>ERZ773233.1260-NODE-1260-length-14852-cov-11.144286_pt1:0-10000 | contig 14852 bp, 8 predicted proteins | sample MGYA00580991_ERZ773233 | MGnify/ENA primary metagenome ERZ773233 (study PRJEB29015, sample SAMEA2738178) | human oral metagenome | biome: human oral; feature: human-associated habitat; material: saliva | place: China | collected 2161 ...
TAAACGAATGATGTTGTAAAACTGTTGATTAATTGCTGCTGAAGTTTCTGCAGAGCGATTTTGGCGAATGGACATTTCCATTTCTGAATTTTTATAGCCATCATATTGCGCTTGTTGGAACAATTTTTTCGCGTTAGCGAGATCACCATTTTGATACGCTTCGAGCCCTTGAGCGAGCAAATCATCAATGGTTTTAAAACTTTGTTGCCAATAAGGGGCGATCTCTTGATTATCATAAACACCATGTTGACCATCGGCATTGAGCTGATGACCTTCAATCAATGATGGTAACACTTCTTGTAATTCTTTTTTGAGCTGATCGATTTTAGCTTGAATCTCTTGTTGTGAACTGCCTTCACCGATCATTTTACGGATCTCACCAAAAGTCGCTTCCATTTGGTAACTTTTCTGTGCCGAGAAATTGATACGAATCGGACCTTCTAGATTTTCAAACACTTCAAAATAAGCCATTTGCACTTCAGTGCGCGCATCATCCGTATTACCTTGCTGGACAAGTTGAGCGGTTTTGTCTAAGCGCGACGTAATATCATTAACCCACTGTTGGTAGTTGTCTTGTGCAAAGAGTAAAGAAGAGAAGGCGAGTGAAAAAATTAAAAAGAAAAATCGAATAGAACGGAATAGCATCGTCTATTTACCTCATTACCTAAAATGAAATTAATTCCTATTTATAATTATCTTTTGATATCAGTGAAATGGCAATAAATAATTCTAATTTTTGTGATGGAGATCAAAAAATTCACAAGAGTCGGAAATGTCTAGAGGGTGATTGTATGCTTAAAAGAATAAAGCGCCTTTCTTAGGCGCTTTATGGAGATATAAAAGTGCGGTCAAAAATAAGCGAGTTTATTGAGCGGGTGCGGCTTCTTCAACAGGCGCTTTATTATCTAACACATCCCATACACTTTCTTGTTTTGCTGATTCAGGTTGCTCAGGCTGTGGCGATTGTGTAGTCTGCGCCGCTGTAGCTGTTGCCGTACTCGTCGTTGATGCAGAAGCGCAGAAATTTTGATCTTTATTTATCCACACAGGGATTGTCCGACTGCTACCACAACTCCAACTGCCGTAAGCATTGATTCCAACCCATTTAATGGTAGAAGGTTGACCGAGTTTCAGTTTTTCAATGGTAACACGGTTTAAATAATCTTTATAGATTTGTAGTGCACCAGAGGCACCGGTTAATTTGGTTTCACCGTTATCATCACGACCTAGCCAAATGGTGCTAACATTTTTACCATCAATCCCCACAAACCACGTATCACGAGCATCGTTGGTCGTGCCTGTTTTACCTGCAAGACGAAGATCCGCATAATCATTTTGCAAGCTACGCGCAGTACCACGTTCTACGGTTTGTTGCATCGCATACAAGGTTTGATAAGCTGCTTCTCTCGGCACCACTTGATCTGGCACCGTATTGTGTTCGTAAATGATATTACCTTGACGATCGGCAATGCTTTGAATGGTACTTAACTCAATTTTGCCACCTTGATTTGCAATGGTTTGGTAGAGTTTGGTCACATCATAAGGTGAAATACTGTAAGAACCGAGCAAGGTTGCAGGCACTTTTGGAATCGCTACATTATCCCAGCCCATGGCTTTTTGCGTATCGATCACTTTGCTTAAACCGACTTTCATCCCAATATTTACCGTTGGAATATTCAGCTAGCGAGCAAGAGCATCCATCAACATCACCGAACCGCTGTATTTACGATCGTAGTTACGAGGTTGCCAAGGTTGGCTACCTTTAACATAAATTGTGATTGGCTGGTTTTGAATTGGCGTATTTAAACGAAATTGTTCCGGATTCATCAGTGCGGTCAAATAAATGGATGGTTTTACCAAAGAACCAATTTGACGTTTTGACATTAAGGCTCGGTTAAATCCGGCATATTCTGTTTGTAATCCACCGACAACCGCACGTATTTCACCCAAGTGATAATCCGCCACAATCATGGCACCTTCAAGGTGTGGATTTTTGGTTTGTAGTTGTAAATGAGTAACCGTATTCACCACAGCATTTTCAGCTTGTGCCTGTTGTTTTAAATCCATGGTGGAGAAAATTCTCGCACCAAGTAGTGCAGACGTTTTGTTTTCCCCTAATTGACGGCGAAGATCCGCTTGCAATGTTTGAATGAAAGCAGGGTATTTACGTGAAATTTGACCTTTAGCTTGCACGCCTAATGGACGTTTACTCAACATCTCATACAACTCATCCCCAATCATTTGGTGATCGAGCATCAGTTTTAACACCACATTTCGGCGATCGAGTGCATATTGTGGATTTCGCCATGGATTATAAAGGGATGGACCTTTAACCATGCCAACTAAAAGGGCAATTTGGTCTAGGCTAATTTCACGGATAGAGCGGCCAAAATAGAATTGACTCGCCAATGCAAAACCGTGAATTTGGATATCCCCATTTTGACCAAGGTAAATCTCGTTCAGATAGGTTTCTAAGATACGGTTTTTATCATATCGCCAATCTAACACCAATGACATTAAGGCTTCATTGGCTTTACGTGTCAGAGAACGTTCGCTGGATAAAAATAGGTTTTTAACTAATTGCTGAGTGAGCGTACTGCCGCCTTGAACCGTTTGACCTGCTTTAATATTGGCAATCATTGCTCGCACAATCCCCACTGGATTAATCCCGTTATGCTCATAAAAACGGCGATCCTCTGTGAGTAATAAGGCATCGATGAGTAAACGAGGGTATTGTTGTAACGGAATTGCTAAACGATCTTCATTATCTGATTCCAACATTGCAATTAATTTAGGCGCAAGACGGAATTCATCAACCGCTTTTACATTGACTAAGTCTTCAATACGAGAAAGTTTGTTATCCGTAAAACGTAAACGTAATACACGTTGTGGTTCAGGCTTATCGGGATAAGGGAATGCGCGACGAAGTAATACGATGGTATCCTCTTCGAGCTTAAAATCGCCTGGTGCTGCAATCATAGTCGTTTGGCGGTATTCGTTATCGAGTAAGATTTGAATCACTTCGTCAAAAGAAAGGTTATCAGACAGTTTTACGCTTTCTAAACGACTATACACTTCTGCCGGTAAACGCCAAATTTGACCATCCATTTTTGAGCGAATTTGCCAGTCTAAATAGCCACCATAAAATACGGCAAGCGTCCCTAAAGTAAAGGCTGCTTTAGCTAAAAAGATTTTACAAGAACGGCGCTTATCTGGCGCTTGTGTTTCTTGTTGTTCAGGTGAGGTGTTTTCCGTTTCCGACATAATAGTTAGCTTCAGAGAATGAGGTTAAGCAATAAATTCAAAATAGGCATTAAGAAAGTGGATGAAGTCTGTTGTACCGCAGAAGGCGATACTTTCTTCATCATAATAATGGAAGTCGTCTTCTAAAATTTCATCTGTTTCAATCATGAGGTTGTTAGCGCGAATCATCACTTCATCGGTATTGATAAAAAGCGTGTATTCGGAACCAATCAGCGTGACTTCATCATTATTTTTAATCTGCTCACAGGCAGAAAGTGCGGTCAAAAACGCTTGAGGATTTGACCGCACTTCTGAATTAAACCAATTGGCTAGAGCAATGTGTTCCATTGAACATTTGGCGTGCACATTGCCTAGATAATGGGTAAATTGAAAATCCATATTAGATGCTGAATGACGAACCGCAGCCACAGGTGCTGGTTGCATTTGGATTGTTCACCACAAAACGAGAACCTTCCAATCCTTCAGTGTAATCAACGGTGCCGCCAATTAAGTATTGTAAACTCATTGGGTCAATCACTAATTGCACACCGGCTTTTTCAATCGTTAGGTCGCCTTCATTGACTTTATCATCAAAGGTAAAACCATATTGGAAACCGCTGCAGCCACCACCAGTGATGTACACGCGTAATTTTAATTCGTTGTTTTCTTCTTCGCTAATTAAACTTTTTACTTTATTGGCTGCCGCATCAGTAAAAGTTAGCGGCACGGCCATATCTAAATCTGACATATACTATATTCCCACTTTCCTAATAAAATAATCTGCGTATTATCCAATAACCCGTCAATTCATTCAAGATTTTTCACGGAATTAGTGCTATTATGCGCGGATAAATCTTAATTAAATAAGGAGAAATAATGGGCATTCCATTAAGAACTGAAGAAGAACTTGTTAAGTTGCGTGAAGCTTGTAAATTAGCATCTGATGTTTTGGTTATGATTGAACCTTATGTAAAAGAAGGGGTTACCACAGGTGAATTGGATCGCATTTGTCACGATTACATGGTGAACGTACAAAAAGTGATTCCTGCTTGCTTAAATTATCATGGTTTCCCGAAAGCAACCTGTATTTCTATAAATGAAGTGGTTTGCCATGGTATTCCAAGCGACGATAAAAAATTAAAACAGGGCGATATTGTTAATATTGATGTGACCGTAATAAAAGACGGTTATTTCGGTGATAATTCTAAGATGTATATCGTGGGTGAAACCAATATTCGTAGCCAAAAATTGGTTGAAGCAGCACAAGAAGCACTTTATGTGGGATTGCGTACGGTTAAGCCAGGTATTCGTTTAAATGAAATTGGTAAAGCGGTACAAAAATATACGGAAAGCCAAGGGTTTAGCGTAGTGCGTGAATACTGCGGCCACGGCGTGGGAACTGAATTCCACTGCGAACCGCAAGTATTACACTATTATGCTGATGACGGCGGTGTGATTTTACAACCGGGTATGGTATTCACCATTGAGCCAATGATCAATGCGGGTAAAAAAGAAGTACGCATTATGGGCGATGGTTGGACGGTAAAAACCAAAGACCGTAGCCATTCAGCGCAATATGAGCACCAGATTGTGGTGACCGAAAACGGTTGTGAAGTGATGACAATCCGTGATGAAGAAATTGCGGAAGGTCGAATTCAACGTATGATGGTCAATATTTAAAGCATTAAAAGGAAATTTGATTTATGATGAGATTTAGAACTTTCCTTTTGATCAGTTTAGTTATCGTATTTTTTGCATGCCTTCCCCTTATTATTTTTGAGGTGATAGGAGAAGGAGAGCCTGCAATAGGTTTAGTGTGGATTGGCTTATTCATTACACTACCAATTGGTGCAGTTGTACTAGGTGTCTTTTGGATCTGTTCAGTGTTTCATTGGGTATTTGACAAAGATTAATTCCTATCATGGTTATTGAAAGCTCATTTTTATGGGCTTTTTATTTAATTAAGAGAACACTATGCTTTTTCCTTATCATTTCGATTCTCCACTCACGCCAAGTGCGGTCAAAATTCAGCGTGAAAATTTGAAGGAATTGGAACGTCAGCATTTTGCTGATTATTCCGTTTTTGAGCTGATTGCTAACCGTACACAATTTTGTGATGATTTGTTAAAACAGCTTTGGCAGCAATTTGAATTAGATAAAGCTTATCTTACCTTAATTGCGGTAGGCGGTTATGGCAGACAAGAAATGTTTCCTTTATCTGACCTAGATGTTCTTATTCTTTCAAAAGAAAAAAGAGAGTCTGAAACGGAAGAAAAAATTGCTCAGTTTGTGCAGTTCTTGTGGGATTGTGGATTCGACGTAGGGCATAGTGTTCGTTCTTTGGAAGAATGTGAAAAGGAAGGTAAACAAGACATTACTATTGCCACCAATTTGCTTGAGTCTCGTTATTTATCGGGAGATGTATCCCTTTTCAATGCTTTAGAGGAAATACTGAAAAAGCCAGATTTTTGGGCAGTAAAACCATTCTTTGATGCTAAAGTTCAAGAACAAATTGAACGTTATCAGCGTTATCACAACACCAGTTATAATTTAGAACCCGATTTAAAATACAGCCCAGGTGGTTTACGGGATCTTCACCTTTTATATTGGATCGCATTACGTCATACCGGAGAAATGACCCTTGATGGCATTTTGGAAAGCGGTTTTATTTACCCATCAGAACATCAACAATTATTAGAGAGCCAAGAATTTTTATTCAAAGTGCGGTTCGCTTTACACTTGATTTTAAAACGTTATGACAACCGACTGCTATTTGATCGTCACATTAAAGTGAGCGAGATGCTTGGTTTTGACGGCGAAGGAAACCGTGGTGTCGAAAAAATGATGAAACGTTTTTTCCAAGCTTTACGCACGATTTCTCGTTTGACCGATATCCTGATTAAGCACTATAAAGAGCATTTTTTATCTTCAAACGGAGAGGAATCAGTTCACTATTTGGATGACGATTTTGAAATAGTGAATCAAAGTTTGTGTTTACGTAAGGAAGACGTGTTTTTACGTTCGCCGGATCGTATTTTGGATCTTTTTTTCTATCTTACGCAGCATGAACAAGCCGAAATTCATTCCTCAACATTACGCCAACTTCAGATTGCGTTGGAAAGTTTGATGCAGAAATTATGTGATATTCCTGAAGCAAGAGAAAAATTTATTCGGTTATTTAATCAACCGAAAGCGATTCAGCGTGCATTCCTCCCAATGCACCAATATGGTGTGTTAACGGCTTATTTGCCACAATGGCAGGGAATTGAAGGTTTGATGCAATTTGATCTTTTCCACATTTACACGGTGGATGAGCATACCTTGCGAGTGATGTTGAAATTGGAAAGTTTCTTAGCCGAAGATGAGGCTGAATCACATCCCATTTGCCATCAAATATTTACTCAAATTTCTGACCGCACTTTGCTTTACGTTGCCGCACTTTTCCATGATATAGCGAAAGGTCGAGGAGGGGATCATGCAGAGTTAGGTGCTGAAGATATTGTTGAATTTGCCCGTTTGCATGGTTTTGATCGTCGAGAAATTGAAACAATGATCTGGTTGGTAAAAGAGCATTTGCTCATGTCAATTACCGCACAGCGTCGAGATATTCATGATCCGGAAGTCGTGATGAACTTTGCAGAAAATGTGCAAAATCGTGTTCGTTTAGATTATCTTACTTGTCTGACCGTTGCGGATATTTGTGCGACAAATAGCACATTATGGAATAGCTGGAAGCGTTCTCTTTTTGCCTCTTTATACGATTATACGGCGCAACAATTCCGACAAGGGATGGATTTATTATTAGATAATGAAGAAAAAATCCTTGAAAATCGTCAATTGGCGTTGGCAATTTTATCCGAAGAAAAATCAGAATTATCGGAAGAGAAAATTTTAGCATTGTGGCAGCGTTGCCCATCTGATTATTTCTTACGAAATAGTCCAAAACAAATTGCGTGGCATACAGAGTTATTAGCTGAATTTGATAGTGAAGTACTCGTTAAAATCAGTAACCGTTTTTCTTCCGGCGGAACAGAAATTTTTGTTTATTGTCCCGATCAAGCTAATTTATTTAATAAGGTGGTATCAACCATTGGCGCGAAAAAATTCAGTATTCATGATGCGCAAATTTTAACATCCGATGATGGCTACGTATTCGATAGCTTTATCATCACAGAATTAAATGGTGAATTGGTTCGTTCAGAACGTCGCCGAGAATTAGAGACGGTATTAACCTCTGTTTTATTAGGTGAAAAATTGCCATCCATGTCTTTTGCAAATAATCGACAGTTGCAACATTTCACCGTAAAAACAGATGTACGTTTTTTGAAAGAAACCAAAAAAGAGCATACCGAATTAGAAGTGGTGGCTTTAGATAAACCCGGTTTATTGGCTCAAATCAGTCAAATTTTTACCGAATTAAAACTCAATATTTGTAATGCAAAAATCACGACTGTAGGGGAAAAAGCCGAAGACTTCTTCATTCTGACAAATGAAAACGGAATCGCATTAAGCGAAGAGGAAAGAAGATTGTTAGAAAACGTGCTCTATGAACGCTTATAATATGAAATAAAAAAGTGCGGTTAAATTTAACCGCACTTTTTATATTTTAAGCAACTGCTGCAAATGCAATATCAGCGGCAGCAAGCGTTTTTTCAATGTCTTCATTTGTATGTGCTAAAGACATAAAGCCTGCTTCAAAAGCAGAAGGCGCAAGATAAACGCCTTGATCGAGCATTTTGTGGAAGAACACTTTGAATTTTTCGGTATCACATTTCATGACTTCTGCATAAGAGGTAACTTGTTTTTGGTCAGTGAAGAAAATACCAAACATTCCGCCTACATGATTAATCACAAATGGCACATTGTGTTTTTGAGCTAATGCTTTTAAGCCATCACAAAGTTTTGTGGTTAATTCTGCAAGGTGTTGCTCGTTACCTGCTTTTTTCAATTCGGTTAAACAGGCTAAACCAGCAGCCATTGCAATCGGGTTGCCTGAAAGAGTACCTGCTTGATAAACAGGGCCGGTTGGTGCGAGGTGTTGCATAATCACTTTTTTACCGCCAACAGCACCCACTGGCATACCGCCGCCAATGACTTTACCTAATGTGGTGAGATCAGGTGTTACACCATAGTAAGCTTGTGCACCCGCAAGTGAAACACGGAAACCTGTCATGACTTCATCAATAATGAAAAGTGCACCATATTGGTCACAAATTTCACGAATACCTTGTAAGAAGCCTTCTTTTGGTGGAACGCAGTTCATATTACCTGCAACTGGTTCGATAATTACACAAGCGATATCGTTAGGAAATTCTTCAAATAACTTTTTAACAGAATCAAGATTGTTATATTCCGCAGTTAAAGTGTGTTTTGCAAAATCTTCAGGCACACCAGGTGAGCTTGGTTGACCAAGTGTTAATGCACCCGAGCCTGCTTTTACTAAAAGTGAATCAGAATGGCCATGGTAACAACCTTCAAATTTTAAAATTTTGCTTCTATTTGTATAACCACGTGCAAGACGAATGGCTGTCATAGTTGCTTCAGTACCTGAACTTACCATACGAACCATTTCAATAGATGGCACAATTCCACAGACTAATTCAGCTAAATCAATTTCAGACGGTGTTGGTGCGCCAAAGCTTAAACCATTCTCAGCAGCTTTTAATACGGCATCTAAAATAGCAGGGTGGTTGTGACCTAAAATCATTGGACCCCAAGATCCCACGTAATCGATATATTGTTTGCCTTCGGTATCGTAAATGTAAGCGCCTTTGGCTTTTTGAATAAATACTGGTGTGCCACCTACGCCTTTAAAGGCACGAACAGGGGAGTTTACACCACCAGGAATAACTTCTTGTGCACGAGAGAAAAGTGCGGTTGATTTTGTCATGATTTTTAATCCTTATATTAAAAGTGGCCATATTGTACTAAAAAACTGAATTTGAGAAAAATCTTTGTGTGCTGATTTTTCTTTATGTTATCCTTTGCAAAAAATTTTTAGGATACAAACTATGCTAAGTCTTATTGTAACTTTCTTAGGGGCATTTTTAACCTTGATTGTGATGCGACCAATTGCGAATAAAATTGGCTTGGTGGATAAACCAAATTATCGTAAGCGTCACCAAGGTGCGATTCCACTGATTGGCGGCGTTTCTCTTTTTATGGGAAACCTTTGCTATTATTTAATGGAGTGGGATCAACTTCGTTTACCTTATCTTTATATATTCAGTATTTTTATTCTACTCGCAATCGGTATCTTAGATGACCGCTTTGATATTAGCCCTTTCTTGCGTGCAGGGATTCAAGCGGTGCTTGCGATTTTAATGATCGATTTGGGTAATGTTTATTTAGATCATTTAGGCCAAATTCTCGGGCCATTCCAATTAACACTTGGTTCTATCGGATTGATTATTACCGTATTTGCCACAATTGCGATTATTAATGCCTTTAATATGATTGATGGTATTGATGGATTGCTAGGTGGGTTGTCTATTGTTTCATTTGCTGCCATTGGTATCTTGATGTTCCGTGATGGACAGATGGATATGGCATATTGGAGTTTTGGTTTAATTGTTGCGATTCTGCCTTATTTATTATTAAACTTAGGGATTCCGTTCGGACCAAAATATAAAGTGTTCATGGGCGATGCTGGAAGTACTTTAATCGGCTTTACGATTATTTGGATTTTACTTTTAAGTACGCAAGGAAAAGGACATCCGATGAATCCAGTGACCGCACTTTGGATTATTGCAGTGCC
>ERZ773233.1262-NODE-1262-length-14821-cov-6.624407_pt1 | contig 14821 bp, 10 predicted proteins | sample MGYA00580991_ERZ773233 | MGnify/ENA primary metagenome ERZ773233 (study PRJEB29015, sample SAMEA2738178) | human oral metagenome | biome: human oral; feature: human-associated habitat; material: saliva | place: China | collected 2161 ...
AACTTTATTAACAGTACTGCGGGTATGATTGAAATAGGGAGTGTTTCTGTTTAATCGTTACCATCCAATTGTTTACGTTGCTAACTCCCCGATAAATCGGAATTCGTCTTAACCCCATAGTCCAATTTATTTTTAAGGTGTCTATAAAATTATCGCTGTAAATAATAAAAGTGCTGACAGCTATTCGATAGCTATCAGCACTTGTTAATTATCATAGAAGATTTATTTTTAAAAACTTTTTCTCAAATTCCATAGATCAATAATAACATACCACAGGACAGTCCTTATTTATAATATCATATAATGCCTTGGCGGAAGCTGTAGGCATGTTGATACAACCGTGTGAACCGCCCGACTTATATATCCCTCCTCCGAAGCTTGAACGCCAGCTGGCATCATGCATTCCTATACCGCCGTTAAAAGGCATCCAGTACCTTACCGGAGCAGCATAGTCGGGACCTCTGAGGACCACATTTTTCGCCTTATAATTTAATCTATAAAGCCCCGGAGGTGTCTTTCTTCCTCCCCACAATGCACCGCTTACTATATCAGTACTGAGAGCCAATTGTCCGTCAGCATAATAATAAAGCTTTTGATTACCGAGGTCTATCTCCACATAGGTATTGCCGAAGTCGTTACCCTCAAGCGAAGCCGCCCTTGAAGCGAATACCGGCTCCCTGTCTACCTGCTCTCCCGCAAGTATTGAAGCTCTGATAGCCTGGAATTCTCCTTCTTTATCTATCTGCCAGCCGTATTTCTTGGCAATTATCTCAACTTCTCTTCCATCCGTTGTCTTAAATATCCTTGGTTTTCCCAAGGTATCGTATCTTTCGGCAAGTTCATCCACGAATATCCTTATACCGTTCTCGTCAAGTATAAGATTACCCGCATCATCCACTGCTATCCATTGGCTTATACGTTCACCGTTGAGCACTGCACCTCCTGCATAATTTATGACAGTTCCGGCATGCTTATTAAGTATCTCCTGTGTGGATAAAAGTTTTTCATTATCCTGTTTGATCTGTGCGAATCTATACAGATCATCGGCATCGAGATCTTCTTTGAATCCCAGTTGAATAAGAGAGGATCTTATCTTCTCCTTTGCCTTATCGATGTCTATTATAGTTCCGTTATATTCTTTTTCTATCACATAACCGTTCTCATTGTTGTAGTCGGCTATGTACGCATCTCTTGCTTCCTTAAAATTCTCCTCCGTAAGACAATTATAACCCGATAATATATATTCAAGCTTGGCATCGTCAAGCTCTACACTGACCCCTACTTTATGCGGGTTTTTCTTAAAGAAATACATAGGCCATTTATAAACTTCCTGATCTTCCAAAACACTGTCTATCGACTTATCAAGTTTATAACGCAGATCTACATCCCCGGTCTTTATAAGGTGTCTTTCACCTTCTCTTGCAACTACCTCAAGGCTGTACAAAGCAAGCGGCTTTTGTAAGGTCGCATCCAGTTCCTCAATGGTTTTGAAACTTGCATCCGTATAATTTACAGTCGTATTCGGCAAAAATCTTTTCTTAAAATAATGTACTCCCGCAAAATATACTACAGCAAGTCCCAGACCTGTGATAGTTGCAGCATACAGCATCCTTTTTGGGGATCTTTTTTTCTTCTTTTGTATATCTTCCTCGCCGACATCCTTTTTTTCATCGGTTGCGGCAACTGTCTCTTCCTTTACCTTATCTTCTTCTTTTCCGACTTCTTTTATATCTTTATTTTTATCGGGATCGGAACTTTCATTCTCTGAGTCTTTTTTAACAAACTGAGCTTTAGCACTCTTTTTTTTCTTATTTTTTTTTCCTTTTTTATCGGAGCCTTTTTCAGCTTTATTACTGTCTTCTTTTTTACCGTCTTCTTTTTTACTGTCCTTTACAGCCTTATCTTCTTTTGCTTTTTCGCTCTCTTTATTTTCAGAAGATTCCACAAGAGAGCTTTCTTTATTCTTAGCTTCGTCTTCTTTTGTTTTTTGGGGCTCAACTTCTTTATTCTTATCTTCGTTCTTATTTTTATCTTCTTTTATATCTTCCGATTTTTGTATGTTATTTTCGATCGTCTCACTGTCATCTTGTCCCGGCTTATTCGCCTCTTCGTTTTTTACAGCATTTTTTGCTGTTTCATCGGTTGATTTGTTGGAGTTATCTTCAGATACTCCTTCTTCATCGTGTACTTCCAGATCTTTTTCTTCCATACCAAACTCCCTGCAAATAAATTACTGACATTATCCACATTTTTATCAACATTAATTGACATTATTGTGAATATTTCATATTTTTTAATTTATTCTATCTTTTTTATTTCCTTATATAATATAACATGCTTACACTATGCCAACAAGTATTATTTTTATAAAATATAAAAAAAGCCCTTTATGTAATATTTTTCATTAAAGTTACAATTTTCTACAAACAAAGACTTGTATATTGTTAAATTTATTGCTATTATATAACTTATATAAAGGTATCTAAATGTTAAGTGTTTCTTAAATGATCTTATCGATACAGCTTATCACGACCGGGTACTTAATTATTGATCGTCGTAAAGTGATCAGGTATCTTATGAATTTTGTGCTTGCATAAAAACAGATCCTGTACGATAGGTCTCAGGACGATACGATTTTGACTTTTTTCACTCTTCTAAAATAATATAATAATTAGCAAAGGAATATAATTTATGAAAATTTATCTGGTAGAATGTATTGCTGCTCTTAAAGCCAGACTAAAGAGGCTTATTACAGAGCAAAATCTCGGAGACATTATCGGCAGTGCAGATACTTGGAAAGAAGCTACCATAGACAATCTCGATGAAAAAGGACCCGATGTTATAATCTGTGATATCAAACTCGTTCAAAGGGAGATCTATGCATATATAAGCAAGCTTAAAAGTATGGCACCCGATGCCCGTATATTGGTATTATTACAGGGTAAGGATGAATTTATATTGGATGAGCTTTATTTACAGGGCGTTGAATTTGTACTTCATAAGCCGGTCAATGATACCGAGCTTTCCAATATACTTAAAAACCTTGAGATGGGGAATCTTTTAAAACGTGCCATAGAACTGAGCAATGCCAATCTTTCAAGTATACCTGTGGCTCCTGTTGCCTTTCAGCCTGTTGTTGAGGCAGCTTTCGAAAGTAACAAAGAGGATTCTCTTGACAGATATCTTCGTAAGCTCAGGACTATATTAAGGGATATAGGTATCATAAGCGAGACGGGATCTAAGGATATCATCAATATTATCAGTTATCTTTTGGAAAAAGGACTTGATATAAGAGATGTTCCCATGCGTGATCTGTGCGATAAGCTCGGAGATAATCCAAAGAGCATAGAACAGCGTATCAGACGTGCCACAAGTGCCGCTATCACTTCTTTGGCAATGCGTGGAATAGAAGATTATGCCGACCCTATCTATAACGAATACGGTGACAGATTATTCGGATTCGAGCAAATGAGGACAGAGATCAATTATATATGCGGTAAAAGTTCAAGCAAGGCTAATTTCAAGATCAAGAAATTCATAGGAGGACTTATGGACTACTGCCTTGAAGAATAGCTTATTGCGTATCTTCGAATAAAATAAAACAGACTGCTAAGCTTAGCAGTCTGTTTTATTTGTAAGAAGATCCTACTTGATCCAAACACCCTGTGCATCAAGTTTGTATCCGCCTATAGTCGTATTCTGTGCTCTTGAGCCTTCTATATTATCTCCTTCGGTCTTTTCATAAAAGTAATACCACTTGTCATCTATCTGTACCCAACCTTTTGCAGCAGCACCCTTTACAGCTTTGCCTCCGGTCTTCTCAAAAAGATAATACCACTTTTCATTTATATTTCTCCACCCGGTAAGCATGTAACCTTGTTCATCGAAATAATACCAGTCTGTCTGACCGTCATAGGCAAGTTCCATCCATCTGAACTTAGGATAGGTTCCGTCATAACTTCTGTACCACCAGCCCTTATCATCCTGCATCCATGCACCTATATTTATTCTGTTTATCGCCTTATTTCCCGTATAGGTCCTTACACCCGATGCACCCTGTCTGCTACTGCCTCTACTACGAGAGCTGCTCGGAGTCGCACTTGAGAGTGTTGCACTGCTTGACGTTGCAGCATTGGCTATTATGCTTGATTCGATAGATAAGCTTGCCACCTTCATACCTGCGGGTATGACTACAGGAAGCAGCAATGCGAGTATACCCGCTTTTATTATTGAATTGATTTTTTTCATATTCCTATCCTCCCATTATTTTTGATTTGTATTATCTTTTCTGAGCATCGCCTTTGCGATCATTAAAAATGCCCAGAATATCGGTGTACTTATAGGCAGGTTGATATTGACCACCGCCTGAGCCATATAACACATGATAAGCATAGCTACTGCCAACATGTATTTGTTATTAATACCTTTTTTTATCAGTGCATATACAGTTGATAAAAGTGCTGTAATATATGCGATCAGACCTATAGGTCCTACGGTAAATAAATATTGCAGGTATTCGTTGTGTGCGGAATCGAATATCTGACCGGTGGTCATATACATATCGTTCTGTCTTGCAAGATCCGTCACCATATAGATACCGAAAGTATCCGGTCCGGTACCGAATATCTTATGTATAAAACTGAGCTGACTATATTCCTCAAGACAGGCTCTCCATACATATCCTCTAAAAGTTCCCCAGTAATCGTCAAATTTAAGGTAAGAAATTATCGGATTGTTTATAGCAAGTTCTCCGGTATTTACCTTATATACCACAAAAAGACCTACTATTGATGAAACTATAATGAATACAGACCATACTATCGTAAGAAGCTTTGCCGATGCTATCTTTACAGATACCTTTTCTATTCTCGTCTTCCTGTATTCGAATGTAAATATAACAGCTGCGAGTGCCCAGAGACCAAAAACTATGAAATTCAAAAACGGCAGCCCCGCAATATAAACAAAAAGTCCGTCTATACCGTTTAACTTATCCGGTCTTGCAGCTTCCAAAAGTTGTACTACCTTGATCACAGTCATATAGGTGGCTAGTATAGTAAAATACCTTCTTAACCTGTCTAAACTTGAAAGTGATACCAAAGGAAGGCACATGAAAAGCATTATTACAGTCAGATAACCGTTATCCGATCTTCCCATTATAAGAGCCGCAAAACCTACCGCCATACATACAAAATACTTTAACGATCTTATAAGGTCTTCCTTTTTTTGATCATCGCCAAGTGTATAAAGTGTTGCCGACAAACTCACCACAAAGCCCACGAAAGTGGTATAGGTGTTGATATTTCCTATGGTGGATGTGAAGATAAGTAACTGGTCATCTCTCATTTTTTCTTTAAAATCCAGAATATCCATACCGAAATAATCGGTTATTCCGAACAGACATATCAAAAATCCGACTATAAGAAAAGCATTGATAAAATGAGGTTTGAACTCCAGATACCTGCTTACTATAAAAAAGCAGATCACATATAAAAGCAGTAAAAACAATCCGGTATGTCTGCCCTCATTTCCCCAGAAAGCCTCTTTAACATAGGGAGCAGCGGCAAGTGTCGATATTACGGACACCAATATAAAGACCAGCATCCCCATATCTATTATATCAAAATTATTTTTTAACAGATCTATGAAACTAACTTTGCCCGAACCCTCTTTTCCGAAAAAGGACATCAGCTTGTACAAAGAAAAAAGAACTATAAGTCCCAGACTAAGTACTGTAAAGGTCGCAAATTTTGTTTCCAGTATATCAAAATAATGTTTATTGTATATCAATGGAAATATTATAAACACTCCCCATAACCAGATCTCCGAAAGTCCCAGATCGTCTTTTGACAAATAACTTCTCTTTGTGGTTTTCACCTTACTCTTCATTACTAAAATACTCCTCTCCTATACGCTTTCCCATGCTTCTTTTGAAAGTATATCCTGTGCACTGATCTTATCTTTGCCCCTGTTTTTTACTTTTTTATATTCTCCCTCACAGTCAAGTATGTGACTTTTCATATTGTCACTTAATTGCAGGTCGAGATAATGCCGGATCTCACTTTTTATATTTTCATCTTCCACCGGGAATACTATTTCCACTCTTTTTTCCAGGTTTCTGTACATCCAGTCCGCACTTCCCAGATATATCTCCTCTTCTTCCTCTACGGCAAAACAAAACACCCTTGCATGTTCGAGAAAGTTACCGATTATAGAGCGAACTTTTATATTATCACTGACACCCTTTATACCGGGTTTCAGACAGCAGATCCCTCTTACTATCAGATCTATGCTCACACCTGCCATACTTGCCCTGTAAAGTGCCGGAATGATCTCTTTATCCGACAAAGAATTCATCTTTGCCACTATCCTTGTCTTTTTGCCTTTTAAGCTTTCACAAGTCAGATCTTCTATCTTTTTTATAAATGTATCCTTCATCCATATCGGTGCCACTATCAATTTATTAAACCCCTGAGGCTTTGAATACCCGCTTAACATGTTGAAAAAGGCTATGGCATCCTGTCCTATTTCCTGCCTGCATGTAAACATACCGAAATCAGTATATAGTTTTGCGGTACTGTCATTATAGTTTCCGGTAGCCAAATGCACATATTCTCTTATGCCGGTTTCTTCTTTTCTTAGGACCAGTGTTATCTTACTATGTACTTTAAGTCCAAGCAAGCCATATATTACATGACAACCGGCTTTTTCCAGTTTTTTTGCCCAGTTTATATTGTTTTCTTCATCAAATCTAGCTTTTAGCTCCACCAGCACAGTTACCTGCTTGCCTTGTTCAGCCGCCTTTTCCAGTGCTTCTATTATGGGCGAGTTACCGCTTACCCTATACAGGGTCTGCTTTATTGCCAGTACGTCTTTATCATAGGCTGCCGCCCTCACAAACTCCGTAACATGATCAAAACTTTGATAAGGATGACTTAACAATATATCGGATCTTTTTATATTCGTAAATATATCATCTTCGTTCGAAAGTTTTTTTACGGGAGCCGGCTTGTAGACGGGATTTTTGAACTCTTCAAAACCATCAAGCTTATATATATCCGCCAATACCCTAAGATCCAAAGCACCTTTTACATAAAATATATCACTACCGGTCAATTCCAGCTCTTTTTTTAATATTCTCAAAAGCCTTTTATCTATTCCTTTTTCTACATCAAGCCTTATTGCCTCGCCACGGCGTCTGTTCTTAAGTCCCTTTTTTATCTCTTCCAAAAGATCAGCCGCATCCTCTTCGTCCAGGTCAAGTTCGGCATTCCTCATGATCCTGAAAGGGTGCATGGCTATCACATCATAGTTTAAAAACAGCATATCAATATGCTTTTCTATAAGTTCCTCTAAAAATATCAGACTTCTTTCAGCCTTTGAACTGTACTTTTCGGGTATCTCTATTACTCTGGGAAGCACCGACGGCACTTTGACCACAGCAAAATCAAGTCCCTCCCCGACATAACCTTTATAATTATCTTTCTTTTTATTCTTTTGCTTTACCGGCTTTGCTTTGTACCACGAACCTTCCTTTCGCTTGATCAAAGCCGCTATATTAAGGCTTTTATTGCTTATCAGCGGAAAAGGTCTTGAGGCATCCACCGCCATAGGTGTAAGCACCGGATATATCGAGTCCTTAAAATAATTATCAAGATAAAAAGCTTCGCTTTCCGAAAGCTTTTCATGCTTTGTGATTATCCTCAGCCCCGCCTTCGAAAGTTCAGGTCTTAAGCTTGTATTATATATACGGTACTGCATATCTGTAAATTCATGACTTCGCAGTGATATTTCCTCCAATTGTTTCTTTGGAGTCAGTCCGGATATATCCTCCTTATTATAGCCTGCCGCAACCATATCTTTAAGAGAAGCCACTCTAACCATAAAAAACTCATCCAGATTAGAGGCTGTAATAGCTAAGAATTTAAGTCTTTCAAACAATTTCACATCTCTTGTCTTAGCTTCTTTCAATACTCTTTTATTGAATTCCAGCCAGGATAATTCTCTGTTTATATAATAATCAGAACAGTCTGTAAATTTAAGATCGTCCCTTTGTGTCATAGTCATTACCTCATAAGATCTGCCCGAGTTAATAATTCATCATGATACTTATTATTAACCATCTTTAATAATTACCCAATATTCTGAATTCATTGGTATTTTGCTCTATAAAATAAATAGCATCTTTTATATTTGAGTCGTGCAAGCTCCCCTCCATATCAAGGAAGAACCTGTACTGCCACACTCTTTCCGGTATGGGACGTGATTCTATTTTAAGCATATTGACATCATTAAATAAAAAAGCCGCCAATATCTTATACAAAGTTCCGGGCTTATGTTTAAGCTCAAAACTTATACTCAGCTTATTTGCACTTTTCAGGTATAACTTAGCTTTACTGACGACCACAAACCTCGTGGTATTATGCTTGAATTTATTTACCTGCTCTTTTAATATTTTAAGCCCGTATATCTTCGCAGCCTCTTTCGCAGCAATGGCTGCCTGCGTGACATCATTATCATCTTTTACTTTCTTTGCGGCAAGAGCAGTATTGACCATTTCTATCTTTTGCCAGTCTTTATGCTCTGCAAGGTATTCTTTGCATTGAGTAAGTGCCTGTATATGGGAACAAACGCTTTTTATATCGCTTAGAGTCGACCCCTCGACCGACATAAGCGCATGTTCCACATTGTACTCATGCTCAGCCACTATATATACCTGATTTCCCCTCAAAAGATCATATACTTCCCATACCGGTCCTGCGGAAGAATTGACTATCGGAAGCAGTGCGTAATCCGCCCTTTCTTCAAGGACTTCTCTTACAGCCTCTTCAAAGCTTTCCACATTATATAAATCTGCCTTATCCTTGAAAAATTGCTTTGCAACTATATTCGAATAAGCTCCGTCTATACCCTGATATACCACCTTTGCCGTTTTCTCTGCTGTCTTTGGCAGTTCATCATGCATTTTGAATCCGAAAGCTCCATTCTTTTCTTCGCTGTCTATGATAGAATACTGATAAAGCCTTGAAGTACTGAGAATCTGACCATAGAGCTCCTCAACGGCTTTTTCGTAAAAATCTCCTTCCACCTTGGACTTTAGATTCGATATCTTCTCCTCTTCCCTTGCAACATCAAGTACCGGTTTTGAATTAGCCTTCTTGTATTCGGCTACATCCTTCAATATATCGATCCTTTCTTTATACAGTTCTACTATCTTTGCATCTACACTGTCTATCCTGTTTCTTATATCCGCCAAATCCGGTTTGTTCATACCAATCTCCATTCCGCTGCCCTTAGATTGCGGCTCAAATAGCAATGAAAAATATTTTCACACTAAGGTATGTTTATATTTCCCATATACTGTAAAATTTAATTATATACTAACAACGCATTAAAAAAAAGCCTTTACATCATTTTGATCATGTAAAAGCTTTCTTTATATTATATTAAATTATGCAAGAGCCGCCAATTCTTCTCCGGCTTTCTTAAGTGCTTCGACAGCTTCATCATCGGGACTTAAGTTTGCTGTGATACCTGAACCGGTTACAAGCTCAGCACCCTCAGATGTAACTCTTTCTTCCCAGCTTCTCATGAATTCTCCGTCGCCCCAATCATGTGAACCGAAGAGAAGTACCTTCTTACCTGAAAGGCTTCCCTTAAGCTCTTCCATCAAAGGCTCCATGTAAGTATCGTCTATTTCCTCTGTTCCTGTTGCCGGTGAACCGAGTGCAAATGCGTTAACCGCCTTAAGATCCGCTGCACTTGCATTCTCAACTTCTACAAGCTGTGCTTCTTTTCCCGCTGCTTCAACACCCTCGGCTACAGCCTTTGCCATAGCTTCCGTATTGCCTGTTTGGCTAAAGTAAACTACTAAAACTTTACTCATTGTTATATTCCTTTCTGTTTCTAACTATTTATTCACATAAATATATGATTTTACTTCAGCTTTGTCAATATCATTTTCATATAATCATTTTAGGAATAAATGCTATTTTTATACTATTTTACTTAAAGTTTGTGTTATTTCCTCTCTTGATATAACTCCCAGCCTCTTTTGCTGCATGGCATCAAGCTCATCTATTATTATAGGCTTACAAAATTCCATAACTATATTTGCCGGCTTTATCCTCGGTTTTTGTGCCTCAAATATCTTCTCGCATCCGTATAGCGCTACCGGAACCACGGGACATTTCGCTTTTTGTGCCATCCTAAAAGACCCTTCCTTAAATTCCTGCACCTCATCAGCCGGTGTATCGGAATATCTTGTACCTTCCGGGAATATCCACATGGATGTACCCTCTTTTATATTTTCTATGCCCTGCAAGATACTTTGCATTCCTTTTTTCACATCTTTCCTGTCAATGAATATACAGTCTAAAAGTTTCATCCATTGTGCCAGAAGAGGTATTTTCATCATTTCGTCCTTTGCGACAAAACCCAGCCTTTTATGTATATGTGCATAAGCTGCGACTATATCAAAATCACTTCTGTGATTACCTACAAAAAGCACCGCACCCTCCGGTATATTTTCAAGACCTCTTATCTCAACTTTTGAGCCTGTAGTAGACAGAACAAAAGATAAGACTCCTCTTACAAAAAACTGTGCGATATCTGCAGACAGCTTTTTATTAAATATTCTTATCAGATATATTATCAGCAGTACCGGTATAAAAAAAAGCAGGAATAATACTATCTCCAATACAACCAAAAACGTTCGAATCATCATCTACCTCACTTATTAATATTATGCTTTCATTATAGCATATATTAAGCACTTTCACCAAATCTTAAATCGGCTCCCAAAATATATACCCTTAACTTTACCGCTAAAGACTCAGATATTCAGCATCTTAAGCAGATACAAAAGAAGCTGCCTTTTGACAGCTTCTTTTTATATCCTTGTATTAATTCTCTACTTTTGCTACCAACTTATCATTGTCCATATCTATATAGATATTATCTTTACTGTGCAGATCCTGACTTAATATAAGCTTTGCCACGGCAGTCTCCACATGCTTTTGTAAAAATCTTTTAAGCGGTCTTGCTCCGTACATCGGATCATAACCGGACTCTACTATATATTCCTTCGCCTTAGGGCTTAAATTAAGGCTTAATTCTCTGTCTTCGAGTCTCTTTCTTATATCATCAAGCATAAGCTCCACTATACTGCTTATATTGTCCTTTGAAAGCGGCTTGAACATTATGATCTCATCCAGTCGGTTAAGAAATTCCGGTCTGAAATGGTTTCTCAGATCCTGCATTACCATTTCTCTTGTACTTTCTTCTATCTCACCCGACTCTATGCCCTCAAGCAGATAGCCGGATCCTATATTGGAAGTCATGATTATGATGGTATTCTTAAAATCGACTGTCTTTCCGAGAGAATCCGTGATCCTTCCGTCATCAAGCACTTGCAAAAGCACATTGAATACGTCCGGATGTGCCTTTTCTACCTCATCCAAAAGTACCACACAGTAAGGCTTTCTTCTTACCGCCTCTGTAAGCTGTCCTCCCTCATCGTAACCCACATATCCCGGAGGTGCTCCTATAAGACGGCTTACGGAGAATTTCTCCATATATTCGCTCATATCTATACGGACCATGTTGTTCTCATCATCAAACAAAGCCTTTGCAAGAGACTTGGCAAGCTCTGTCTTACCTACTCCGGTAGGTCCGAGGAAGAGGAAGGAACCTATAGGTTTTGTCGGATCCTTGATCCCCGCCTTTGAACGAAGTATAGCCTCACAGACTTTTTCCACAGCATCTTCCTGTCCTATGACCTGACTTTTCAATACCTCATCCAGATGTAATACCTTCGCTCTTTCGGACTCGTTGAGCTTACTTACCGGTATTCCGGTCCACCTTGATATAATACGGGCTATCTCTTCGGAATTGACTACCTCATGTACCAGTTTGAAGTCTTCTTCCTTAAGCTCTTCCTCCGCCTTTTGCAGCTTTTCCTTTAATTTAGGCAGGGTGTCATATTTTAATTTGGCAGCCTCTTCAAGGTTATAACTTTGCTCTGCCGCACTTATCTGCCTTCCTACCTGCTCTATCTCTTCTCTTATTTGAGCCAGCTCTTCAACTCGCTTTTTCTCATTCTCCCATCTTGCCGTCTGCTCGTTAAGCTCAGACTTAAGTTCCGCAAGTTCTTTTTGCAAATGTTCAAGTCTGTCCTTTGAAAGACTGTCATCTTCTTTCTTTAATGCCGCCTCTTCTATCTCCATCTGCATACAGCGTCTTCTTAATTCATCAAGTTCGGTAGGCATTGAATCAAGCTCCGTCTTTATAAGAGCACAAGCCTCATCTACCAGGTCTATAGCCTTATCCGGCAGGAATCTGTCACTTATATATCTGTTTGAGAGAACCGCCGCACTTACCAAAGCGGAGTCGGTGATCCTTACGGAGTGATAGGTCTCATACCTTTCTTTTAATCCTCTGAGTATTGATATGGTATCTTCTACCGTAGGCTCTAAGACCATTACAGGCTGAAATCTTCTTTCAAGAGCCTTGTCCTTTTCTATGTATTTCCTGTATTCATCCAAAGTAGTTGCTCCTATACAGTGCAGCTCACCTCTTGCAAGCATAGGCTTTAGCATATTGCCGGCATCCATACTGCCCTCACTCTTACCCGCACCTACTATTGTATGTATCTCATCTATAAAAAGAATTATCTCGCCTTCACTGTTCTTTACTTCATCCAGTACCGCCTTAAGTCTTTCTTCAAATTCACCTCTGTACTTGGCACCTGCCACCAGGGCGGCAAGATCGAGTGCAAAAAGCTTTTTGGACTTAAGCATATCCGGTACGTCACCTCTTACTATTCTCTGTGCCAGACCCTCGACTACGGCAGTCTTACCTACTCCGGGCTCTCCTATGAGTACCGGATTGTTCTTGGTCTTACGACTTAAGATCCTTATCACATTCCTTATCTCGGAGTCTCTTCCTATCACAGGGTCGAGCTTTTGCTCCTTTGCTCTTTGTACCAGATCCGTAGCGTATTTATTAAGTGTGTCATATGTAGCTTCCGGATTATCGGATGTCACCTTCTGATTACCTCTTATAGAAGCCAGTGCCTTTAAGAAGTTATCCCTTGTAATATCATAAAGCTTAAATACCTCTTTTACTTCCCTGTCCGCATGTCTTATCAAAGACAGGAAAAGATGCTCTACTGATACATACTCATCCGACATACGTTTTGCTTCGTCTTCCGCATCGATAAGTACGGTGTTGAGGTCGTTGCTCATGTATTTTTCGGCTCCGTTTACCTTAGGAAGCTTTGAGATCCTCTCTTCAACATTATTTATAAGGGCATTGACCGGTACATTCATTTTTTCAAGTAGATTCTTTATTAATGAGTCCTCTATCATAATTAAGGCATATAGAAAATGTAACTGCTCAAGCTTTTGATTACCGTATTCATATGCTATTTTTTCTGTATTATTTATACTTTCAATTGATTTTTGCGTAAATTTCTTTATATTCATATTCAACCCCCCTTTGCAGTTGTTCTATATGTACTATAACAAATACTTGTGTTTTTGTCAATAATTATTTTAATAATAATAGGATATCTTTTCAAAAAAAGAAGATACGCTAAAACACATAAATTCAGAACTTATCCGTTTTATCTATCTCCTCTGATCTTGTTAGCGTACTATTGATTTTCCTATCTCATAAAACTTTTATCGTATTATTAAATTCATTCCTTAGCTTATCTCACAGTTTGCCGTAAAACTCGCTCTCGATCATAGCACAGAGTGCATGATACACGGGTAAATGAAGCTCTTGAACCTTATATGTCTCGGTTTCCGGCACATGTATTATCACATCGCACAGTGCGTCAAGCCTGCACTCTTTTTGCCCAACCAAAGCCATAACTTTAAGTCCCTTGGCTTTTGCAAGCATAGCAGCATTGACTATATTTTTTGAATTCCCCGAGGTGCTTATACCCCAGAACACATCACCCTCAACTCCTATGGAATTAAGCATCTGAGCAAACATCACATCACTGTTAACATCATTTATTATAGCGGTTGAAAGAGATATTAAAGAAGGTAGGGAAACTGCCCTGAATCCACCTTCAAGTTCAAGGCTTAATTTTCCACCCTCTTCGCCGTACAGGGATTTTAATTTATCGGCAAGTTTTTCATCTATCGGTCTTTTTGCCATAAATGATTTCATAAGTTCACCGACTATATGCTCACTGTCCGCAGCACTTCCTCCGTTACCTGCCAGATACAAAATATTCTGTCTTAAAACAGTTTCTTTTAAAAGCTCGAAAGCCTTATATATACTGCCTTTGCAGCCTTCCAATACAGGGTATCTTATAAAAAGAGAGTCAAAAATTTCTTCCCTTGATTTAAATAATTTCTCCATAGACTTCCTCCCAAACATCTATATGTTTATCAGCATGATCTCCTTGATTATTATATTACATTAAATACTAAAAATCATTTAAAATAGTTTTGACTGCCATTTTAATTAAAAACTCAATCAAAGATCCATACGGACTTTATTTTGAGAATGACAGTCAAAATATCTATTCTATTCTTCCGATCTTTTAATATCAATTCTGAAAGTGCCAACCTTTACTTTATTATTACATCTAAAATAAACTTAAAGTTAGGCAGTATTCAGCGGTTATATTATCAGAAAAACAATTTGATTTATCCTCTATATTATTATAATAAAACTTCCGAAAGCTCTTATTATATCTAAATCTTCATCTCTTTTTCGCATGATTATTTATCGGCAGATCCGAGTCTTTCACCTATATTTCCGCCCGGATGATTAAGACCGAAACTTTCCCTGTCTATCTTAA
>ERZ773233.1267-NODE-1267-length-14803-cov-7.038242_pt1 | contig 14803 bp, 13 predicted proteins | sample MGYA00580991_ERZ773233 | MGnify/ENA primary metagenome ERZ773233 (study PRJEB29015, sample SAMEA2738178) | human oral metagenome | biome: human oral; feature: human-associated habitat; material: saliva | place: China | collected 2161 ...
AGGGAAGCAATAAAAATAGAGAAAAAAATAAAAATAAAATATCATAAATATATTAGGCTTGTGAATCCATATTTTATAAAAGTTTCAGATAGTGAAAATAGGTCGTATCTGTTCTGTTACTGTGAAAAAAACAATGATTACAGAAATTATAGAATTTCTGAAATAGAGGAGATATGGCTTACAAATGAAAAAAATGAAATAAGGGATAAAAAATACATTGATAATGTTCGTAAAAATTTTGATCCCTTTTTATCATATAAAAATAGAGTTAAAGTCAAATTTACGGAAAAAGGAATTGAATTATATGAAAAAGTTCTTGCGAATAGACCAAGATTAATTGAAGAAAAGGATGGAATTTATACTTTTGAATGTGACAATAAACTTGCAATGATATATTTTGCACAGTTTTATTCAGAAGTTAAAATTTTAGAACCTGAAGAATTGAAAACAATATTGAAAAAAGAACTTAAAAAGACAATAGAAATATACGAAGGTAAGGAGAAAGAAAATGTTTAAGCTTAGAGGAAGTAGAAGAAGAAAGACAGAGGAAGTTATTCGGAAATTCTTAAAAAGTTATGCTGAAAATGAAAAAAGTAAAAATAAAAAAGACTTAAGGGAGTGGCTTATCAGTGAACTGAAAAATGAACTACCCAATAAAAAAAATGAAGAAATAGAAAAAATGGCAGGGGAGCTTATATCAGGAATTAAAATTTATTTCGATAAGAAAAAGGAAGTAGAAAAATATCAAAGTCTTGGTATAAGTAACAGTGACTATGTTGGAGATAAGATCCTTGAAAAAGTTGCAAATGAAATAAAGGAAGCAGAAACTGTAGATAAAGAAGAAATTATTGAAAGTATGAAAGAAGCAGGCAATGTACTGGCTAGTTATAATGAATCTATGATATATGAGGCTGTTTCGATAGATGAACCACAGCTTGTGGCAGATGCTTTAAGTGCAAATAGTGTAAATAATTATATTGACAATGTAAATGAAACAATAGCTAAGTCTAATGATGAAATACTGAAATCATTGACAACTAAAACAGGTGAAATAAGTCAGAATCCAAATCTTGATGGTTTTATATTTGAGGAAAGGCATGCAGGAACATTTAATATAGATGCTTCAGTAAAGGAACAGAATTACCATGCTGAAGCATTAAAACCTGAAGTTGGAGAAACTTATGGTAAAAATTCTGTTGATATGAGAATTGAGAATTCAAACAGAATTGTTAAAAAATATCAGGCGAAAGCGTATAAAAATGCAAATGAAACTGCAAAATCCTTTTATGATAGACAGGATGGGTATAAATACAAGTTTCAGTCAAAATTAGTTCCCTCTGACCAGGTAGGCAATATTGAAAATTCTGTGGATAAAATAGAATATGGAGAAGTAAAAAGTAAGTCTATAAGCAAAACTGAACTTAAGGATATGCAGGAAAAATATCAGGAAGGTAATAAGGAAGCGGTAAAATTCAGTTTTGAAAAAGATGTGGATACTATTGCAATAACTAAGCAAATAGGAAGACAGGTAATGGTAAATGGTACAGTTGGAATAGGTATAGGAATGGCAAGTAATATTGGAGTGAAACTTATTTCAGGAGAAGAAGTAGAAACTGCAGAAGTGATAGAAGCAGGAATAAAATCAGGTGCTTCAATGGGTCTTTCAACTGCTGTTGCAGGTGGAATGAGAGTTGCTGTTGAAAAGAAATTTATACCTACAGTTCTTTCAAAATTTTTAGTGAATAACAATGTAATTGGTGCAATAGCGGCATCTTCAATGGATATTATAAAGACAGGATTTGCACTGGGAACAGGAGAAATAACTCTGGGAGAAGCAACAAAAAATGTAGGAACAGCAGTAGGTTCAGCATATGGAGCAATAGCAGCTTCAAGCTGGGGCTATGCAAGTGGACTTGCGATTGCAGGAATGATAGGACTGGGTGCGATAGGAACTGTTGGGGTTGTATTAGGAACAGGAGTTGCTCTTGTAGCAGGTGCCGTATGCGGAGTTGTTGGAGCAAAAGCTGGAGGAGCAATAGCCAGAGGTCTAGGAAATATAACAGAAAAAGTAGTAAATGGAGCAAAAGAAGTGGTAAAGACTGGAGCAGGTGCAGTAAAAGCTGTAGCAAGGGGAGCCTGGGAAGGAATAAAAAGTGTTGGAGGTACGGTTGTAGAAGGTGTTAAATCGTTAGCAAGTTCTGCTTGGGAAGGATTAAAAAGTTTCGGAAGTGGAATAGCAAGTTTATTTGGATGGTAAGATAAAAAAAATCTGATAAAATGAATGTACTTTAAATTGTTATAAATAAAAATAACCATAAATAATTAAGGAGGAAAAATAATGGAAACAAATTTATCAAAGTATTTAAGGGCAAGAAGACCTATAATATGGATAAATAGTGGTGATTACAAGGAAATAGATACTATTGTCAAAGAAGCAACAAAAGAATATAAGGATAAAGCTATATACGAATATAGAGCTTTTGGAGCTGTAAATTTTGAAAATAAGGTTAGATGTGAAGAAATAGAAAATTTGTATCATTTTTTAAATATTTTATTTTCAGAAGGCGTAAAAACTAATGTATTTTTACTGATAAAAAATGCGGAAGAGGAGATGAAGGATGCAAAAAATATAGCTTTTATGAAGAAGATTGCTGAAACAAGATACTTAAATCCAGACTATAATTTTACGATAATAGTAGTAAGTGAAAATGAAACAGTGCCTAAAGAACTGGAAAAATTTACTTCTATACTTGATATTCCAAATATGACAAAGGAAGAAATAGAAAAATACATATTAAAATTTTCTGAAATTAACAATGTAAAACTGGATAAGAAAGATATAGGAGAAGTGGCTATTTCACTAAAAGGACTAACAAAATTGGAAATAGATCATGTACTTAATATGATAATAGAATCAAAGAAAAATATTTCTATCTCGGGAAGAGAGATAATTATAAAAGAAAAAGGCCAGATAATAAAAAAATCTTCAATACTGGAAATAATAGATTTCAAGGAAAAAATAGAAGATATTGGTGGACTGGAAGGGCTGAAAGAATGGTTGCGTTCAAAAGCACAAATATTTAGAAGACTTGATGAGGCCAAGAAATTTGGAGTAGATACACCAAAAGGCGTACTTTTAGTGGGAATGCCTGGTTGTGGGAAAAGTTTGGCTGCCAAGGCAAGTGCAAGACTTTTTAACGTTCCTCTTTTAAGACTTGATATAGGAAGATTATTAGGAAAATATGTAGGAGAATCAGAACATAACATGAGAGTGGCACTAAAAACTGCAGAGTCAATAAGTCCTTGTATACTGTGGATAGACGAGATAGAAAAAGCTTTTGCTGGAATAGACCAAAGTGGTGGGGCAAGCGATATTACAAAAAGATTGTTTGGACAGTTCTTAACATGGTTACAGGAAAAGGAAAATACAGTTTTTGTAGTGGCAACTGCCAATGATATAACAGCTTTTCCACCGGAATTTCTAAGAAAAGGAAGATTTGATGAAGTTTTCTTTATTGATTTTCCAAATGAAGAAGAAAGGAAAAGAATATTTGAGATACATCTTGAAAAAAGAGGAAAACTGACAGAAAATATAGATGTAAGCAGACTGGCAGAAGAGACAGAAGGTTACTGTGGAGCAGATATAGAAGAGATTGTAAAGAATGCAGTAGAAAATATATTTATACTCGAAACATAGGATGAAAAAGAAAAGGAAATAAGAACGCAGGCCTTATTAGAAGCTACTAAAAATATAGATTCACTTACAAATGTTTTGTCTGATAAAATAGAGGAACTAAAAAAGAGTTATAAGAAATTTAAAATAAAGTCAGCTTCTAAAGAACTAGAAATAATTAAAAAAGGAAAAGTTGTAAGAAAAACAACATTTAAAGATATGGTTATAGTAAATGGAGGAAAATATACACCTCACATTTCCAATGAAGAAATAGAAGTATGTGATCTGGAAGTGTGTAAATATCAGACAACACAGGATATGTGGATAGAAGTAATGGAGAATAATCCTTCATATTTTAAAGGTGGAAGAAGACCTGTAGAGAAAGTTACTTGGTGGGATACTTTAGAGTATTGTAATAGATTAAGTCTAAAATACGGATTGCAACCTGTTTATGATTTAAGTCAAAGGAGTAAAGGAATACTTAAGATAAATCAACTAGGTGGTAAGTCAGAATATCCCAATCTTGCAGATTTTAGAAAAACAGAAGGATTTAGACTTCCAACAGAAGTAGAATGGGAATGGTTTGCAAGAGGTGGAGAAGTAGCAGTACAGGATGGGACATTTAGTGTGAAATTTGCAGGAAGTAATAAACTGAATGAAGTTAGTTGGTATAAAAGTAACTCAGAGAATCAAACTCATAATGTAGGAACAAAGAAACCAAATCAACTTGGAATTTATGACTGTAGCGGAAATGTGTGGGAATGGTGTTATGATACAAATGGTTTTGGACATATATCTGAAAAAGTACCATATATTTATGATGAAAATCAGAATAATAGAAAATTGAAAGGTGGTTCCTGGTATAGTCATTCAGAAAGTTGTGAATTAATTTACCATCTTAGTATAGGAACTAGTTATAAAGTTAATTTTTATGGCTTCCGTATTGTCAGAACGATTTAATCTCTTAAATAATAGAGTTACTTGATAAAATTTCATAAGAAATAGTTGATAATGAAGAACTTCATGAAACAAGAAAATTAGAAAAAATACTCCTCATAACCAAAAATAGAGCACCTTCTATGCCAGTAAAATGGCAATACAAATATAAAACTACGAAATAAGACTTTAAATTTTATGGAAATTATTATATACTATATTAAGATCAGAATATAAAATCGTATCTATAAAAAAGATTTATTATAAAAACAATCAAATGTTAATTGTGATTTAATTTATATAGTGTATAATGAATTCAGATCAAAAAGATCTGAAACCTCAATTAACCCCCCCTTTTATAAGACCTCTTTTTTAAGAGGTCTTTTACTTTTTATAAACCTCAAATATAGATATGCATTTGAAAAAACATTAAAATTAGACTAGGAGGATACAAATGTCAAATCATAGAAATCATTATCATAATCACTATGAAGATAAGAAAATGTCAGCAATGGCTAAATTGATAATATTTTTATTTATATTGGCCGCAGGGCTTACTGCACTTTCAAAATTTTACTTGGAAGATGTAAATAAAAAATTATCAGGAGAAGTGAAGGAACTGAAAGCTGAAAAAGAAACTCTTGCTTCAGAAGTGGGTCAGCTTGAAAAGAGAGATGCTGAAGTTAAAAAAAGCTATAATGATATAATGGAAAAATTAAATCAGAATAAAAAATAAAAGTTAAAAACAGGAACTAGGAATGGAAATAAAAATCTGTTAAGTATCATCTGAAAATTTTAGACAAGCGCTTATCGGATATATAAAAAAAGAAATAATACTGAAAACAATTAGAGAGAGGAACTGGAATAATGAAAAAAGTTATAGGTGGAATAGCATTAATTTTAAGTCTTGCGGGACTTGGATATTCAGGATTTACAATTTATGGTGCAGCAAAAGGTGCCCTTGAGAAAAAATCATTAAACAAGCAGATTACTGAATTGAAAGATAAAAAAGTTAAAACAGAAGCATCTTTAAAAGATGTAACTGAAAAAAATAATAAGCTTAAAAAGGAATATAATCAGCTAAGGGCGCAGAGAGGAATAAAGGTTGTATATCTTACATTTGATGATGGACCTACTCCTAACAACACACCAAGAATACTTGATATATTAAAGAAAAATAATATAAAGGGAACTTTCTTTGTTATAGGACAGAATCCGGATATGTATAAGCGTATTGTAGATGAAGGACATGCTATTGCAATTCATACATATTCTCATGAATATAAACAGGTATATGCTTCTGTAGATGCATTCTTTGCTGATTTATATAAATTGAGAGATCTTATTAAGGAAAAAACAGGTGTTGACCCTAAAGTTACAAGATTCCCTGGAGGATCAAGTACTACAAGAGTATCAAAACCTATAAAACAGGGCATTATAAACAGACTTACAAAAGAAGGATACGTTTATCAGGATTGGAACTGTGACAGTACAGATGCATCAGGAAACAAAGTTCCTGTAGAAAAACTGGTTAAAAATGGAGTATGTAATGTAAGGGAAGTAAACCTTCTTATGCATGATGCTTACGCAAAAACAACGACAGTTGAAGCATTGCAGCAGATAATAGATGCCTATAAGGCTAAAGGGTATGTCTTTGAAACATTGACTGTAGACAGTCCAAAATTCCAGCATGTTAAACAGCCTGAATCAGTTAACTAAGTTTAGTCTAAGTATGCAAACGAAACACTTGTGATATAATATTACAGATTTTAAGGATGGAGGATATTTATATGAAAAAAACAGTGTTTTTTTGCATAGGACTGACAATATCTGCTTCTTTATTCGCAGCAACAGGGTCGAATACTAAAAAAACAGCGAAGGCGAAGACGACTGTTACAAAAACAGCTACTACAAAAAAGTCAACTTCAAATTCAAAAAATGCGAATGCTAAAAAGGAAACGAAGGATAAGAAAAATACCGAAAATAAAAAAAATACAGGTTCTAAAACAGAATCAAAAAAAGGTACAGTCAATAGTAAAAATTCTAAAAGTAACACTACGAAAAATAAAGATACATCAAGTAAAGAAACTAAAAAAAGTACAGTAAGTACAAAGAGCACTAAAACTACAAAGGAAACAAAAACAGCGGCTACTAGAAGCAGAAAAACTGAAACAGCTAAACCAAAAAGAACTGCCAGTGTAGTAGCGTCACCTTCATGGGAAGAAACAGGAAATGCTACAGAAGTGAGCGTAGAAAGAGAAGTGGCAAATCAAGGTTCTGTTATGATAACAAACTTGAATACAATGTATCAGAACAAGGATGAAGACATAAATGTAACCCCAAGAAATAAAGAAGTGGCGAATACATTTGAAAAGGAAATTGAAGAACGTTCACAATATACGCATTTTCAGACTGGAATGGCTTCATATTATGGAGGAAGCTGGCATGGGAAGAAAACTGCAAATGGTGAAATTTTCAATGAAAACAGTCTGACTGCGGCACATAAGACATTACCTTTCGGAACAAGGGTAAAAGTTACTAATCTCGATAACGGTAAATCAGTTGTAGTAAGAATCAACAACAGAGGACCTTATTCAAAAGGAAGGGTAATAGACTTAAGTAAGGCGGCATTTTCAAGAATAGCAAGTATAAGCAAAGGTGTTACAAGAGTAAAACTGGAAGTTGCAAAATAATATAATAAAGATAAATTGAAATTATATCTGTTGTAACTGTAATTGATATAAAATAATTATTGAAAGGCGGACAGTATGTTAAAAGGAAAAATAGCTTTGGTAACAGGTGGGGCAAGAGGAATTGGAAAAGAAATAGTTTTAAAGTATGCTGAAAACGGTGCTACAGTTATTTCAGGAGACTTAATAGATGCTGATTATACTCATGAAAATGTTACACACGTAAAACTGAATGTAACTGACAGGGAAAACATAAAGGAACTTGCCGCAATGGTAAAAGAAAAATATGGAAGACTTGACATATTAGTAAACAATGCAGGAATCACAAGAGATTCTTTACTTCAAAGAATGAAGGAAGATGACTGGGATTTATTAATTGACATAAATTTAAAAGGTGTTTACAATATGATGCAGGGGTTTGTTTCATTACTGCTTAAAAGTAAAGGGGCAAGTGTTATTAACATGGCTTCAGTTGTAGGAGTTGACGGTAATGCAGGACAGACAAACTATGCAGCTTCAAAAGGTGGAGTTATAGCAATGGCTAAAACATGGGCAAAGGAATTTGGAAAAAAGAATCTGAGAGCCAATGCAATAGCACCTGGATTTATTAAAACTGATATGACACATGTACTGCCTGAAAAGCTTGTGGAATCTGTTTTAGAAAACACACCTCTTAAGAAAATGGGAGATGCGGAAGATGTAGCTGATGCGGCATTATTCCTTGCAAGTGATATGTCTAAATTTATAACAGGTCAGGTATTAAGAGTAGACGGAGGATTAAATTTATAATTTTATAAATTTAGAAAATTATGTCAGGATTAAAAAAAAGCAAGATATATGCCTATTATCTTTTGGATAATCAGGAAAGCGGTATATTTTATACATGGAATGAATGTGAACAGAAGGTAAAAGGAAAAAAAGCCAGATACAAGTCGTTTAAGAGTGAGAAGGAAGCTCAGGAATGGCTGAAGTCAGGTGCGGAATATGAAAAAAAAGAAAAGAAAAACGAAAACTTATTTTTAGAGCTTGAAAAGGATGGTATTTACTTTGACGCCGGAACCGGAAGAGGTGAAGGAGTTGAAGTAAGGCTGACAGATTATGATGGTAATTCATTATTATATGAAATACTTGAAGCTTCAAAAATAAATGAATACGGTAACTACAAGTTATCTGATGGAAGAACAAATAATTTTGGTGAACTCACTGGATTGTTTGCGGCATTGAAATATGCAAAAAAAAATAATATAAAGGTCATTTGTGGAGACAGCAACCTTGTAATAGAATACTGGTCAAGAGGAAGATATAATTCAGATGGGCTGGAAAAGGATACAGTGGAGCTGATAAAAAAAGTGACCCTGCTTAGAACAGAATTTGAAAAAAATGGTGGAACAGTAAAAAAAATTTCAGGAGATGTAAATCCGGCAGATTTAGGATTTCATAAATAAAAATGGAGGTTTTTTAAATGAAAAAAATGGTATTATTTTTGCTAATAATGACAATGGCGTTTGTGAGCTATTCAGCAAAAAAAACAAAAATTACAAGCAAAGTTTATACGGGAGAATATGTTAAATCTACAAATACATTCACGTATAAAAAAGACAATCTGGTTTTTAAAGATAAAACTTTATATTACCAGCTGAATGATAATTCTGGGACATTGGATCTTGTTTACAATTCAATAGGACAAAATTACGGAGTGACAGATGAAGATATAATTACATTAACTGTTTCGGGAAGAGTATCTAATGGTATCTTGACAGTTGATAGAATAATTAATTATAGAATTCCTGAATACAAACTTCCTGTAAGCACTTTTGAACTTGGAAATTAATTTTTAAATCATGAATTGATATGTAAAAATTAAGTATATACAAATAAAAATATCTGTATAATATTATAGACTAGAGGATATAAACTCTAGTCTTTTATTATTCAGAAAATTGTGCTATAATGCAACATACGAGTAAAAAGCAAGATATGAAAAAGGAGAGATTAAGTGAGTAAAAAAGCAACAGTTATAACTTATGGATGTCAGATGAATGTTAATGAAAGTGCTAAAATGAAACAGATTCTGCAGACAATGGGTTATGAAATAGTAGATGACATAGATGATTCCGATCTTGTATTCCTGAATACATGTACAGTAAGGGAAGGAGCAGCTGTAAAAGTATACGGGAAACTGGGGGATCTTAAAAGGCTTAAGGAAAAAAAGAATGGTAAGATGATTATCGGTGTAACAGGTTGTCTTGCCCAGGAAGTAAGGGACGAGTTTATAAAGAAAACTCCTTATGTAGATTTAGTCCTTGGTAATCAGAATATAGGAAGAATACCGGATATAATTGAAAGACTTGAAAAAGGTGAAGATGTACACGTAGTTATGGTTGAAGATGAAGATGAACTACCTCAGAGGGTGGACGCTGATTTTGGTGATGATATAGTGGCTTCAATTTCAATAACATATGGATGTAATAATTACTGTACCTTCTGCATAGTCCCTTATGTAAGGGGAATGGAAAGATCCGTTCCGTTACATGAGGTAGTTCAGGATGTAAAAAAATATACGGAAAAGGGATACAAGGAGATACTGTTTTTAGGACAGAATGTCAACTCATATGGCAGTGACCTGGCAGATGAAACAGATAATTTTGCAAAACTGCTTAGGGAAAGTGCCAAGATAGAAGGGGATTTCTGGATAAAATATGTTTCGCCACATCCTAAAGATTTCACAGATGAAGTAATAGAAGCAATAGCAGACAATTCTAAAATAGCAAGAATGTTACACTTACCACTTCAATCAGGTTCGACTAAAATATTGAATGCAATGAACAGAGGTTACACAAAGGAAGAATTCATAACTCTGGCAAAGAAAATTAAAGAAAAAATACCCGATATAGGTCTGACAACTGATATAATTGTAGGATTTCCAGGAGAAACAGATGAGGATTTTCAGGATACAATGGATGTAGTAAATGAAGTTGGTTTTGAGAATGCTTTTATGTTTATGTATTCCAAGAGAAGCGGTACTCCGGCTGCTACAATGGAAGAACAGGTGGATGAGCAGGTGAAAAGTGAAAGGCTTCAGCAGTTAATGCGTCTTCAAAATTATAAGGCAAAGGAGGAAAGCCAGAAATATTTAGGGAAGACGGTAAAAGTACTTGTAGAGGGGCCAAGCAGAAAAAACCCTGAAATGCTGACTGGAAGAACGTCAACTCATAAAATCGTACTGTTTAAAAGCGACAGAACAGATTTAAAAGGGAAATTCGTGCATACAAGAATATATGAAGCAAAAACATGGACACTATACGGAGAATTGGAGGAATAAATGAGTGAGAATGTAAAAGAAGTAAAAAAACGTGGAAGAAAGAAAAAAACTGAGGAAAATACTGAAGAAACAGAAAATGTAAAAAAAGAAACTTCTACTGTGGAAATAAAAGAAGTTAAAAAGAGAGGAAGAAAACCAAAGACTGAAAAGCAGGAAGAACTGGAAAATTTAAATGACATAGATGAGAAGCAGATGGAAAGAAAAGGTAAAGAAGAAAAAGAAGGAGAGGGAATTATAAAAAAAGAAGTAAAAGAAATAGAAAAAGTGGAAAGAAATGTAAGAGTTTCTGAGAGAACAGAAAACCATGAAAAAAATGAGAAATATACTGATGAAAGTCAGCAAAATGAAGAAAAACTTATAAAAGAAATACTGAATACAAATGTCACAAATCTGAAAAAAATGGCTAAGGAGTACAATATTCCTAACTTCTCCGTAATGACAAAGTATGACCTTGTAAATGCAGTGCTTATTGAGAAAGGTAAGGAAATTGGAAAAACTTACGGATATGGAAAACTTGACATAATGGGGGAAGGAAGCTTTGGATTCCTTAGGGAAACAACTATCGGACCGGATGTATATGTTTCAATATCACAGATAAAGAGATTTTTTCTTAGAAATGAAGATGTAGTATTTGGAGAACTGAGGGTTCCAATAGGGACAGAAAGAAACTATGGTATATTAAAAGTATTGCTTGTAAATGGGGATTTACCTGATAAATCATTGGAACGTCCATTCTTTGATGATTTGATTCCTTCATATCCTGATAAGAAAATAAATCTTGGAAGCGGAGAAATCTCATCAAGAATAATAGACCTTATTTCGCCAATAGGGAAAGGACAGAGAGGACTTATTGTTGCTCCGCCTAAAGCAGGAAAAACAGTACTTCTGTCAACTCTGGCAAATGACATAATAAAATATAATCCTGAAATTGATGTATGGATTTTACTTATAGATGAAAGACCGGAAGAAGTTACTGATATAAAGGAAAATGTAAAGGAAGCGGAAGTTTATGCAGCAACATTCGATGAAAATCCCAATGTTCACACCCAAGTTACAGAAAATGTACTGGAAATGGCAAAAAGGGAAGTGGAACGAGGGAAGGATATATTAATTCTGATGGACAGTCTTACCAGACTTGCCAGATCCTATAACATTACAATCCCTTCAAGCGGTAAGCTGATATCAGGAGGAATAGATCCGAACGCTTTATATTATCCAAAAAGATTTTTAGGGGCAGCGAGAAACATAAAGAATGGTGGAAGTTTGACTATAATTGCCACAGCACTTATTGAAACTGGAAGTAAAATGGATGATGTAATTTTTGAGGAATTTAAAGGAACAGGAAATATGGAAATTATTTTAAGCAGGGCATTGGAACAGCTTAGAATATTCCCGGCAATGGATGTACTGAAAAGTGGAACAAGAAGGGAAGAACTTTTAATTCCTAAAGATAAGCTTGAAAAAATATGGCGTCTCAGAAGGGAACTGAACCAGATGTCAGAAGTTGAAGGGCTGAAAAGACTTATTGAACTTATAAGAAGTTACAAAAACAATGAAGAACTGCTGGAAGATCTGTATTCTAAAACTCCGGCTAAAAAATAAATGAAATTCTAATTTTTGAAAATAATATTAGTTTAGAAAAAAATTAAATTGAAATAAATGAATCTTCCTTTAAAAAACGAGAGTTTTAATAAAGGAAGATTTTTTTATCAAAATATGAAAAAAGTGATAAAAAAAATGTTTATAATAAAATGACATTTAAAATATTTTATGCTAAAATTACACAGTAAAATATGAAACAAAAAAGAGAACAAAAAAAGAATACGAAATGAGGAAGAAATGAAGAAAATAATATTGTTAATAAGTTTAATATCAGTACTAGCCAGCTGTGGTGGAGGCGGTGGCGGTGGTGGTTCAGCTCCACAGACAACATCTGCAACTCCGGTAACGCCTACACCAGGAAGTACAAATACAGGTTCTGGAAATACAAATGGAACAAATAATGGAAATAATAACGGACAGGTTGTACAACCGCAGAATCCAGCACCTGTACCAGCAGCACCTCAGGTGCCTACAGCTGACAACCGTTTTTCTAAACCTGTTGATTCAAGAGAAATTACAGGACAAGGAGTTAAGGTAGGAGTTCTGGATAGTGATTTTTTAAGTAGAGATGTAAAAACAGAAGACTTTCATAGAAGAATTGACTATGAAGGTTTTCTACAAAATGATACATTTGCTCAAGTAATTAATGATGAATTTGGAAGCAGAATGACTGCTGTAGATAAGGTTTTGGGACCTGACAGTACATTAAGTAAAAGTGAACATGGACTTATAGTTGCAACAATTTTAGCAGGAAAAAATGGAAAGGGTGCAAAAGGGGCTTCAGTTTATGGAGTAAGTTTTGGAGAAAGAGGGGATTATTTAGTTACAGATAAAGAAAATTTGAATAAAGAGTTGAAAGGTCTTAAAAAAGACCTTAAAGCTAAAGATAAGGACTTGACTAAAGCAGAAGAGCGTATTACTGCGCTAGAGACTGAAAATAAAGGTCTTGAAATGCGTAAAACTGAGTTGCTATCTGAAAAGGCTGATTTGGAAGAAGCAAACAAAAAACAAGCTGAGTACATTCAGACTTTAGAGGAAGAACACAAAGCGAAGCTAAGTAAAGTCCAAGAAACAGTTCTTGCTAAAGAACGTGAAGTGATTGACTTGAAAAATGCACAAGATGGCTTATCAAAACAACTTCAAGAAGTTCGAGCTACTTTGAACTCATTGAAAGCTGAAAAGAGCAAGAAAACAATCTTTGGTGCTTTGTCTGACCTAAAAGATGCAGTAGTTGATGGTTTGAAAAACCTTTTTGGTCAAAAATAGGGTACAATAAAATGGTTTCAGTTGTAGAATTGTTGTTAGTAAACGGACAGAAAGTTGAGCTACAAGCAGGAGATCAAATTACGATTGGAGAAGTCGGAGAAGATTACAAAGGTCGTTGGTGTTGCTTATCAAAGACCTCAAATAGCTCCGATATTCGCAGATTTCTAATTGGTGCACCAGATGAAGCGTTGATTAGTGTAGGTCGTAATAGAATGTCCTTTAAATGTTCGGATATTTTCTCAATTAAAGATATTAACTCTAAATTTGATGAAGAATAAACTAAGGTAAGGTAGATTGGTGCAATAGGTAAAGATACACTTACTTAAGTAGATTTTCACTAGTTGGAGATAATGTTTAACGTTAAAGGTGTTGAAATTATAGTGATTAAATAATTCATAGAATAACTACAACTTCAAAGAGACTTTATAGAAAGGAGAAATACATGCGCAAACGTAAGTATACTGTAGTTACACAATTACATGAGCAAAATAACAAAACCTTAATTGATTATGTAGAAGTTGCTCGTCATGGTTACGCTAAAGCAGTGCGTGAGACTTTCTATGTTCTCAAAAATTCAGAAGAGTTTAACAAATCTAGTTTTAACACGTATTTACAAGATTCTTACGGTATCACAAAACGAACTGCGAACTCAATTATCTCAGATGCTCAAGGTCGTATAAATGAACTTAAAGAGTTAAAACTCTATGAGAAAACTCAATTAGAGCGAAAAATAAAACATTTGGAAACAAGTGTTATTCCAAAATTGGAACAAAAACGAGATGACAACTCAACTATGTTGAGGTTAGGTCTTTCGGTATCTTTAGTTTCTCAACGAAATTTAAGAAGGAAAATAGTTTCTAAGAAACAAAAGCTAAATCGGTTAAAACAGAAGTTAGAGAATTTAACTTATCAAATTGAGACTTCTAGTTTCAAACTCTGTTTTGGTACCAAACACCTATTGCAAAGAGATTATACTGAGTTTGTAGAACGTAGAGATAGTCAAATGTCTTTTGTAGGTTCAAGAGATGAACCTGCGTGTAATCAGCAACTACAACTCAACTTTAATTCTAAGAATAATCAGTTTGAACTTAAATTGAGAAAAGATTTTGGAGGGTTCAAAGAGTTAAAAGGTTTAGAGCGTTATGTTTTTGGTAAAGGACCTTATCAACAAGTCCACTTGGAATACAATGAACTAAGTTTCTGTAAAACCAGAATGAAATGGATGAATCGTGTAAATCGTAAGAATCCAGCAATTCATCTTGGAGGACCAACGTTCCGTTGGGTACATTTGTGTTTGAACGCAATTAAACGCTT
>ERZ773233.1268-NODE-1268-length-14802-cov-2.714925_pt1 | contig 14802 bp, 14 predicted proteins | sample MGYA00580991_ERZ773233 | MGnify/ENA primary metagenome ERZ773233 (study PRJEB29015, sample SAMEA2738178) | human oral metagenome | biome: human oral; feature: human-associated habitat; material: saliva | place: China | collected 2161 ...
CAGCCGACAATCGTAATGCTCATTTATCGCTTGATCTCAAAGCTTTACAAGGGTTCTATCTGAGAGGAGTTCTCAAACTCCATACTAGATTCCCAAAGCAAGAGCATTTTACGAACCAGATCTCGAGTCAGATTCTTTCTCTTCTCAAATCCAGAAGTGCGTATGGACTCTGGAGCTGGTCGTCTACGACAAACTTTGCTGTCTTGACTGCTCTCAATGCTGCACTCACCTCTTACTATCAGCATCAAAGTCAGACAACTCATTGTGTGCTCCAGGTGGGGAATACGAAGCTCGAGCTTGATTCGGGGAAGACCTGTGTAGAAAAGAGTATTCCGTTTGAGCATACCAAGGATCTGAAGGTGCAACGGTCCTGTGAAGGTCCTGCCTTCCTTGATCTCCAAGTCAACTCTTTACTCAAAGATATTACCAAGAAGAAGACCGAACTTCACAATGTGGAAAAACTCACGTTTGAGTATCCAGCAACGGCTCAAATCGGTGAAAAGATTCCACTCAAGGCAGGCTTCAAAACGCTCAAAGAGGCTCAGAATTTGACTGTTGAGTTTACGATCCCTTCCAGATTTAAATTCTGGTCCAATCTCCAAGTGGCAGAGAATAGCTTTGAGAAGGGAGTCTTTGACTTTGGAAATGATCGAGCGTGCTTCCCAGACTTTTATGAGTTTAGGTTTGATCGTGTAATCCTTAACTATGGCACGATGAAGGCTGGTAAAGAATGTAACTTTACCTTTTATGCGGTGAATGCGTTTGATGGGCAGTTCGTCTACCCACCAAGCAAGCTTTATGAACAGCAGGCTACACAAGTATGGTGAAGTAGTAAAGTAATCAGGAAATAAATTCTGAATCTCTCCTCGTTCGGCTGAGGACTCTTCGGTTGGGGTTTTCTCGGCTGAGTGAGGAGGGGAAATGGAGCTGTTCTTTAGTGAGTAAAAGAGATGAAGTAGTGTTTTATTTTATTTACGTAGAAAATATGAAGAATAAATGGAAATGGATGATGGTTGCTGGTCTTTTGCTTGTGGTGGCTGGAGGTATTTTCTTTTGGATTCGTAGTGATCGTGCAGCTACGAGGCGTGAAATGATCCTAAAAGATAGAGCATGTCTCCTAGGCTATACCAAGTTTCTCCATTGTTTTATAGGGGATACTTTGCAGGGAACTCAGGAGTGTAAGGACTCTTTCACTCCAGAAGAAAAAGCTTTTATAACTCAATGTTCTTCTTACTTTATACAGAACTATAAATTGAGTAAATGTTTTCGTAAGGGGGATAAGAAATTAGCATCTCTGGCTGAACTTCCTTCAGCAGATCAGTATTCAACCTTGTATACCTACGGATGTATGCTCTCTACCTTGTATGATTTTTAGGTTCTCGGTTCAAGCTGTTTATATTCTAGGTTTTGCAACTCGGGCTCTCTCGCTTTTTGTGAGGATTGGCTCGGGTTGCTTTTTTTGTAGAGGTTTGGCATGATGAGGCGTGGGGGGAGGCACGCTCAGCAAGTAGTCGACATCCTGTGCAACTCCTCCTGGTATGTGTTGCAAACCCTTGTTAGCGTAGCTGGATTTAGGTTTGCAAGACGTGCAAGTGGTCGGAATGGAGCATTTTTGGGGTTTGCAGGGCTTGCAAGGGGGCGAAATGGTGCATTTTTGGGGTTTGCATGAGCTGCAAGTGAAGAAAAAGGGTCCTTTTTCATTGTTTCACGGTGTGCAAACTACCTGCAAGGAGTCTTTTTCACTGTTTGCATAGTCTGCAAACTCTCTGCGAGGGTCCTTTTTGATTGTTTCACGGGCTGCAAACTACCAGCGAGGGTCCTTTTTCACTCTTTGCATGCGCTGCAAACTCCCTGCGAGGGTCCTTTTCCACTCTTTGCATGGGCTGCAAAGTCCCAGCGAGGGGGATTTTTTCAAGGGGGGCGGAAGTTGCAACTCGGAAAGTAGGAGAAAGTCAGACTTTTCTCTCTTTTTACCTCTTCAAGAAAGGGTGGAAATCTTGGTGCTTTTCTTTAGAATGCGGATGTTTTACCTGCGTTGCTTATGAAGATGTGAATGTTGCTACTGGGGATGTTTGCGATGTATAGCTTTCTTTTTCCTACGCTCCCTACTGAACCTGAGACTCCTCATACACGGGAGAGTGTTGACGGACAGAAATTTACCCCTGAGGGCTATCCTGCTATCCCTGATAACACTGAAGTGCTTTGGTGGGACTGGAAGATTGACTATCCTCCTGGGACGAAAAGGGCTTTTTTTGTGAAGGGACAGTTGAAGAGAGAAGTATTTTCCTGTGAGGAGCTGAATGAATGTGAGTTCCCTCGGAGGAAGCCTCGCATGGAACGTTGGTCGATCATTTCCCAAGGAAAAGAACTCCACTCTTTTGGAGATTCTATTTACTTAGGTATGACTTCTTGATGAAACATTTACTCTCATCTTCCTGTAGAGAGAAGGTATCCCATCGCTAACTTTTGAGGTTATGATCTTCGTAAGATTGCTAATAATGGGAAGGAATATCTGTTTTTTGTCTCTTACAACAGACTAGAGAGTTGGGAGTTTTGAAGTATTTTTTCAGTGATAGAGGATCGACGAATCATGGCTGGGCAGTAAGCTCTGGTAGAGGTTATCTGAGAAGAAGCTATTCTGATATTGTTTTTTATAATTGAACCTCTAGATAGGGGCTTTTTTGTCGTTTGCGAGGGGGCTTCAAGGGGGGAAGGATCAGATTTTTTACTCTTGAGCAGAAAGGTCTCGGTTAATTTTGTCCTTTCCGATGCTTTCGAGCATTTCGTTACAGGTGCTAAACGGTTTGCTTCAGAAAAAGCCTCTGTCTGCCGAGAATGGAGAAGGATGCGGAGACTTGATGATAAAGTGTTTGTCTCTATCGATCAGGGTTTCTTTTTGTTGGGCAAAGGCTCCTCGCAAGATGAAAACGAGGCCGGTCTTTTGGTCTGAAAGTTTTTTTATCACCTCGTCGGTAAAGTGGTGTCGTCCGATGTCTTTGTGCGAATTAGGGGCGTCTTTGCGGACGGTCAGTCCTGCGTTTAGGAGAAGGACGCCCTGCTTTGCTCGTTGTTCGAGGTTGCCGCTCGCAGGAGGATCGATATTTAAGTCAGACTTTAATTCTTTGAAGATATTTCTCAAAGAAGGAGGAATTCTGACCCCTTGAGGAACGGAAAAACTTAGTCCATGCGCCTCCCCTTCCCCATGGTAAGGATCTTGCCCAAGGATAACGACCTTTACCTCATCAAAAGGAGTGAGATTGAAAGCATTAAAAATGTCTTTCCCCTGTGGATAAACGATCTGACCTCTCTCTATTTCGGACTTTAGGAAGGTTTTGATCTCTGCAAAATAGGGTTTTTGAAATTCATCCTGCAGAACAGCTTTCCGTGAGGATTCTATCGCGATAGGTTTTTGCTCTGGCATCAGCAATGGACATCTAGCTATATAAAAACACAATGAGCTTTAGCAACAATCAGCAACCAAGTTTAAGCAGCTCGGTATATTGTTCCAATAATATATAATCCAAGAATCAACATAAGGAGTCCAACGATGAGGTGGATCAGCTTTGTATGTTTATTCTTTCGCTTTCAGAGGGTTTCTGCGGAAGTTCGTCCGCCACCGACCATCACAGTGATGACGATCATTGGAAGGATGAAAATCAGATTATAAAGCAGAAGGTATGCGATTCCCAAAGAATTTAAACCAGAGCTTTCTGCACCAAGCAGCAGAAGAACTGTTACGTAAGGTCCTGACGAACATGGTAAAAGGAATAGACTCACGATAATCCCGATAATAAACGCTCATCCTGGAGAAACTACCGCTTGGATCAGTTTCATCATTTTGGGTCTCCATGCGAGTGGCACCTCCATAGCAAAGCCTTTTCCATACCAGAAATAATCTTTTAGATTTGCTAGCCCAATCAAAATTCCGAGAAGCCCGACTCCTCGCTTAAAGATTGTCGTATATTGCATGGTTGTCGCGTAAAGAAGCTTTAGGAAACCTAATCCTAGAAGGAAGTAGGAAAGGAAAATTGCCAAGCAGAAAAGGATACCTGCGAAGATTGTTTTCTTTTTACTTTTGGATTTGGAGAGAATAGTCGCTAGTAAAAGAAGCATTACAGCAAAGGCACAGGGATTAATACTATCAGAAAGAGCTCCTGAAAGCAGAATTGGGATAAACTTTTTGGGCTGTGAAGCGATATTTTCCTCCGTTCACATCTTAGCAGCTCAAGAGGACAGGAGTCAGGTTTCTTTACTCGTATTTCAAGTTTGTGTGCTTCAAGTCGTTAGAGCTAGCTGCCCTGAGGTTTCCGATTCTTCTGTGTTGCTGTCCTCCATCTTTCCAGCGGTCAAGAGTGTGTTTTGTGGTGAAAGTTCGGTTGGATTTGCGGAGATGCTCGATCAGGTTTCAGCTTTTTGATCTGCTCACTCGTTCGCAAGAGCAGAAAAGTATTCAATGATTGGGGTGCTTCCCATGAGGTACTCTTCCTGTTCTCCGTTTATCATCACAAGAAAAGGGGTTCCGACGTCATTTAGGGATAGCCCGATTGAAGGCAAGATTTCTACAAGCTTTTGACGTCCTGTAGCGTCGAACCATATTTCGTACTTTTGGAGCTGAACCTTCTCATCGATATCAGTTTTTTCAAAATATTTTTCTACAGTGTGACAATGCCCACATCCTTGACCGTAAAAGTAAAGGTAAGTTGCATTTTTGTCATTGGCACTAGAAAAGGATGCTAATAATGAAAGTGCCATTACTACAAGTGAAAAGAAAGCTTTTTTAACCATAGGAGGAGATTAATTCTGAGATAAAAACTGATCGGTTTGTAAGGATAGGAAAAACTGCAGGTTTTTCAAGGGCAATTTGCTTGAGTATTCGTTTCCTCTTGCAAGAGACGGGCATTTCTTTATACTAGTGTCAGTATTTTTAGTTTTTGAAGGCAGATGAAACCGCTTTTGGAGAAATTTTTTACAGCACCAGCTCAACAAGCAGTAGAATCGATACTTTCTGTTTATCAGCAGCAGAAATTTGCTGTTGTGAATTTTGTGTATTTTGCCAACATTGTTGCACAAAAGCTTTTTAAGGATAATAAGTATAAAACAGAAAAAGAGAGAGAATACAAGAAAATCCTTTTAAAATCTGATTTTTTGCTACCAGATGGTATTGCACTTCAGATTTTTTACTTTTTTGCGAGACTTTTTAGGCGTATTCATACCGATCGCTACCGATTACCCAACTTAAATGGGACAGATTTTGTGCCATACTTTCTTTCTGAGGCGAAAAAGAAGTATGGAAGCCAGAGATTATGCCTGCTCCTCTACTGAACAAAAGCGGAATATCTCAAGATCGTTGAAGAGAAGTTAAAATTCCAAGGATATAATGTTATTTACAGCCAGGATGGTTACTCTGATTTTGACTGGGCTCGTGCACAGACTGCACTAAAGCAATACCAAGATACTACCAATATTCTTCTTGTTGCGAGGTCGACTCCTCAGATTCCTTTACAAGAACTTTGGACAAGCAGGAATTATCAGAAAATCCAGCAAAATGAGCTTCTTGTTTTTAATACTGGAGGATTATTTGACTTTATCTCCGGGAAAGGTCAAAAGAGAGCACCAAAATTTCTGAGAACCTTGAAATTGGAATGGCTCTATAGAATGATTGTTGATCCCAAAAGAAACTTTAGAAAAGTGCTCAACTCAGTTGCAATTCTTCCCTACTTGTTCAGCTATGTTGTATTAGGGAAAGACGACCATAAAAACTCTCAGTAAAAGAGCAAGACTACCCTATCAATGCAAAAATTCCCAATGTTGCGATAGTAAGTATCCCTCTAAAAACTCCCTCAAAGAAGCTAACAAAGTGAATATGTTTTAGGAGGCGAGTGAAATTCTGCTCTTTTTCTCCAGGGATTACCCTTTCTCCAAGCAGACTTTCGACTTTGTGCATATTTTCGAGGATAAGAGAAGAGCTCTGAATATAATTATAATTCCCCTTGGTAAAAATACTTTTCATCAATGCAACATTTGGGCTTCCTCCCAAATTTTTAAGATTTAATTGCTTCAGATGCTGAGTCCTCGCTAAAAGATAAATCATTTCGTCGACAGCTGCTACAACCTCCTTTTGAAGTCTGATTTTTTTCTTTTTTAGCAACCTTTGCAAAGGGAGGATTAACACAAAAATGATAAGATACGAACAAATTAATCGAAAGACAATCGTCGCATATGGCTCTGAAAGTCAAGTGATTTGCTTGAAACTCTGAAAGATAAATAAGCTGACGTCTAAGATCTTTGTTCAAATTTGGTGTAGAATTTCCATTGCTGAGCGAGTAAGGTTAAAAAATCAGATGTGCTGGCTCAAAGACAACTATAATTTTTCCATCTTTTTCTGCAAGAGGAAGTGAGTTTCTTCGGAAGATAGGGATTTTTTGGTTGATTGCTCGCTTTTTGAGGAGCTTTCAGTGGAAATAGTCCCCCGGTCTTGGAAATCTCAACGTTGCATTTATCAGTTTTGGTGAGATATCTAATTGAAATTTTCCGAAAGATTGCACTCCTCCTTCAGTAATTTTTTTTTCTAAATGCAACTCTTTTTCCCAAAACCTTGGCTTCGCCTTGATGATAAATACTTGATCGTGAGAAAGAAAGATCGTTCGTCCACCTAGTTCCTGGATTCCAGTTCCATTAGCGATCCAATTTTCTAATTCTTGAAGTTCTCCCTTTCTTACCGTGATATCTAATGCCTGCAATAAGCTTACCAATACCAAAGTATCTTTTCTGCTATTTTGTGGGATTATTCGTTGAAATGCCTCTTCTGCATTTCGATAGGGATTCTTTTTGATCGGGATAAGCCGTTTTAGAGGATCAGATTTATCTTGCTTTTCTAACTCATGATAAATTGTTTTTCGACTTTCAAGAAAGGAGCTTCCTTGAGCTGTTTCAAAGCTCAAGTCTTCAAAAATGGGAAGAATCTTGTTTCTGATACGGTTTCTGAGGCTAATTTCAGGATTAGCATTCGTTTCATCCTGAAAAAAGGGGATTCGCAGACGAAGGCAGCTTTCCTCGATTGCTTTTTTGGTAAATCATAACAAAGGTCTCATCAGCTTTATGCAAGAAGGAAGGAGTGGATGGGTGTCCTGAATATGCATATTGAGCAGCCCTTTTACCCCACAGCCACGAATGAGGTTCATCATAGAGGTTTCGATCCTATCATTAAGATGATGTCACAAAACAAGGGTTGAAATCTGATTTTCTTGGCAGAATTTTTGGAAGCACGCATATCTTCGCTTTCTGAGTTCATTTTCTGTCGGAGATCAGTTTTTTTCTCTGATAAAAACTACAAAATTCCAATCCTGAAAAAAATCACTCAAGAATTTTTGCTCGTCAGAACTTTCTTTTCTTACTTGATGATTACAATGAAGGAAAAAAAGCTGATCCTGTGGTCGATTTTTCTTCTCCCAAAAACTCGCCATCAAAAATGCCAGGTACATACTATCACTTCCTCATGAAATCCCTAGAGCGACCTTTTGAGGAGCGGGGAAAAGCTTTTCTAGAAGGAGAAAAACGTCTTCTCATTCGGTCCAAGGCAGATCCTGAAATTTTACCATCATTACCACTTTTTCCAATATAATAAAGCTTTTTCTTTTTTATACTAAAATCTATGACTGTTGTAAAGAGAAGTTTTAGAAAAAAGACCCATTTAAAATAATGAGTCTTTCATATTTTTGGGAAAAGTAGTATTTATGCTCTTCTCTTTTGGAATACTCTATAACCAGCATAAAGCATCAATGTAATTCCAGCCATCACTAGAACATTTTCAACTGGTCCTGTTGCTGGAACATTTTTAATTTCAGGCTTTACATCTTCCTCTTCTCTTACATTAACGTTATATCTCTTTTCCTTTCCTTTACTATCTTTTGGAATAAAAGCAAAGATGAGTTCCTTAGGCGTATTTTCATAGGTATATTCATATTTTTCTTGAGACATTGGTACTGTTGCAAGAGTTTGGTAATCTGCTGTTTTTTCGTCATATACCTTGATTTCAACATTTGAAGATCCTGGAACGGCAGTCCAAGTCAATGTTATAACATTTCCCTTTACTGAGTGAGAAATATCTGCCAAGTTCATATCTGCTCCTGCAGCGTTGTGTTCAACATCATCTGAACTCTCTAGTGCATTCAATGAGTTATCTGTACTTGCTACCTTTACTCCCTTAGGATTATCAAAGGTCGCACAAGCTTCTCCCTGAGCAAATCTCTGATTTCCAAAGTTAAAACAGAACTCTCTTGAATACTTTCCATAAAGAACGTTATCATCAACTGGGACAACTACTCCATAATAGGATGTCCCTGTGTTTACGGCACTTGCATCAATCCCAAGTTCTACCTCTCCTTCAATATCCATGGTAGAATATACAGGAAGTTCAAGTAGATCGTTTCTTAGGTTGAGAGAACGTTCACCAGAAACATAGTTCACCATTGGTTTATCTCACAGAAGAACATAGTATTCCCCCACAGCAGAATCCTTTGCATCCTTGAGAATCGGCGTTTTCACTAAAAATTTACTTGGATTTTTTGTTCCATTAGCATCTTGGAATCCCAAAGCTTGAATGTTTTGATTCTCGGTATATCCATATCCAAGATTCTGATCAAAAACCTGATTAAGATCAAGATTCGCTGCAGAGACCGCTCAAGCTCCTAATGCAAGCAAAGCAAGTAAAGAAAGCTGTTTTTTCATCGCAATAGCTTGTAATAAACTAAAATTTACATCTAAGTATATTCTAAATTTCCAAAAAAAGCAAAAAAAAATGGACTTTTTTTATAAAGAAGAAAAAGAGCACTGTTTTAAGGCTCTTTCTCCCAGTTAGTTTCTAGGGTATTATGAGATAGTAATAAGAGAGAAAATTTTGTAAAATTTTGATTTAAGATACTTTTAATGATTAAAGTCAGAATTTTTTTGGATATTTTTGCTTAAATGCTTCAGGTGAAAGAAACCTCTCTATAATAGCATCAAGTACAAGATCAATATTTTGTCCTGTTTTCCCTGATACACAGATTACCTCTTCTTTTGAGATTCAGATGACATTTTCAATCTCCCCTGCTACTCTATCTGGATTTGCAGCTGGGAGATCAATTTTATTGAGAACGGGAATGATGTCTAATCCTTGATCCATGGCTTGATAGAGGGTCGAAAGTGTCTGAGCCTGGATTCCTTGACTTGCATCAATCAGAAGTATCGCCCCTTCTACTGCGGCAAGTGAACGAGAAACTTCATACTGAAAATCTACGTGTCCTGGCGTATCAATCAAATTAAGTTCATAGCCCTTCCACTGCATTCTAGCTGGAGTCAGTTTAATGGTAATTCCTCTTTCTTGTTCAATATCCATGCGGTCCAACATTTGAGAATGATCAACTTTTCTTACAGATCCTGTGATTTCCAGCATTCTGTCTGCTAGTGTAGACTTTCCGTGATCAATGTGTGCAATAATACAAAAGTTTCTAATCTGTCCCATTAGCGTGAAGCAGGAAGGATAAAGTTTTTGGTATAATAGTGAATCCCCACTCAAAAGCAAGGAGAAGCCTGATTTTACCCCTTACTAAAGGGTAAAGTTTATTTTTGTCGCATATTACTCGTCAAACTTTCCGAGCACAAGAGTTTAATAAGCTCTAAAGCTTGCTTTTGATCAAGAAAGTATGGAGAAGTCGCAATTGTTACCATTTTCGCAGATGAGATCAGATTTTTAGTATTTTTTATCGTTTGCTCAAAATTGCTTATTCCCATTTCTGGAGCTCGAAAATCCAAATCAACATCAAAAATATAATCTTTGTCTGGAATTTGAGATTGCAATAAAGCATATTCGCTTCTAATTTGTGAGACCTCTCAAATTAAGCCGGAATTGAGTGCAGGAAGGATAAAATTTCCCACATTGCAGCAGTTTTGGGTAAAAGAGCGGACAGATTCCCAGTTCTCCTGCTGAATGATAAAAGGATTGCTCTTCATATCAGAATGTTGATCAAGATGAAGAAGAAGGGTTCCTTTAGAAAGGTTGTTTTTGAAAAATTCACGATATCGGAAAGCTAAAGCGTGATTATGATTATCAAAAACATAGACAGGAACTCAGTTTTTTTCAAAAAAAAGAAAATCCTGAAGCCCGCTAAAAAGTTGAAGTTTCCCCTGATGATTAAGTTCTGCAAAGACTGGTTCAGCTCCAAGAGAGAGTTTTTCTAATCAATCCGAAATCAACTCAGGAATCCATAATTTAGGGTTTGGTTTTCTTTCTTCATAGGCAAAAGCGTTATTTCCTACTTGTTGTTTTAGTCGAAACCCGCCATATTCTAACATTTTTCTGAATTAATTGCTTAAAAAGGCTACTTTTGCGCTAAAAGAAGCACTCACCTCCCTTTATATCTGTTTTCTCCTGTTTTTCAAAAGATTATGTTGCTCGAGAGAAAACACCTTGTAAAAGCGAGGCGAATCTCTAGACTTGAGTCAGATTTATTTTTTATGTGCAAACGATGATGAGATTTTTGACTCAGATGAGCAAGCCTTCAAAATTTGGTTTAGCTGTTTTGGTGCTTATAGTGCTGATTGGTGTTTTTCAGATCACCCTTGGATGAAGCCGATTTCATGAGGATGACCGCCCTCAAGTATTAGCAGGAGAGAAAATCTTATTGGATAAAACTCATCAGTTCAATATTGAGAGACTTGATAGGGAGCTTGCGGTTAATAAAATGAATGAAGATCAAATGCTCATGATCTGGAAAAGATTACCGCTCTTTAAACCAATGATTGATAAAAAGTTAAAAGAAGCCTGACTTCCTTCTGATGTTTTTTATCTGGCTCTTGCGGAATCTGCTCTAAGAGAAACTGCAGTGAGTAGTGCGGGAGCTGCAGGGCTTTGGCAATTTATGCCCGCAACTGCAAAAGCATACAATTTGAGAGTTGACGACGCTATCGATGAAAGGTATCACGCAGAAAAAGCTACTGATGCGGCAATTCAATATCTCAAAAAAGCTTATGAGAAGTTTTGAAACTGGACTCTTGCAATGGCTGCTTATAATAGAGGTTCATCTGGTATTTCTAGCGATATGGCTTATCAGTTTCAGAATAACTTCTATGATCTCTATCTGAATAATGAAACCTCAAGGTATATCTTCAGAATTATTGCTTTTAAAGAAATCTTTGAAAATCTTGGTACTTATTTTGATGTTACCAAATGGGGAAAACAATACAGTGTTCCAGAAACTACTGAAGTTCAAGTCGGAAAGACAGATAACCTTGCAGCTTGGGCAGCTAGTAAAGGATACACATATCTTGAAGTAAGAACACTTAATCCTCGAATTAGAAAAAATTCTCTCCCAGAAGGTTGGTGGACCTTGAAAGTTTATAAGAGATAGGAGGTTCAGCTCTGCTGCATTATTGCGAGAGGCTACTTAATTCAAATCGTCTTGCTTCCTTTCTTTCAATTTGTTTGAGCAGCTCTCCAAGATGTTCTGAGAGTAAAGTAATTTCATCATAAGCTAAGTCTTTATTCTCAAGAAGCTTGGTAATCTCGAGCTTTTCTTCTTCTAAAGCTTCTAAGTCCTTCATGAGCTGATTTAATTCAAGCTTTTGTTCAAAGGAAAGCGTTTCTTCAGCTGAAAAGGAAGAAGATACACCAGAGGAAGTAAGAGGAATCTGAGGTAGAATCTCAGGTTTTTTCTGTTCTTGGAGAGCATGCCATTCTGAGTATGTTCCCCGGAAATCTGTAATTTTTCCTTCACCCTCAAAAATAAATAAGTGATCTACGATCCTATCCATAAATGACCTATCGTGAGAAATAATCATTAAGCATCCCTGAAAAAGCGAAAGGAAATCTTCTAAAATACTAATCGTCAAGAGGTCTAAGTCGTTTGTTGGCTCGTCAAGGATTAGAAAATTTGGATTTTTTATTAACACCTTCAAAAGTGCTAGCCTTCTTTTTTCCCCTCCACTGAGCTGATATGCGAAACGATACTGCTGAGAAGGAGGGAAAAGAAAATTTTCTAGAAGTTTGGTCGCAGAAAGTTTTTCACCATTCCCGAGGATAAGAAAAGGAGCCTCCTCCGTGATAATATCAATAATTCTCTTTTGGGGAGGAAATTCCTGCTCATCTTGCTGATATTCTCCAAGAACCACAATTTTCCCGGTTTCTATAGTCCCTGCATCTGCTGAGATTTTTCAGAGGAGGAGCGAAATAAAAGTCGTTTTCCCAACTCCGTTTTTTCCTAGGATTCCAACCCTTTCGTGAAATTTGAAATCATAGGAAAAATCCTGAACGATAACTTTGGATCAGAATTGTTTTTTTAGATGTTTTACCTTGAGAATTTTTGTTCCCAATTTTCTTTCCTGCAAAGGAAGTTCGAGTTTGCTACTTTCCGAGTGAAGAAGCTCCTTTTGGTCATCATACCTCGACTCTAAGGCATAAAATTCTTTCTCTCTAAAATGCTGCTTTGTAGCTCTTGCTCTCGGAGATTTACGGATCCAAGCAAGCTCTCTCTTGAGTAGCTGGCGCATCTTTTCTGTAGCGATCTGCTCATTTTGGTGACGCTCGGCTTGTTTTTTGAGAAAGTATTCGTATTTCGCAGGATAGGAAAAAATTTTCCCTCTTTCTAATTCAAAAATCTGATCGCACACGTTTTCCAAAAAATATCTATCGTGCGTCACGAGAAATAGCGTACAATGCTCAGTTTTCAGATACTTTTCTAATCGCTCAATCATTTGTAAATCAAGATGATTGGTGGGTTCATCTAGAATCAAAAATTCAGGCTCATCAATCAGTGTCTTAGCAAGAGCCACCCTTTTTTTCTCTCATCAAGAAAGCATTTTTATCTGCTGAGAAAGCAGGTCTTGTAGCTGAAGCTTTGCTAAAATCGTATCTACTTTTGATTGATAATCTCGAATCTGATGTTCATCTAAGTCTACCATTAGTTTACTGAAAGACTCGCTATCTTTAGCTGGGTTGTGCAACAATTCTTCGTAGTCTCTGATAAGTTGAGCTGAACAATGATCTGTTTCAAACACCTCATCAGCAACGGTTTTCTCAGGATTGAGCAAAAATTCTTGAGAAAGTGATCAGATTTTTAATCCTTTTCTAAACTCGACTTTCCCATCGGTTGGATCTAGCTCTCAAAGCATTAGTTTAATTAAGGTTGTTTTTCCTCCTCCGTTTTTGGCTACAAGAGCGATTTTCTGCCCTTTTTCAATAGAAAAAGAAAGCTGATCAATAATTGCTCTGTCAGTATAAATTTTGGTCAGGTTTTCAGCTTTAAAATATCGCATAAATAGGACTTTGGGATTAGAAACTTAAATGAAGAAGAGGCAAGTAGCCATATACCACTCAAAATATACTGATTATCGGTCTTTTTTCCAATATAAAATCACTTTGTAAATCTGGAGCAAATTGCTACACTGAGATCAGATTTTTGCTTTTATTGTATGAATGATGCTGTATTTTATTCCAACTCCGATCGGAAATAAGGAGGATATTACGCTTAGAACTTTGAGACTCTTGAGAGAATTGCCTATTTTTATCTGCGAAGATACGAGAGTGACAAAAAAGCTCCTTTCGCTCTATGAAATCCCTTATGAAGGGAAACAGTTTTTTTCACTTACGAGCTTTACGAATAAAGGTAAAGTAGCATATTACCTGAATTTGATGAGAGAATATGATATCTGAATGCTCTCGGATGCTGGGACACCAGGACTTTCAGATCCCGGAAAACTCCTTATCCAGCTTTGCAATGAAGAAAGTTTGCCTTATACGGTATTGCCAGGTGCGAATGCACTTATTCCTGCAGTAGTAGGGGCAGGGTTTGATACTTCTGCATTTCGCTATTTATGATTTCATCCACAAAAAATCGAGATACAAAACAAAATAAACCTCAACATCAAGGCGTTAGAAAGTTCTTTACTTCTGATGGAAAGCAGACGAAAAAACATAGTAAACCAAGTTAAGACTTAACAGTGATAATCTTTCAAAATGGCCTCACTCAAAAACTATTCGAGTAGGACAACAAAAACAAATGGTGCATTTCACACGAAGATTTGCGTCATTTTACCGCGTAAAACAAGTCTAATTGCAAGACCATTTGCCTCAAATCATTTCTCCTTTTCTTAGTGTTGAAACGGCGGTGTAATTAGGGATGAATCATCACAACATGAGAATTATTCAGAAACGCAAATTTTATCTGCCGTTAACCCCGAAAATACCATACTTTTGAAATCAGCCAATCATAAACAAATGAAGCCGACAAAGGGAAAATTCTCTTTGCTTTCTGCAACACGATTTCAGATGTTTCGCCTAAGGTTTTCATTCAAAACTATGCCATAGCGCATCGTCAGGAAGAGGCGAATCCAATGATATCAGCGTTTTAGACACGGGGTGAACAAACTCCACATGACGCGAAAGCAATGAAATACTGCCATCAGGATTACTGCGTTGTGCCCCATATTTGAGATCACCTTTTATCGGACAACCCATAGCAGCAAGTTGACTTCTAATCTGATGATGGCGTCCTGTCATGAGGTTTACCTCCAAAAGACTGTAATGTTCAGACCGACCTATGACACGATAACTAAGGATTGCTTTTTTAGAACGGGGCACTTCATGGTCATAAACATAACTTTTATTCTGCTTTTCATTTCTTACCAACCAGTTGGTTAGTGTTGCTTCAGGTTGCGAAGGATTGTTTTTTGTCAGTGCCCAATAGGTCTTATGCACCTCGTTTTCACGGAACATTTTGTTTAAACGCGTTAGTGCTTTCGAGGTCTTTGCAAACACAACAAGTCCTG
>ERZ773233.1269-NODE-1269-length-14797-cov-40.930606_pt1 | contig 14797 bp, 10 predicted proteins | sample MGYA00580991_ERZ773233 | MGnify/ENA primary metagenome ERZ773233 (study PRJEB29015, sample SAMEA2738178) | human oral metagenome | biome: human oral; feature: human-associated habitat; material: saliva | place: China | collected 2161 ...
CGCCGTCCAGCAGGGCGTGCAGGCGGGAGGGGGCGGTCACCACCAGCACATCCGGGGCGGGTGAATCTACGGCATTCCCCTGCACGAGCGCGCGGGCGGCGGCAAGGCTCAGTTCACCGGGTGCTACCTGCTCGGCGGGCACCATGTCGTAGAGCACGCAGCGGCGGCTGTCCCAGCCCAGGTTTTTGAGGCCTTCGCGCAGGGTCGGGCGGGCGTTGGAGCCTTCCAGGACCAGCACGGCGGCGGCATCAGTCGCTGGCTGTTCGAACTCCGCGAGCATACCGGCGGCGCTCTGCACCTGCGGCTGAAAATCCGTGCCCAACCCCAGCTGGGTATGCACGGCGCGGGCGGTTGCCGCCCCCACGCAGGCGATGCGCACTCCCCCACTCGCGCAGGCGCGGGCGAACTGGTCACCCCACAGCTCGGCGCAGGCGCGAACCGTGTTGGCGCTCGTGAAGCTCACCCACGCATAGTGACCGGAGGCGAGCGCCTCCAGCGCGGCGGCGTGGTCTTCGCCCGGCTCGACGGTGCGTGCCTGTTGCAGCGGCGCGAAGAGTACCCGGCACTCCCCCAAGCCGTTCTGTGCGCATTCTTCGGCGAGGGCGCGTGCGAAGGCGGCGCCCTGGGCGGCGGAGCGGGTCAGCAGAACCGTGTGCGGGTATTCAGAACACGAGGCAGACATGACGCCTACTTCAGATCCAATCCGGCCAGGGCGGCGGCGCCCATCTGCAGCAGGTCTTCCGCCACGCGCACGCCCAGGCGTTCGGCGCCGGGCACATCCAGTTCGGCGGTTGCCGAGGTATGGCGCAGCATGTCGGTGCCGTCCGGGGAGGCCACCACAACGTTGAGCACCAGGTCGCCCTCAACCACCTGCGCGTACGCGCCGATGGGGGCGGCGCATCCGGCTTCGAGGCGGCGCAGCAGGGCACGTTCGGCGCTGACGGCGAGGCGGGTTTCGTGGTGGTTTGCGGCGAGCAGGGCACGGCCCAGGGCACGGACCGGGCGCGCTACCTCGGGGTCGGTGAGCGCGGCGGGGTCCGGGTTTTCGAACTCGCTTTCGCGCACTTCCAGGGCGAGCGCACCCTGGCCGGGGGCGGGCAGCATGCGGGTGGGGTCCATGTACTCGGTAATGAGTTCTTCCTTGCCCAGGCGCTTCAGACCGGAGACGGCGAGCACCACGGCGTCGCAGTCGCCGCTGCGTTCGGTGCCTACACCGTGGTCGGCTCGTTCGGAAGTTTCGGTGTTCTGGCGGAGCACGACCTGCTTGCCGGCGTGCTCTTCAAGGCCCTTCACGCGGCCAATGCGGGTACCCACGTTACCGCGAATGTCCACGATTTCAAGGTCGGGTCGCAGCGCACGCAGCTGGGCGGCGCGGCGGGGTGAGCCGGTGCCCACGCGGGAGCCGGTGGGCAGGGTGTCCAGGGTCAGGCCGTCGCGTGCCACGAGAGCGTCGCGGGGGTCTTCACGTTTGAGGGTTGCGGCGATAACCAGACCGGGGCAGGGCGCGGAGGGCAGGTCCTTGAGGGAGTGTACTGCCATGTCCACGCGGTTTTCTTCGGAGGCGTTCTCGCCGTCGAGCAGACGCTGGCGCAGTGCCGCCGCGAATACGCCGGTGCCGCCGAGGGTCGCCAGGGGTCCGGTGAGCACGTCACCTTCGGTTTTGACGGTGCGCAGGGTGAAGTCCACGACCTCGGCATCTGCGGCGCCGTGGTGTGCCTGGTGTTCGGTGTAGAGGGAGGTGACGGTTTCAGCAGCAATACGACTTTGGGTCAGGGCGAGAGCAGACCCGCGGGTGCCCAAGATGTACTCGTGATGGTTCATATCTCTCCTTGTCGGCGATGTGTGTGATAGCCCGTAGGCACGTGCGCTCCGACCCGCCCGCGCACCCCGGTCAGGGGGTGTTGGGGCGAGCCGGAGCTACAGGGGTGGTGTTAGTGGGAGCAGCATCCGCCGGAGCCGCAGCCACCGGAGCGGCGGGCTGAGGTTTCAGCAGCGGTTGCGGCAGCGGTTGCGGCAGCGGTTGCGGCAGAGGCGGCGTCCTCAGAAACGGCGGGTGCGTATTCTGCAACCACCGGTTTCGGCGCGCCACGACCGGGCTTGCAGCAGTCCGGTTCGCACTCGTCGAACCAGCCGTACTGACCGCTCGCGCTCGGGGCGAGGACGCTCTCACGTTCGGGGCGCAGGTCGGCTGAGACGCCGTTCTCCACGCGCTCCTCAATCAGGCGGCGCAGCGATTCCACGTACGCCGGATGCGTGCCGGGGGTGGGGGTGCGCACGGCGACCACGCCCAGGCGCTCGCAGGTGTCCAGCGCCTCGGTGTCCAGGTCCCACTTGACTTCCATGTGGTCGGAGACGAATCCGAGGGGCACCAGCACGACGCCTTCCACGGGTGCTTCGCCGTCTTCTGCCGGGTTGGCGGGGGTGGGTAGCGCCTCCAGGGCATCGTTGACGTCCGGCTCGAGCCACGGCATGGACGGCGGGCCGGAACGGGACTGGTACACCAGCTCCCATTCGACGTTCTGCAGAAGCTGCGGAGCCTCATCACGAACCAGCGAAAGCACGGCGCGGGCGACCTGCAGGTGCTTCTCCACGTAGGCGGAGCCGCCCTCGTAGTTCACGCCGCGCGGGCCTGCCTCGTTCGCCGCGGAGGTCGGCACCGAGTGGGTGCAGAACATGATGCGCAGGCGCGGGTTCGGCGAACCGCTATCGCGTGCGGCAAGCTGCTCACGCACCGTGGCGAGCCCGTCCTTCAGCCCGTCGGCAAAAGCGCGGGAGAAGCCGGGCACGTCAAAGAACTGACGGATCTTTCCCACGTGCACGCGACCTTCCAGGCCGAGCTGCTCGATCGCCACACCGTAGTCTTCACGGTACTGGCGGCAGCTCGAGTAGCCGGGGTAGGCGCTGGTCGCCAGCACGAGCACGTTGCGGTGACCGTTCTCGTAGGCTTCGGCGAGTACGTCCTTCACGTAGGGCTTCCAGTTGCGGTTCGCCCAGGTGATCGGGATGTGCGGGCCGCGTTCGGCGAGTGCCTGCTGTAGCGCGGCGAGCAGGGCACGGTTCTGCTCGTTAATGGGCGAGACGCCGCCGTTGGCGCGGTAGTGGGTGGCGACCTCTTCGAGGCGCTCATCCGGAATGCCGCGGCCAGCGGTTACGTTGCGCAGGAACGGGATGACGTCCTCCTGCCCCTCGGGGCCACCGAAGGAGGAGAGAATCACCAGGTCGTAGGGGCGTGCCTCTTCGGCACGTTCACGGGTGATGCTACGTTCGCTTCGGTAGTCGCCGAGGGTCTGCTCGTTGAGCGCGGCGGGGCCGTTGGAGGCGGTGTTCGCCGGGTCGGTGCGGTTGGGTACCACATCGTCCGGCAGGAGCGTGCCGTTGAGGGTTACGCCGTTGTTCGGCTGATGGCTCACGCCAGAACCTCTGCCACTTCGTCTGCGCCGATGCGGCGGCCGGTGTAGAAGGGGGTTTCCTCGCGCACGTGCAGGCGTGCTTCGGTGTTGCGGAAGTGGCGCATCATGTCGACGAGGTCAACGAGCTGGGGTGCTTCGAGGGCGAGGACCCACTCGTAGTCGTTCATGCCGAAGGTTGCGACGGTGTTTGCCAGAATCTGCGGGAAGTCGATTGCCTTCATGCCGTGGTTCTTGAGCATTTCTGCGCGGCGTTCGGGGTTCATGTAGTACCAGTCGTAGGAGCGTACGAAGGGGTAGACGCAGACCCATGCTTCGGGTGCCTTGCCGCGTGCGTAGGCGGGTGCGTGGTTGCGGGTGAATTCTGCTTCGCGGTGTACGCCCATGGTGGACCAGACGATGGTGGTGCCTGCGAAGAGTGCGGTGCGGCGGATCTTGCGGACTGCTGCCTGCAGCTTTTCGGGGCTCTCGCCGTGGGTCCAGATCATGATGTCTGCATTGTCGCGCATTGCGGAGACGTCGTAGATGCCGCGCAGGGTCACGCCGTCGGCTGCGAGCTGCTCGGCGACCTTCTCGAATTCTGCGCGTGCTTCGTCGGTGTTTGCTTCTGCGGGGCGTGCGCCGGAGCGTGCGAACACGGTGTAGAGGGCGTAGTGCAGGGTTTCGCCTTCTTCGCGGCCGCGGCGGTTTTCGTCAGCTGCGGAGTGCTGGACTGCGTAGCCCTTGGGTGCGCCGCCGTAGCCGTGGCCGGGGTGGGTGTAGCCGCCCTGGCCCTGTGCACCGTGTGCGCCGCCGTGGCCGTGTGCTGCGTGATCGTGAGACATTGTGTGTTCCTTTCTTCAGCGAGGGTTCGCTGTGCTGGAGGCGCGGCTTCCGTAGCTGCGCGTTTTCTCAATTTTTGGCTTTGTTGTTGGCTGAGCTGAGTTGTTGGCTGAGCTTCTGCCGTTGCGGTGCCGTCTACTTCGCGGTTGCGACCTTCGGGGAGGTGATGCCTTCCCAGTCTTGCGCGGCGTGGTAGATCAGCTGGTCCATCTGCTCGTAGGTGTCTTTGACGGTGAGGACTAGGCCGGAGCCTGCCGCCCAGGAGCCGACGGTGCTGAGGGTGCCCAGTTCGCTGGCGCGGTCGCGGAAGTCCTGCACGCGCTTGCGGTGGCCGGGGGTGGAGGCGGGCAGTACGCCGCGCCAACGCACCACGTCCGCGTCGATAAGGTTGCGGTGGGTGAGGGCGACGCCCATCATGCGGGTGGCGTCGCGCAGGGCGAGGGTGATGAGCTGCTCGTCGGCGAGTGCGACTTCGGAGAAGCGGGAGTCTTCGCCGCCGCGGCCGTAGGAGAGGCGTACGACGTGGCGGCCGGGTCCTGCTGCGTCGGCGACCCACTGCCACTTGGCGGTGGCGTGGGTGAGGGCCTTGGCGCGGACGGCGGTTGCTTCTTCGGAGACGAGCAGGCCGGTGCCGCGCGGGTGCTTGTTCAAATCGGGTGCGTCAACGACGAGGGTGACGAGGGCGACTTCGGGGCCGGGTTCCAGGGCGGGTAGCGCGGTGGAGACGTGCGGGCCAATGAGTCGGGCTACGGTCGGGCCGTCGGTGGCGACTACCAGGTAGTCGGCGTAGAGGGGGGTGTTTTCCCCGTCGGTGGTGTGGCGCTGGATGATGAACCACTGGCCGGTGGATTCGTCGCGGTCTACGGCAATGACGTCGAATCCGGTGACGATGCGAACACCGGCGGCGTAGAGCTCTTCGACGAGGCGTTCGGAGAGCTGGTTCATGCCGCCGATGATGCCTGCCACCTGAGAGCCTGCCGGTGCTGCGGAGCGGAAGGCTGCCGCTGCTGCGGAGAGGGAGCGGTGCTTGTGCAGTGCCGCGCGCAGGCCGGGGATGGTGGCGTCCACGTCGAGCTTGTCAGGGTGGGTGGAGTACACGCCGGAGACGACGGGGGCGACGAGGTTGTCGAGCACTTTCTGACCCATGCGGATGCGCACGAGCTCGCCGAGGGTCTTCGCGTTTTCACTGGCAGAGACGGGCAGGAACTTATCCACCTGGGCGCGGCGCAGGCCGTTCTTGCCGATGACGGGAATGAGGGACTTGTCGTTGACGTTGCCGGGGATGCCCATGATGCCGGTGCTGGGGGTGCGGCGGGCGCCTTGCGGCAGGTACAGCCAGGAGCCGTAGGAGTTGGGGGTGACGATCTGGTCGCCCAGGCCGAGTTCTTTGACGAGGTCGCTGACGATGGGGCTGCGGGTTGCGAAGGATTCGGCGCCGGAGTCTAGGAGCAGGCCGCCAACTTCGTGGGCACCGACGGCACCGCCGAGGTGGTGCCGTTGTTCGAGCAGGGTGACGCGCATGCCGGCTGCGGCGAGGCGACGTGCGGAGATGAGGCCGGAGGGGCCGCCACCGATAACGATGGCGGTGGGCACCTTCTCGTTGCGGGTGAATGCTCGTGCGGTCTGGGGCGCGGTGGAGGAGCTGGCCTGCGTGGTCCGGTGCGGTGCCTGGTTGGTGTGCTGGCCCATGGTGGTTCTCCTTTGGTCTGTCAGCGGGTCTGCCCTGCGGTGTTGGCTTTATCAGCGGGCGCGGTGGTTGTTGGGGGGGTCCCGCGGCGCTGATATGTGGTTAGCCCCGCGGATCTGTTGCCTTAGCGTGTGCCTGAGCGTGCCGTTTTCTCGTGGATGTATGCCACGAGGTCGGTGAGCACCTGCGGGTCGGTGGTCGGGGGTACGCCGTGGCCGAGGTTGACCACGTGCGAGGGGGCTGCGCTACCTTCGGCGAGTACCTCATCCACGTGTGCGTAGAGGTTTTCGCTACCTGCGGCAAGCAGTGCCGGGTCGATGTTGCCCTGCAGGGGTACGGCGCCGTTGAGCAGGGTGTTCGCTGCGGACAGCGGCAGGCGGTAGTCCACGCCGATGACGTCTGCGCCGGCTTCGTGCATGGCGGGCAGCAGGGCGGTGGTGCCGGTGCCGAAGTGGATGCGCGGCACACCGTATTCACGCACCATGTCGAGGGCAGTTGCGGAGTGCGTCTGCACGTAGCGGCGGTAGTCGCTTTCACCGAGGGAGCCTGCCCAGGAGTCGAAGAGCTGTACGGCGGATGCGCCCGCCTCGATCTGTGCGCGCAGGAACTGGCCTGCGGTGCGCGATGCCCAGGCGGCGAGTTCGTGCCAGGCGGCGGGGTCGGCGTGCATCATGGTGCGCGGGCGCAGGTGGTCGCGGGAGGGTCCGCCTTCGACCATGTAGGCGGCGACGGTGAAGGGGGCTCCGGCGAAGCCGATGAGCGGGGTGTCGCCGAGCATTTCTACGGTGGCGGCGACGGCTTCGCGGATGGGGTCGAGGTCGCTGTCTTTGAGTTCGGGCAGGGCGCGCACCTCGTCGAGGGTGCGTACGGGCTGGTCGAGTACGGGGCCCCTACCGGGCACGATGTCGACGTTGACGCCCGCAAGCTTCATGGGGATGACGATGTCGGAGAAGAAGATGCCGGCGTCGACCTTGTGGCGGCGGACGGGCTGCACGGTGATTTCTGCGGCGAGGTCGGGGGTGAGGCATGCGTCCAGCATGGGGATGCCTTCGCGTACTTCGCGGTATTCGGGCAGGGAGCGGCCTGCCTGGCGCATGAACCAGACGGGTCGGTGGCTGGAGGGGCGGCCGGTGAGGGCGCGGAGCATGGGCGAGTCGGCGGTGGTGCCTGCGCGTAGGGGGTGGTTGGCGGGTAGGTGTGCGAGCTGCTCGTCGGTGAGCAGGGGTCGCTGGGCGTCGGTGGGGTGTGCGGGCAGGGCGGGTGCCTGTGCGGCAGCCGCTGCGGGGCCTTTATCCGATGCGAGAGTGGTGTGCTGGTTTTCGCTCATAGTGTCTAGTGTGACAGGTTTATGTGGGTGTTTTTACGACACTATGTCATGGCGACTTTTACCTAAAGGTGGCTTCCTTAGTGGTGAGGGACACCTTAGTTCGCGAATATAAGAACCCCGCCTGCCGCCTGTTTGCGCCCGTTTGCGCGGAGAATACGCAGGTGAAGCACCGAATACGCCCCTTCACATTCCGGCACGTTCTCCCCTGCCTACATTTCTGAATTGCCGCCAGCACCCCGACAACACTCTGACAACACCCCGGCGGATACCCCCGCCTCCTGTCCACTATGTGGCGCCCACTAAGCCACGTTGAGCCGTGAACTTAGGTTCCGTGAGCTTTACAGGGGCTTAGTCGGCGTGGTTATGATTAATCTCTAGTGAGTACTTATGCATTTGTGGCATCGCACCACACCGTTGATCTGACCACCGTCGCTGCGTTGAGCGCCGGTGCCTCCGGCGTACCCGATGTTCTGGCGAGCGATATGGCGCGTCAGCTGGGCGTGAAGGGTGCAGTCGTTCTTGCCACCTGTAACCGTCTTGAAATGTATGTTCAGCTACACGTATCCGCCCATGTGCCTATGGTTCGTGAGCTGATTGTCGACTCTATTGCACGCGCCTCCGGGCTGGACAAAGAACTGGTCAATTCCAGCTTCGACGTGTACGCCGATGATGAGGCCGCACGCCACCTGCTGACGGTCGCCTCCGGCCTGGAATCTGCCGTGGTTGGCGAGCGCGAAATCGCCGGTCAGGTGCGCCGCGCTCTGGCTGCCGCGCAGGCGAAGGCTCAAGAGGACGGCGTGCCCCTTCCCGGTGAGCTGGTTCAGCTATTTGAACATGCGGCGCATACCGCTCGTCAGGTGGGTCAGCATACGGCGCTTGGCGCTCAGGGCCGCTCGATTGTGTCTGTTGCCCTCGATCTTGCGGATGAGGTTGCCGAGAAGGATTGGGCAACCCGCTGCGCCCTGATTTTTGGTACGGGTGCTTACGCGGGCGCGACCATTGCGGCGCTGCGCGAGCGCGGTTGCACCGATATTTGGGTCAATTCCCGTTCGGGTCGTGCCGCCGAGTTCGCGGCAAAGCGTGAGGTTTCTGCGGTGCCGGTGGACGGCATGGAGCAGGCCATGGCCTCTGCCGACGTCATTATTGGCTGCTCCGGCGGATCCGATCCGCTGCTTCCCGAGCAGATTCCGGGCGGTCACCACACGATCCTCGACCTGGCGCTTTCGCGTGACTTTGACCCCTCGGTCGCTGACCTGCCGAACGTTGAGCTGATTACCCTCGAATCGGTGCGCCTTGCCGCCCCCGAGGAAACCGAAGAGTCCGTGGCGACGGCTACGCGCATCGTGGAGTCTGAGCTTGCGGCGTTCCTGTCCCGTCAGCGTTCGCGCACGATTGACTCCGCGATTGTTGCGTTGCGCTCGCACACTATGGCTGTGCTGGATTCCGAGCTGGAGAAGGTGCGTAGCCAGTTTGGTTGCGGTGCGGCGACGGAGCAGTTTGAGCTGGCGATGCGTCGCATGGTGAAGTCTCTGCTGCACACCCCGACGGTGCGCGCCAAGAAGCTTGCGGCTGAGGGCCGCACGGAGGATTACGTGCAGGCGCTGGAGACTCTCTACGGTATTCAGGTGGAGGACTCTTAAGAGCCCCCCTCTTCCCGGCGTTTTCGCGCGCATTTTCGCGCATCCGGCGGCGAGTATTTTATTAGCCCCCGGCGAAGTACCGCCCGTTCACGGTGCCGATGGGCGCATTCACGCTAGAGTAGAAGCTAAGTAAGGTAAGTTTCTTTCCGTGCGCACGCATAGCGGCGCCGGACTATTCTGCGAGGAGACTCATGGAAATCAAGATTGGCATTCGCCACATTGCTCGTGAAATTATTGTTGAGACCAGTGAGGCTAAGGAAATCCTCATGGAGAAGGTCTCGAAGGCTATTGAGGATGGCTCGTTGCTGCAGATTATGGACGATAAGGGCAACACCACCCTGATTTCTGGCGCTCAGATTGGCTACGTTGAGCTGGGTTCCGACGCGAAGCGTCACGTGGGCTTCGGTATCGGCGCCTAATTACTTCGGTAGCTGTCCCCCCTTAGCTTTAGCTCTCCCCCGCATCCGCAATGATGCGTAACCGCACTGTATGTGCTGTGTGCGTGCGCTGTATGCGCCGTACGGTTACGCCGTGCCGGATGCGGGGGTTTGCGTTTTAAACCGCCCATGCGAAAACCTCACGATACCCGGTTTTGGGGCGGTATATCGCCCATCACGGGCGCACACCACAACCGGTCGGGGGTGCGCCGGAAGCAAATCCGGGTTAATATTGAGGGGTTAAGTGAATGACCGGTCGTACCCCTTTCAAGACCCCGAGGCTGCACCGCCTTCTCATCATGAATAACCATGAGTATTGACCATGCGTGCAGGCGGCGTCTCGGTAAGAATTTCCCGTGTAAGAATTTCCCGCGGCCGGCTTTCGACGCCCGCCCGTCACCGCCTCCACCGTTGGGGTGCTGGCTGGTGCACCCCCAATTCGGGGAGAAACACACCCCGAACAGGGGTAGAAAGATACGGTCCAGTGACTGAAACGAACACGCAGGAAACCACTCAGACTGCAAAGTCCTTCGCCGACTTCGGCGTTCGCCAGGATATTAGCGACGCCCTCGCGGCGGTTGGCATTACCTCCCCCTTCCCCATCCAGGAGCTGACTCTTCCCGTGGCTCTGTCTGGCCAGGACATCATTGGTCAGGCGAAGACCGGTACCGGTAAGACCCTCGGCTTCGGTCTGCCCACCATTCAGCGTGTGGTCGGCCGCGACGATGAGGGTTGGGCTGATTTGGAGTACCCCGGCGCACCTCAGGCGCTGATTCTGGTTCCGACCCGTGAGCTTGCTATTCAGGTGGGTGAGGACCTGGCGATTGCTGCGAAGCTGCGCAACGCCCGCGTCGCCACCCTGTACGGCGGTGTGCCGATTGAGCCTCAGGCTGAGCTGCTGCGCCGCGGCCTGGAGGTTGCGGTGGGTACCCCCGGCCGCATTATCGACCTGTACCAGCAGGGCTTCCTGAACCTGAAGCAGGTCAAGATCGTGGTCCTCGATGAGGCTGACGAGATGCTGGATTTGGGTTTCCAGCCGTCGGTTGAGAAGATTCTCAGCTACCTGCCCGAGGACCGCCAGACCATGCTGTTCTCCGCAACCATGCCCGGCCCGGTCATTACGATGGCACGCCAGTACATGACCAAGCCCATGCGCATTAGCGCCGCTGACCCCGAGGACGCCTCGAAGACTAAGGCGTCGATTCGCCAGGTCGTCTACCGTGCGCACCACCTGGACAAGGACGAGATGATTGGCCGCATTCTGCGCGCTACCGGCCGCGGCCGTACCGTCATCTTCACCAAGACCAAGCGTGATGCTGCCCGCGTGGCGGAGGAGCTGGTGAACCGTGGCTTCGCTGCCGCTCCCCTGCACGGTGACCTGAACCAGGTTGCGCGTGAGCAGGCGCTGAAGGCGTTCCGCACCGGCAAGGTCGATATTCTGGTTGCGACCGACGTGGCGGCTCGCGGTATTGACGTTGAAGACGTAACCCACGTGATTAACCACCGCGTGCCCGAGGATGAGAAGACCTACCTGCACCGTACCGGCCGTACCGGTCGTGCGGGCAATGAGGGTACCGCCGTGACCCTGGTTGACTGGGATGACCTGCCGCGCTGGAAGGTCATTAACGACGCCCTGGAGCTGGGTGTTCCCGAGCCGGTTGAAACCTACTCTTCCTCTGAGCACCTGTTCTACGACCTGAACATTCCGCTTGGCACCAAGGGCCGCCTGCCGCGTGAGGAGCGTGTGGCTGAGGGCATGGGCGATGAGTTCTTTGAGAGCGCCCGCGATTCTCGTGATGGCCGTTCGGCTCGTTCTCGCGGTGGCCGCGACGGTGGTCGTTCTGGCGGTCGTGACGGTGAGAAGGGCTCGCGCCGTTCCCGCGGCTCCCGTGACGGTGACCGTGAGGGCCGCGGCGAGCGCCGTAGCCGCTCCGAGGGCCGCAAGCGCACTGAGCGTTCCGAGCGTTCTGCCGAGCGTGCAGAGCGTAACGAGCAGGGCGCATCTGAGCGTTCTTCTGAGCGTTCTGAGCGTGCGCCTCGTCAGCGTCGCCGTACCCGCCGTGTTGAGGGTCAGCCCGTGGAGGGTGAGGGTCGCCGCCGTACCCGCCGCCGCTCTGAAGGCTCTCGCACTGAAGGCTCGCGTGCTGAGGGTTCTCGCGGTAAGGGCCGTGGCGCTGACCGTGCTGGTTCTGAAGGCTAGGGCCGGGGTTGGGTATTTCAGCATCCCCGGCTCCTGCCGCGCCCTCCCCTGCCGCTGAGGCACACCCCGCGGATTCGGTTGTTTTCGATCCGCAGGGCCCGTCGCTGCTGGTGCAGGCAGATAACCTGGAGTATCTGCGTGAGCTGCCCGATGGTGCGTTCACCGTGATTTATATTGACCCGCCGTTCAATACGGGTAAGAAGCAGACGCGCCGCACGTTGAGCGCGGAGGCTTCTGGGAAGGGTGACCGCACCGGTTTTAAGGGCAAGAGCTATTCGAGCACCCTGCAGACTCTGGCGAGCTATAACGACTCGTTCGAGGATTATTGGGCGTTCCTAGCGCCGCGTATTGAGCAGGCGCATCGTCTGCTCGCGCAGGACGGCACCCTGTACCTGCACCTGGATTGGCGTGAGGTTCATTATGTGAAGATTATGTGCGACATGATTTTTGGTCGTGAGAACTTCATTAATGAGCTGATTTGGGCTTATGACTACGGTGCGAAGTCTACGCGCCGCTGGCCGACGAAGCACGACAATATTTTGGTGTACGCGAAGGATCACCGCAGCTATTACTTCAATACTGCGGAGGTTGATCGTGAACCGTATATGGCTCCCGGTTTGGTGACTGAGGAGAAGGCTTCTCGCGGTAAGCTCCCTACGGATGTGTGGTGGCATACTATTGTGTCGCCGACGGGTAAGGAGAAGACGGGTTACCCCACGCAGAAGCCTACGGGCCTGTTGCGTCGTATGATTGCGGCGAGTTCCCGCCCGGGTGATTGGGTGTTGGATTTCTTCGCTGGTTCTGGTTCTACGGGTGCGGCGGCGGCTCAGCTGGGTCGTAAGTTCGTGTGTGTGGATCAGAATCCGCCGGCTATTGAGGTGATGGCTAAACGTCTGGGTGTGGATCCGGTGTCGTTCGCTGAGTATCGTGGTGTTCCGCGTGGGGCGAGTGTGCTGTTCACGCCGAAGCGTACGGTGGGTGTTCGTGGCGGTACGAGTCGTGATGCGTTGACGGCGGCGAGCCGTCATGCGCTGAAGGCTGTGTTGGATACGCTCACGGAGACGACGCAGCCGGTTGAGGGTGCGTCGTGCCGGTTTGTGCGTCACTGGTCGATGGATGCGGTGGATAAGAAGATGCGTATTGATGGGCGTGATGAGTTGCGTCGTCAGCGTCAGCATCAGGCGCGGGCTAAGGCTCGTGCGGCGCGGGCGGCTGCTCAGCGGGATGCGGTTGATGCGGGTGCGGTGTTGCAGCATCATGCATCGCGTGAGAGCGTCTAGGCTGTCTTTTCTGCGTATTCGTAAGAGCATGCGTTAAAAGTGTGGGGCGGGGTCCTGTTCAAGGAACCCGCCCCATTCTTTTGTTTTCACCCCATTGCATGTTCTCTAAATCTCTACCTGAAGGTTAGGATTTTTGATACGCTGAGAACGTTCTACTCATTGGGGTGCACAAAGATTGTGCCCCTACCCTGTTTGTGAAGGAGCTATGATGCTTCGACAATTATTCGCCCGCCCCACGAAGCGGGCCGTCCAAACTGGCGGCGCTGTACTCTTGGCTGGCGCCATGGTGTGCGGCAGTGTTCCGGCGCATGCCATTGGGTCGGTTAAGCCCCGTCAGGCTACACCTATCGCACAACCAAACGAACCCGCAGTAACCTGCAGCGACCGAGCAGATTACGGATACGAGAGTAGCGGACCTAGCCGTAAGCTTGTCTTCGAATGGGCTCAATGTGCAGGCCTAATTACCGAATACCAGAAGCATGTGCTTTTCAAGAATGACAGTGTTGTTTCTCGCGGCCAGTTTGTGGAGTATTTGTATCGCCTGTCGGGTTCTCCCGAGGTGAAGAATCTTCCGGCTCAGTCTCCGTATGGTGATATTAAGACTGATGATCCGCGTTTTCCTGTGGTGATGTGGGCTCGTGAGCGGGGTATTACGTGGGGTTGGAGTGATGGGAATTTCCATTACGATACCCCCGCCAGCGATTCCACGATTGCACTCATGCTGTACCGTTTGGCTGGTAAGCCGGACGTGAATGTCCCTGAATATCACAGGGAAGCATGGAACGACCCCTGGGATAAAGAATGGCCCAATATGCCTTACGGTTCAGAGCTGCATAAGGCTTATTTGTGGATTACCCAAAAGACTTCTTTAGAGAAAGAAGGATACATTGACGAATATTATAATGTTCGATTCGGAATGCATTTTGTTGCACAAGCAGGGAAAAATAGCTGGTTCACCTTCGCGGAATACGATTTAGCTTTTTCAGCTTTGCGAGTCGCTGACTCTCTGGGAGCATTCGACAAGTAATCATAGTGCCCCGCATAATAAATGCGGGGCACAGCTATTTTTCGCTCTTATACGGTTATGAAGAGCTTCTTATCAGGAGTTTCTTCCTCTTTAATTCCAAGATTATATGAGTAGTGATTAACTTCAACTCTGGCATACTTATATAGCGGTTTATCAACGCGTAGGACCCAGTTATTTGTCAGCAATTTTATCTGGTCACTAGTACGTTGTTTACTAGATTGATGACAGGCGTCGAAAGCATTTGCCCCGATGATGTTAAGGCATCCGGCTCCTCCTTCAATATAGAACCCCCATCGTGCTGCGAGAGCCTTATCTAGCGGAAATTTATCCTCTGGCTTGTCACTATCTTCGTAGGGATTATCAGAGCGCACTCCCGTGAAGGTGCAGTCGCTAGCCCACTTGCTGATATACCAGTTCGCTGCCTCGTGATTACTTGCTGTACCTGAGACTGCGTCATGCCAGCTGGAGGATTCACCGATACAGCCTACATAGTTATTCCGTGGCATGAGGGCGAACCATCCGTGGCCACCATTCTCTTGAGCCGTGCATCCTTGGAATAGGTTACGTGTTCCAGCTACGTACCACCCTGCGCCAGCTTTGGCGGTGTATTGATCGTCGGACTGGTCCTTTTTCCGTGTTACGTAGATAGAATCTTTTTGTATAGAGCGACGGTTGTACCAACTGGTTGACCCAAAGAATTTGCATTGGGAGGCGTAGATTTCAATTCCGGCATAGTTTTTATTTGAAAGATTGGCATCAGAGATATCTACTGTAAGGAACTTATTATCTGCGCCACCAGGATTATTGTCATCTATGCGGCGCAACGGATGACCTACAGGTTTGCCAACCAGCAAACCTTGGCGCAATGACTTACGGACACGGATTTTATCAACTTTCATACCGCGGTCATGAAGTCCCAAAATCGCAACACCCATATCTACATCCCAAATTTCTAGGTTAGAGAGGGAAG
>ERZ773233.1274-NODE-1274-length-14756-cov-5.237467_pt1 | contig 14756 bp, 15 predicted proteins | sample MGYA00580991_ERZ773233 | MGnify/ENA primary metagenome ERZ773233 (study PRJEB29015, sample SAMEA2738178) | human oral metagenome | biome: human oral; feature: human-associated habitat; material: saliva | place: China | collected 2161 ...
GGTAAAAGCGTAGGTTTTGCGTTGCAAAAGAGCCGCTTTCGCATCGTCAAAACGCAGTTATCACTTTTTAAGAGAATTATCTTTACAAAATCAAGACAATTTCTTTGTAAAACTACTCTATATATACTGCGAATAGACGGACGTGTTGTAAAGGCCCTTACACGTACAATACACTCTTTTTCCGTGTATCTTAGCCCCTGCCATAGGTGGCAAAACAATGTTCGTTTTCCTAAGAATGAAACTCTGACAAGCCCTCTTTACTTCTCAAAAACCTTGTTTACAAACGCTTATAAATAACGATGGTGTTACCGTAAAACTCTTTTTTCACAACGGCAATGTTGTGGGGAAGGTGCGGAGCGGCTACACCATTGTTTATTGTAAAGGGGGCTGTTTCTACACGAAGCTCGTCCCATAGTCCTGCATCTATAAACGATTGCAACGTGCGTGCGCCACCTTCTACGATGAGAGAGCATATCTTCTGCTCGGTTTCGTTGCGCTGATTGATGGTTTTCACGAGATGTTGCAGACTGTTCACGCACAAGGTTCCGTCTGCCAAACTATCAGTTTTGTAGGTTGAAGACATTACGATTTTCTGCGGATTTCTACCACTCCACTCCCTTACCGTAAGGCGTGGGTGTTCCGTTTCTTCGGTATTGCGCCCCACAAGAATGGCATCGTGCTCGGCACGGAGTTTGTGTACGAGCATTTTTGTAAAGGCATTGGAAATCTGCAGTGCAGGTTTTCCGTCGCCAACAGCTTGCGAATAGCCTATGAAACCATTGGCAGTCTGCGCCCATTTCAGCGAGATGTAAGGTCGGTTTTCCGTATTCCGCACGATAAACTCACGGTTCAACATCAGGCATTCCTGTTCCAAGACACCCACCGTAACATCTATTCCTGCCTTGCGAATACGCTCAATGCCACGCCCTTGCACAGCCGAAAAAGGGTCTACACAGCCACAAACCACTCTGCGAATACCCTTTCGAACAATTAAATCGGCACAAGGAGGAGTTTTTCCATAATGCGAACAGGGTTCAAGACTTACATATATAGTGGCTTCGCATAGTAGATTTTCATCTTTTGGGCGTACCGATCGAAAAGCATTAACCTCTGCATGACCTTCTCCGTATCGCACATGGTAGCCTTCTCCTATAATATTTCCCTCGCTACTTACTATTACCGCACCCACCATAGGGTTGGGTTTTGCTAATAATCTGCCGTTCTTTGCCAATTGCAAACAGCGGCGCATATACATTTCATCTATATTTTTTTGTTTCATTTCCATTTATTTTCTACCTTTGCAAATATGTATACAAGCTATCAAAATCTGTATAAACAGCTTATGAATGTCTATCCGTTAGACGAAGCGAAAGCCCTTGTTAGAATGGTTTTAGAGGAACGTTACGGACTGACACTTGCCGAAATATATACCGACAAAGTTACGCAATTATCAGCAGACGATGCTAACGATCTCGAAAAAATAATGTCTCGCTTGGCAAAAGGCGAACCAGTGCAGTATGTTCTTGGCTCTACTACATTTTGTGGACGACAATTCTGTGTGGCTCCAGGTGTACTAATACCTCGTCTAGAGACGGAAATATTGTGCGAATGGGTTGTAAATGTTCATAATAATTCATTCTGTGCACTACAGCCACCTACTCCTTTGCGTATATTAGACGTTGGGACGGGGAGCGGTTGCATAGCTATCACTCTCTCGTTGGATATGTCTAATACAGTAGTGTCTGCCTACGATATTTCGTCAGAGGCACTTTTAATAGCCCGCGACAATGCTATCAGGTTGGGAGCTACAGTTAATTTTCAAATGAAAGATGCATTACAACTCGTGCCAACCTCAGAGATGTTCGATGTTATCGTAAGTAATCCACCTTATATTTGTGAGAATGAACGTGTAGATATGCTTCCAAACGTGCTGAATTACGAACCTTCTATAGCTCTCTTTGTACCTAATGACGATCCGTTGCGCTTCTATCGTGCCATAGCAGAATATGGAATGACTGCCCTTTCGCACAGTGGTGAACTCTATTTTGAAATCAACTACCGCTTTGTAGATGAAGTTTCGGCAATGCTAAACGCTTTGGGCTATGTTGGAATAGAGGTGCGAAACGACCAATTTGCTAAGCAGCGATTTGTAAAAGCTATACGTTTATGATGCAAAAAAAACAAATAACCGAAGCAGAAGCTTTACGAAAGCTTGGCGACCTTTGTGCCCGTGGCGAGCATTGCTCGGGCGAAATGGTAGAGAAATTACGTAAATGGGGCATTGCAGCCGGTGCACAGGAACGCATTATTGACAAACTCATAGACTATAAATATATTGATGACGAAAGATTTACACGATCGTTTGTACGCGATAAAATAGTATTCAACAAATGGGGGCGGCGAAAGATAGAACAAACACTGTGGCAAAAACATATTCCACAAAGCATTTCTCAACCTATTCTTGACGAAATAGAACTGCAAGAGTATCTGAATGTGTTGCGCCCACTACTGAAAAGTAAGTATCTAACCATAAAAGCGGAAACCGATTATGAACGTTCTATGAAACTTATAAAATACGCAATGGGAAGAGGTTTTACACTCGATATAATTCGGTTGTGTATAGACGATGTAACAATAGTAGACGATATTGATGACAATGACGAAGATTAGCTTCTTCTCTAGGGTGCTTGATCTTATTGCACCTCGTTCTTGTGCAGTTTGTGGACGTAGACTTAGTATAACAGAGGAACCACTTTGTGCGACTTGTAACATAGCTTTACCACGCACAAACTGTCATTTTCAGCCTTTGGATAACGAAGTTGCACAACTTTTCTGGGGTAGAATTCCTATAGAAAAATGTGCAGCTTATTTCTTTTATAAACCCAATTCTGCTTCGAGTTACCTTATATATAAGTTGAAATACTTTGATCGTCCAGATATAGGTGAGCAATTTGGACGGCTTATTGCTGCCGAATATGCAACCCAAAACTTCTTTGATGGTATAACAGCTTTACTACCAGTGCCACTCACTAAACGACGTACCATTCAGCGAGGTTATAATCAAAGTCTTGAAATAGCCCACGGAGTAAGTGCTGTAACGGGGATACCCATTTTGAAAAATACAATTAAACGTACATCGTTTGTAGATAGTCAGACACAAAAAGATATATGGGAACGTACCAAAAATGTGGAAAACGCCTTTAAACTATGTGTACCCGAAAAGATAAATAATCAGCATATACTTTTAATTGATGATATTATAACCACTGGGGCGACACTTACAGCGGTAGGAAAAGAACTAATGAAAGCCTCAAATGTTAAGATTAGTATTTTAGCCTTAGGGGTTGCGAGTGATAAATAGATTGTAATATTAGGTTTTAATAAAATCTAAATCTTTTCAGTTTTATTTTGTTTTCTGAAGATGTTACTGTAACTTTGCAATCTTACAGGTGGTCCTAAAAAATACTTATGTAGTTTTTTGCCTTTTATATGAGCTGTTTTTGTATTCTTTTTAGAAGGTATAGGCAGACTATACAATGGGGAATAAAGATGAAATATACCACATAAAAGCAAGAGACCACAACGAAAAAATGTAGTTATGACAATAAACTTCTTCTACATATAATCCATAGGACATATCTATAATAATTAGGTAAACATAAATAAAAATATAACAGATGGCATATTTATTCTCTTCTGAATCAGTATCAGAAGGACACCCAGACAAGGTCGCAGACCAAATTAGCGATGCTCTTCTTGACCAATTTCTTGCTTATGATAATAGTTCTCGTTGTGCAATAGAAACTTTTAATACAACAGGACAGGTTATTATTATGGGCGAAGTACGCTCAAAAGAATATATAGACATTCCTGCAATCACTCGCAAAACAATCAATAACATTGGCTATACGAAGGCAGAATATCAATTTGATGGTAATAGTTGTGGTATTCTTTCAGCCATTCACGAGCAAAGTTCCGATATAAATCGGGGTGTAGATAGGGCTGATGAGGATAATCAAGGAGCAGGAGATCAAGGTATGATGTTCGGTTATGCCTGCAACGAAACGGCAAACTATATGCCTGTAACGCTCGACTTGGCTCACTTATTAATGACTACTTTGGCAGATATACGTAAAGAAGGAAAGGTAATGACCTATCTTCGACCAGATTCAAAGAGCCAGGTTACGGTAGAATACAGTGATGACAATATTCCACAACGCATAGATACAATTGTAGTTTCTACCCAACATGATGACTTTATTAAGCCTGATAACGATTCGGTTGAGGCACAACTGAAAGCTGATGAAGCTATGCTGGCAAAGATTAGAGAGGACGTTTTGAATATACTAATACCTCGAGTGAAAGCACAGATAGACTCTGATAAAGTATTAGCACTATTCAATGATGGTATAAAATATTTCGTAAATCCAACGGGAAAGTTTGTTATTGGTGGTCCTCATGGCGATACCGGTCTGACAGGTCGTAAGATTATTGTTGATACCTACGGTGGAAAAGGTGCACATGGGGGAGGGGCTTTTTCAGGGAAAGACTCATCTAAGGTAGACCGCTCTGCCGCATACGCAACCCGCTACATTGCAAAAAATATGGTGGCAGCAGGTGTAAGCGACGAGATACTAGTGCAATTGGCTTATGCTATCGGCATTGCCGAACCTGTTAGTGTTTATGTTAATACCTACGGACGTGCTCATGTGAACTTAACAGACGGTGAAATAGCAGAACGAATAAAGAAAATGTTCGACCTTCGCCCTAAAGCAATAGAACGAATGTTAAAGTTGCGTCAGCCAATGTATCTAGAAACAGCAGCTTATGGACACATGGGACGTAAGAACGAAACGGTAAAGAAGACCTTTACAAGTTTGTATCATGATAAGAAAGAGCTTGAAGTGGAACTCTTTACTTGGGAGAAACTCGATAAAGTAGCAGAGATTAAAAAGGTATTTGGATTGTAAACCAATATGCTGACAGCCGATTCTACAACCCAATCGAAACTATTAAAACAATTGCGCACCTCACCTCAACCTTCTAAACATACAACTATGGTTGAGCGTGAGGCTAACAGCGATTGGCAAGTAGATACCGTAAAGGTAGCAAAAACAAAGAATATTTTACACTGGAAGGCTCCTAAACCTCTCAATTTACGAACTATTAAATTTGCTGAAGAAGGCTATTTTAAAGGAAATAAGTACTTCCGTCCAGAGTTAGTAAGGGCACATGATGGTGTGTTGGGCGCCCCTGCTCCATACAATGTAGGCAACGATAATGTTGTTGCAGGTACACTTATTGTATGTTTTGCACTGGCAATGATAGCCTCGTCTATGTCGCGCAACTTTATTGCAAGGCAGATAAAAAACCTTTTTCATCGTCCTAGTCGTAGTGCAAATATCGTTGAAACCGGACACGAAGTACGCTTTCAAGCATTCTTAGTAGTGCAAACAGCATTACTTTTAAGTATTACTTATTATCTCTTTACACGGACAACAAATAGTGGAAACGATATTTGCGATTCTCCAATATTAGCTGTAGGTATCTTCTTTGGTATCTTTTTAAGTTATTTTCTACTTAAAAATATTCTATATACAATTGTAAATTGGGTGTATTTTGACCGAAGAAGTAACCAGCAATGGTCGCAACTAACTTTGTTTCTCGTGTCCGCTGAAGGTGTTATCATTTATCCTGCTGTCTTGTTAATGATATATTTTGGACTTTCAGCGCAGTATACGCTTATTTATGTTGCTACTATTGTGTGTTTAATTAAATTGCTCTTATTTTATCAAGGATACATTATCTTTTTCAAAAGAACGGCTGTCAGTATGCAAATAATTTTGTACTTTTGCACCCTAGAACTGATGCCGTTGATGGCATTAGTAGGAATTTTGGTATATACCAATAACTATTTGACTATAATATTTTAGGAACGATGATTAAAAAGATACTTGTATCACAGCCTAAGCCAGGGAGCGATAAGTCGCCTTATTATGAAATAGCCAAGGATTTGGGTGTTGAGATGGTCTTTCGCCCATTCTTTAAGGTGGAAGGTCTTTCGTCTAAAGAGTTCAGACAGCAGAAAATAAACTTACTCGATTATACTGCTGTGGTATTTACATCTCGCCATGCGATTGACAATTACTTCAAGCTGGCTCAAGAAATGCGTATTACAATACCTGAAACAATGAAGTATTTTTGCGTAATAGAAACTATCGCACTTTATATTCAGAAGTATACGCAATATAGAAAACGTAAGATATTCTTTGGCAATTCTGGTAAAATAGATAACTTAATTCCTACTATGGTTAAGCATAAGGACGAGAAATACCTTGTGCCATTAAGTTCTGTGCATACCGATTCTATATCAACAATGCTTACCGACAATAAGCTGAGACACAAAGAATGTGTGATGTATCGTACTGTTAGTAATGATTTGACCGAAGAAGAGAAAGCATCATTCGACTATGATATGCTTGTATTCTTTAGTCCTACTGGTGTTCGTGCATTGAAAGAAAATCTTCCCGACTTTGTACAAGGCGACATCAAGATTGCTGCTTTCGGCCCTGCAACAGCCAAAGAGGTAAAAGACCAAGGCTTACGACTCGATTTAGAAGCACCATCAGCACAGCATCCTTCTATGACAGGGGCATTACGTGCCTACTTAGAAGAGCAAAAGAAATAAAGAAACAAGAGAAAGATTTGCTTAAATATGCTTCTTTGAACACAAAAAAGGTATACAGTTAATGCCTATATTCCATAAATTTACATTACGTAAAGAAGAACGGTTATGTAGCAAACTGCTCATAAACGAACTATTTAATGGTGGGAGTAGTAGCTCAATGGTTGCTTTCCCTTTACGTGCAGTGTTTCTTATACGCAACCGTAACAATGGTTCGGCTAACTGTAAAAGTGCTGTAGCCAATGCTTCATCACAAGTAAAGATACTAGTTAGTATACCCAAAAAGTGCTTTAAACATGCTGTAAAACGTAACAGGGCTAAGCGGCAAGTGAGAGAAGCATATAGAAAGAACAAGTATATCTTGCTTGATGAATTACAAGCAAGGTCTAACCAAGAAATATTACTTGCCTTTATATGGCTCGATAATATACTCCACACAACTGTAGATGTAGAAAACAAAGTCTGTAACCTGCTCCAACGAATTAAAGAGAGATTAGAGACAAACAAAACAGACGACATTCTAGAATAATGATAAAGAAGGTTTTGCACATAGTTTCGCAACTACTATCGTGGTTTCTCATAATTCCTATACTGTTTTATCAACGGTTTATTACTCCATTTACTCCTCCCTCATGCAGATTTACTCCCACTTGTTCCGAATATGCAAAGCAAGCTTTAAAAAAGCACGGACCTATAAAAGGGCTCGCATTGGCTATTTGGCGAATATTGAGATGTAACCCTTGGGGCGGAAGTGGATATGACCCCGTACCATAAATGGTGTTTACGAATATTCTATAGTACATTATATTATAATACAGCTCATACGAGCTTAAAATACAATAAGTGATGAAAAACTTTGTTGAAGAACTAAAATGGCGCGGTATGTTGGCGCAAATTATGCCAGGAACAGAAGAGTTTCTGCAAAAGGGTATGGTGTCGGCGTATCTTGGAACCGACCCTACTGCCGACTCTCTACATATTGGACACCTATGCGGTATAATGATGTTGCGCCATTTACAGCTATGTGGACACAAGCCTTATTTGCTCATTGGTGGCGCAACAGGTATGATTGGCGACCCATCAGGCAAAAGTCAAGAGCGTAATTTGCTCGACTCTGAAACTCTTTACCATAACCAAGAAGCTATTAAACGGCAAGTTAGCAAGTTCCTCGATTTCGATGGCGATGCGCAAAATAAGGCGGAAATGGTTAATAACTACGATTGGATGAAGCAATTCAGCTTCCTTGACTTTGCAAGAACTGTAGGTAAGCACATCACCGTGAATTATATGATGGCGAAGGACAGTGTGAAACGTCGCTTAAATGGTGAAGCTAGCGATGGACTTTCGTTTACAGAGTTCACATATCAACTGTTGCAAGGATACGATTTCTTATATCAATACGAACATTATGGTGTGAAGCTACAGCTCGGAGGCAACGACCAGTGGGGCAATATGACCACTGGAACAGAGCTTATTCGCCGTACGCTCGGGCAAGAGGCGGAGGCTTATTGCTTAACTTGCCCACTTATAACTAAGGCTGACGGTAAGAAGTTTGGTAAAACAGAAAGTGGTAACATCTGGCTCGACCGTAATCGTACCACTCCATACGTATTCTATCAGTTCTGGCTAAACGTTAGCGACGACGACGCAGAAAAGTATATAAAGATTTTCACATCGTTAGACAAACCAACAATTGATGCTCTTATAGAAGAACACAGGCAAGACCCTGGACGTAGAACGCTACAACGCCGATTAGCAGAAGAGGTTACACGTATGGTTCACTCACAGGCTGACCTCGATATGGCTATAGCTGCATCGAATATTCTCTTTGGTAAGGCTACAAAAGAGAATCTTCTGCAACTCGACGAACAGACTTTCAACGATGTATTCAAAGACGTTCCACATTACGAGGTTTCTAAAGAACTTCTAGGACAACCAGCAGTAGACATTTTTAATCAGGAGGGTATGCAGATATTCCCAAGCAAAAGCGAAATGCGTAAACTTGTAAAAGGTGGAGGCGTGTCGCTTAACAAAGAGAAGCTGCAAGCTTTCGACCAAATAATTACGGCTGATGACCTTATTGACGGTAAGTATTTATTACTGCAAAGAGGTAAGAAAAACTACTCCCTTGTAATTGTGAAGTAACTTTATAAAGTAAAAGCTATATGTAAAAAGGCAATGACGGAAAGGTTTAATTAAGCCACACTATCATTGCCTTTTTTGTTTGTCGTGCTATTTTGGCTTTCTTTCCTTGCCACACATAAAACTGTTGTTCTGCTAAAACAATAGAAAAAACTATGCAATACATTTATAGTATTACTCAAAAAAGCGTATATTTGTCGCAAAGTTCAACTAAAACTCTCAACAATATGAAAAAAAACATAGCATTAATCTTACTTCTTGTGCTTTCTCTTCATGTTTTGGCACAGAATAAAAACCACATTATGCGTGTAGACTGGAAAGCGATAGAAAAAACAGTAAAAACTCGTCCAGACAGTGTAAAGGCTCTTGTTGCTCGTTTTGTTCAACCACAAATAGATACAACTCTTACGTTGCCAGAACGCATTCTTGCCTATTACGGTCAGTCGTATATAAGTAACGGAAGCGAAACATTAGACGTAATGCAGATGGAAGATTCGCTGAAAGCTAAATCGGCTGCAGCACTTAGATTAGCCGAAAAGGCACTTACAAAGAATCCGTTGAATGCCGATGCACTCATTGGAAAGGCTTCTATTCTGTTGAAACGTCTTGAAACCAATCCTGAAGATTCTGCTAAAGTCGCATCAGAAGCACGCTATTGTTTGCGCATTATGATGCAAATATACGATGTTATTGGTTCTACAGGCGATGGAACTGCCGAAAACCCATTTAGTGTAACCAGAGTAAGCGACGAATACAACTTCTTGCATTATTATCTCGAAATATGGAAAGTAACAGGACAGGCACTCGTTATGTCGGGTAAAAACAAAGTGGCGTGCGATGTATTATACTTAGCCGAAAAGAGCAACTATTGGGATAAGCCCGACATTTATTTCGATGTAACACGTGTGCTCCTATTAGAAGAGGAAGCTCTTAAATAAGAATAATAACTTATTCGTAAACTTCGCAAATGCTAATTAAGAAGAAAATACAGCTGGAAACACACTTCGTTATTATGCAATGTGGTTTTTATTCTGCTATAAATAAGCGTTTAACGAAATTCATAACCCATTAAATTCTATCCTAAAAGAGTCTGTTTCCTAATGCGAAACAGGCTCTTTTGCTATGTACTGAAATGCGGAGAAATATATATCTATTCAGTAGCCTATAATAGCATTCTATCAAAATTGGTCGTTATATTTTGTGCAGATTTTTGTTTAATAGTTGCGCTTATAGCCTGTTTAGTTATTGAAAATGTAGCAAACTACGTCAAGAGAATAAGGCAAACAAAAAGCCCACAAGCAACCGAAAGATGAATGGAAAACAAGCACTATAACATTGCCCCATAAAGGTTATAGTTTTTTGTGATATCTAAAACGAAACTGACAGATATCTAAGACGATCGTTACAGATATCTAAAACGATCGTTACAGACGTCTGTAATAAAAGTAGCTAACATTTGTCTGTCTTTTCCAGGAAATTAGAGGTGTTCCATCGCACTTGTGTGTACCAATAGTCACAGCTTGTAGTTTCTTCTGCTATTTTCTGCTGAGCCAAATTTATATTGTTAGTACATTATAAATAAGTCATATTCTTTTGCATATATCCTAACGCTTTTGCTTACTTTTGGCAACATTATTTTGTTAATGGCTAGAACTAAGCACTATGAATATTGCAACCATCATTACACAGTTTTTTTCTTCTAAGCAAAATACGAAAGAACGTAAAACTGTTGCTGTCAAACCAATTGTAACTTTAAACCACTTTGTAGAAACTGCCGCAAAAGGCGTAAGCACCTCTACCGTTAATAACTACCATACAGCAGTACGGTCGTTCCTGTTGTTTAATGGTGAAAACGATATAGCCTTGTCGGCTATTACGAACAACAAAATAAGGTTGTACGAACGGTGGCTGAAAGGCAACGGTGTGCGAAACAACACCATAGCCTGCTACCTGCGTTCGTTGCGTGCCATATATAATAAAGGTGTAAGTAGACACAAGGTGCGCAATGCGAAGCCGTTTAAGGGTGTGTTTACGGGCAACGAACGAACGGTGAAAACCAGTCTGACCATAGACGATATCAATAGGCTTGTTGCGCTGAAACTGCCCGAATACTCGTTCCAGGCTTTTGCGCGCGATGTGTTTGTTTTCTCGTTCTGCACAATGGGACTACCACCAGTAGACTTGTTTCGCCTTTCCTACTTGCATATAAAAGATGGAAAAATAGTCTACAGTCGGCACAAAACGGGTAGCCAAGTAGTGGTGCCTATCAACAAACAAATGGCAACTATTATAGAAAGGTATAAGCAAGACGGCTGCAACTTGCTCTTCCCTCGCTTCGCTCGTATGCGCTACCGTTCGTTCCTTTCTCAGTACAACCGTGCACTAAAGTTGTTGGCAAAGAAAGCAGATATTAAAGGCTCACTTTCGTCCTATTCGGCTCGCCACGCATGGGCAAGTATGGCAAACGAAGCAGGCGTTTCCATCAACATAATTTCGCAGGCATTGGGACATAGCAACATTGCTACAACCATGCACTATTTAGCACAGATTGACTGCAAAAAACTAAGAGAAAGCAACAACATTGTATTGGAAAACTTACGTGTTGCACCTATTGATAAGAGGTGCACAAACGTCTTGGAACGGCTGCAAAGGTAGGACTTTTATTTATAAAATACAAATAATTTTAACTAAAAATCTATTGAATTATTCATAGTTCCTCTTTACGAATCGTCTGAAATATCGGTATTTACAGTTACATCTTTGTTCTGTGTGCACCTCTTATCAATAGGTGCAACACTTCTAAAGGATAATACACAGATTAAACGACTTTTATAATATAAATAAAAAATGAACAAAAACAGAAAAGCAAGAGAGGGCTACTTAACGCCCTACACTTTGGTACTTAGTATTGACGAAGAAAGCCATTTATTGGTACAAAGTCCACTTGTACGTCCTGGACAAGGTGGAAGTGGAAGCCAAACACAAGGAAGTATCACGGTAGAGCCTCCAACTTCTGACGATGAAAATCCAGACGATAATATAGAAGGCTAAATAACTTAAACGAGTAACAAACAACAAGTAACTAACATTTAAAAAGGAAAACAACATGAAGAAAAGTATTTTCCATTATGCGCTCTCTTCACTCTTGGTGGGTGGAATTGCGCTATCGGTAACATCGTGTGCCGACGATGATATAAATCCCAATCAAGGAAACGACGGCGACGCCCTTGTGCGTTTCAGCATAAACGATGTGCAGGAACAAGCCGTAAGTCGTGGACTGGAAATGACACGCGGAGCCATTGCCAACGGCATTACAGCTGCCGACCTTGCCGGACATAAACTCGCAGCACACAGCAACCGCAACATAGACGTTTGTTTAATTGAAACCATTGTCGAGGGCGTGAACCCAATAAAAGCAGATGCCGCAACACGTGCAAAAATAAAAACCAATATAGACGATGACTTCTCGTCTACTGGTATTCGTGGTGCTGCAAGCATTCTTACAACTCCCGAATGGTTCCATGCAGAGAAAACAAAGAGCAACGGCGAACTCTACAACCCTATACGTTGGTCTATGGCTGAGCCAAACGCTCGCTTCTTTGCAGTTTATCCTTCAAAGGAGAAATATTCAAGTATGACTATTAACAATACAACAACGGCTGGTAGTCCAAATGTAGATTTCACAGTTAAGTCGAACGTAGCAGACCAAGTAGACCTAATGACTGCTTGTACTGGCGATGTACACTACGCTACACAAGGCGAACACCCAACAACCAATCTTAACTTCCGCCACGCACTTACCGCTATTCGGTTTGCCGTTGGACAGAATCTATCATGGAATAAAACTATAGATAAAGTAGAAATACGCAATGCAGTAATGGCAAGCAAGTACACACTTTCTCAACGACTCGATGGCGTAGGTGCAGATTGGGACCACTCTACTGATACACGTGGTACAGCGACCCTCTCTGGTGTAAGCGTAAGCACGAGCCGTAACCCTAACGTAACCATTATGGGCAACGCTGGCGATAACTTTACGTTCTACATGATACCACAGGTGCTCACTGGCAACAATGTCCATGCATACATTCATTGTACCGACAATACTGTAATCGACGTTGTATTGAAAGGCGAATGGAAGGCAGGCACCACCCGTACCTACAAACTCAGCCAAACAAACTCTACCTGGCAGTACGTGCTTACCTCTACCGACCCAAGCCGTGCAGCTAAGTACGACGAGACTGCGTCGGAGCCTTACGGCATTACCAGCTACAGGCAGGCTCCTGACGGCACACGTCAGGCCGTGCCTTGGAAGGTAATCGGTTACGATGCCGACAACGATGGTACATTCACTATGGCAGAGAAACCAGCTTGGATGACCAACCTTAGCAAAGAGAATGGCGATGGTGGCACTGCTGCCGAAACTGGTACAGCTACACTTACAAAGGAGGTAACCGACCTTTTGAAGAAGCGTAACGACGGTTTGAAGAATGCCACACCTTTAGGCAATGCAGGCAACTATTACGACCTTTCCACCAAGGGCGGAAGCGTACCACGCAGCACAGCCAACTGCTACGTCATTTCTGCTCCTGGTCACTACCGTATCCCTTTGGTTTATGGTAACGCCATCACAGGCGGCGTAACAAACAGTAATGCCTACATCAGTTCTGCGCCTCCGACAATAATCACAGGAGCAGATATCATACTCCATAACTTCAAGGACCACCTTGGCAATAACATTACCGACCCTTGGATTGAGAAGACCAACGGTCGTGCCAATGCCGGTGTCAATGGAGCCAAGATAGTCTGGGCTGACGAAGCCAATCTTGTCCATCTTGGTTCTGCCCCTATCGTTTACGATAATAACGACGCCTTCCTTGAGTTCGAGGTCAAGGCTGCCGACATCAAGAGCGGTAACGCCGTCGTTGCTGTAACCAAGAACGGCACTGTCGTTTGGTCATGGCATCTGTGGTTTGCTCCACAGAGTGCACTCACTCCAATTCCTGTTACCAACTATCAGAACAAGGTTTACAACTTCACCACAGAGACACTCGGTTGGAAACCTACAGTTTGGAGTGGTTCTACTTACGATAAACCTCGCACCGTCAAAGTTCGTGTCGAGCAAACCATTGCCAACAACGGCACAAAGCAAATCACCGACATTACCATTACCCAGAAGCCTGGTAATGTAAGAACGGGGCAGACAACATTATACCAATTCGGCCGTAAGGACGCTTTCCCTGGTACCGATGAAACACTTCCTGCGGGCTCTTTCAACAAGAATGGTGGTGACAATATGTCCATCATCAGGGGTATTCAAAATCCCGATAAGTTCTACACTAGCGGAAGTACTTGGTACGGCCTTCCTCCTGCGGGTTATTCTTACTATAACGTTTGGTCTGCCGATAATACAACTACAGGAGGTAACGATAACGTCGTTGTCAAGACCATCTACGACCCATCTCCTGCCGGTTTCAAGATACCTGCAAGCAATGCTTTCACTGGCTTTACCGTCAATGGTCAAAACACTCCTTTTAGTGGTGCTGATTATAGTGCCTTCAACGTTGATGGTACAACCGATCTTCAGCAGTATCAAAACAACTTCGGTCATAACTTCTGGACAAACAGTAGCAAGACTGCTACCATCTTCTTCCCTACTACGGGCTACCGTGTGACCAATAATGGTGCGTTGTTAAACATGGATTACGGCTGCTATTGGGCCGCTGTTCCGTGTAACGATACCTACATGAGCTGTATGCTTTTCACTAGGAGCGTCCTAAAACCACTGAACGACGCCGCTACTCGGGCTTTTGGGTTTGCAGTACGCCCAGTCTCAGAATAATTGATTGATTCGATTTATTGCAGACAACAATCACGACAGAATAGTTCTTTTTCATTCTTACTCTTGGGTAAGCAGCGGCGGTGCGGT
>ERZ773233.1275-NODE-1275-length-14749-cov-11.889955_pt1 | contig 14749 bp, 15 predicted proteins | sample MGYA00580991_ERZ773233 | MGnify/ENA primary metagenome ERZ773233 (study PRJEB29015, sample SAMEA2738178) | human oral metagenome | biome: human oral; feature: human-associated habitat; material: saliva | place: China | collected 2161 ...
AAAATAATTTAAAAAGATATGCAAAATAACTTTAAAATTATTCCTTATTTTATATAAAATACTCCCTCCGACAGCATTACCTGTATCAGGTTATATGGGTTTAATTCTCAGCAAAATTTTGCTCCCCAGTATTTTTTATTCCCTATTTTTTTATTATTCTGTTTTTACATCTGCAAGATCCGAATACAATTCTTTTAGGATAATTTTTGTTTTGTCATCGATATTTACTAAATACCATTTATTTTTATCTTCAAATACCAAAGTTTTTTGATCTAATTCCATTTTTTGACCTTGAGCTGAAATTATACTTTTTGCAGGTATAATAGCATAATTTCTTCCAGCGCTTGTCTGCCCTGTCTTTACATTTTCCAAATCATATTCAAATTTTTCAAATTTTATTTTTTGCGCAGCATCCTTTAACAGCTGAAAGGTCATTTCCTTAGCCTTTTGCGGTGTTGTAGAAAGATGTTTTGCTTCCCATTCCCAAAGTTTTTCAGGCGCGCTTTCCATACTAGAGCTTGCATCTCCAGCCAGTGCATCCTTTGAAATTTTGTCAACCTTTTTAGAAACTTCAGGCTTTACTTTTTTCCACCATTCTTGCGCCAGTTCATTTTGTGCCTGCTCCACATTTCTGCAAATCTTTTCATCTTTCTTCTGTTTACACTTTATAGCTGTTTCTTTTAGTAATTTGTCATTCTTTTTCAAATTTCCAATGCTGTATTTATTTCCACAAGATGTAAAAATCATTGCTGAAACTGAAATTAGAAGTAATAATTTTATTTTTTTCATTTTCCCTCCAGAAAGTTTATTATTAATAATTATACCCTATTTTTTCAGATTTTCAAAATTTTATTTTTTTATCAAATTATTTTCCAAGAACTTCAATGCTTTGTCAATATTTGCCTCTTTCCCTTCTTCAGGCACATATTCAATATATTTTACAGTATTATTTTCATCAAGAATTGTAAGCGCTCTTGTCAAAAGACCTTTTTCCTTTACAAAAAATCCATTTTGTATACCAAATTGATGATATTTAAAATCAGAAACTGCTTTTAGCCCATTAATTTCATTAGCTGTACAAAATCTTTCCTGAGCAAATGGAGTATCAACTGTTACCGAGTAAAATTTTACATTTGGATATTTTTTTGCAGCTTCATTCAGCTGTTTAGTCTGTAATGAACAAACCTTTGTATCAAGCGACGGCGCTGTGTAAATCACTTTTATATTTTTATCTTCAAATATATTTTTTTCATCCAGTTTTGAATTTACAACCAAAGGCACTTCCTTTATTTTATCTCCAACTTTTAATTCTTTTCCGACAATTGTTACTGGAACTTTTCCCATTGTGATTTTTAAATTGTTATCAGCTTTCAAGCTGTCCAAATATTGCGTATATTCTGCATTTTGCCCAGTTTTTGCATTTTCATTTTCTGTTTTTGCTTTATTTCCACAAGCAACTGCCAATATTGCAATCGCTCCTAATAATAATATTTTTTTCATTTGTTCCTTCTTTCATAATTTTTTAGTTGTCTATAAAAGTCTAAAAATTCGATAAGCGCAGTATTTTTGACCTTTCTCTGTTTCCTGACAAGAGAACCATTATAAATACTGCCAGCAGTCAATCTTTATCACTTTTTATACTTTTAATTTGTATATTCAATTATAATCCTTTATTCTTTGAAAATATACTAAAAATACAGTAAACCCTCTTTGAATAAGACAAAAAGGCTTTTACTGCAATAAAGTTATTCTTTATTTTTCCAAAATTTTATCTGCCAGCACTAATGCTATCTTCTTTTCCCCCACCATAAATTCCACAATCATACTTTTCATATCCACTTTTTTTATTTTCCCACGTCCAAATTTTTTATGCTTAACCACATCTCCAACTTTATATTTAGAATTGGCACTTAAAGCAGCTTGAGAACTGCTTGATTTTTTACCAAATGTTCCAAATTTATTTTTAGAAAATGGATTGAAATTCTCTACTTTAGGTGTAAAACTTCTCGAAGTTTGCGATTTACTTCCATATTTTCTTCCAACATATTCCAGATTTTCCTGTTTCATTTCATAGATAAATCTTGATGGCCGGCGTGCGTTATCATCTTTTCCCCAGATTTTTCTAGAAGATGAATATGAAATAAATAATTCCTTTTTTGCACGGGTTATCGCCACATAGCAAAGTCTACGTTCTTCTTCCAGTTCTTCTTCTGGTGTATCAAAGGAAATTGATGGGAACAGTCCGTCCTCCATTCCAGCTAAAAAGACATAATCAAATTCCAATCCTTTTGAACTGTGAATTGTCATAAGTTTTACATAATTTTCATCTTCTTCCATTTCATCAGTTGCCGAACTTAATGAAATCATATCAAGATACTCATTTAAAGTCATATTTGGCTTCTGCTTTTCAAGTTCTGTAATACTGTTTAACAATTCTTCAATGTTTCTAACCCTGTCTTCCTTATTGTCTTCAATTGAATCAATATAATGTGTTTTAATCAATATTTCATCAAATATTTCCTTAATTGACATCTCATCAAGATTTGAATAAATATTCTGCATCATATTGTAAAATTCTCGTAATGCCAATTTTGTAGCAGTTCTTACTGGAATTTCATCAATGTAGCGAAGCGCTTCCAGCATGGAAATATTTCTTTCATTTGCGACTTCCTGTATTTTTTCCAGCGTCTTTTCCCCCACAGAACGTTTTGGAACATTAACTACACGATAAAAATTATGATTATCATTTTTATTATTTAAAAGACTCAAGTATGCTAAAATATCCTTTATTTCCTTACGTTGAAAGAATTGCATCCCTCCATAAATTTTATACGGAATATTTGCAGCCAGAAGTTTTTCCTCCAGCACTCTCGACTGTGCATTCGTTCTATACAAAATCGTCATATCCTTATACTCAGCGCCATCTTTTTTCTTTTTTTTCATTTCCGTTATAATAAAATCCGCCTCATCAAAAACAGTCGCTGCATTATAAATCTTAATTTTTTCACCATCCAAGCCATCTGTCCAAAGAGTTTTCCCCTTTGAACTTTTGTTATTTTTAATAAGTTCATTAGCTGTATCCAGTATCTTCTTAGTAGAACGATAATTTCTTTCAAGTTTTACTGTAAATGCTTCCTTGTAATCCCTCTCAAAATTTAGTATATTATTGATATTTGCCCCACGAAATGCATAAATACTCTGGTCTTCATCTCCCACAACACAAATATTTCTATACTTGGCCGCAATTAAATTTATCATTTCATACTGGATATCATTAGTATCCTGATACTCATCCACCACAATATATCTATATCTTTCCTGTATTTTTTCCAGCACAAAAGCATCATCCAGCAGCTTTCTCGCATTTAAAAGCAAATCTGAAAAATCCATCGCATTATTTGCCTTCAAAACTTCATTATATTTCTGATAAATCTCGCCAAAAAGCCTATTTGCAGGAATTCTCATATCAATTTCCCGCTCCAGCTCCTTAATCCCTATACCCTGCTCCTTCAATTTACTAATCTTATTTGCAAGTTTTCCTGGCTGAATGCCATCACTATCCTTAATTCCCATTTCTTTTTTTATTTTTGTAATAATCGACTTCTGGTCATCTACATCATAAATATTAAAATTCCGTCCATACCCAATTCTCTCAGAATAAGTTTTAAGCAATCTCACCGAAAACGAGTGAAACGTAGAAACAACAAGATTATTCGCCTCATGCCCAATAAGAGCCGTAGCCCTTTCCTTCATCTCCCTTGCCGCCTTATTCGTAAAAGTAAGTGCCAGAATATTAAGTGGCGAAATTCCTATCTCTTTTACCATATGTGCAATTCTATAGGTAACTGTCCGTGTTTTCCCGCTTCCCGCTCCAGCCAGTATCAATACAGGCCCTTCTATTTTTTCTGCAGCTTTTCTCTGCTCTTCATTTAATTCATCTAAAATACTGCTCATATTTCTCCTTTTTTAATCATCATTATTTTTTAAATATCTAGTATGTATCTGAAAACTATCAAAATATTGAATTTTTTTATCAATAATAATAAACATTAATTAATTTATTATAATTAATCTAATCAAAATCCAACACAACTAATCCATATTTCATTTCCTTCTCTGTAAAAACTACCAAACAAATTTAATTTTATTATTTCAACTCCTGAAAATTTTACTTTTTTTCCTTCATATTCTTCTACCCATTCTTTATTATTAAACTTCAAGTTTTTATTATTATCTTTTAAAAATTTTAAAAACTCATCTTTGGGAATTGAAGAAAATTTTGGAAAATATGGTTTTCCTTTCTTTTCTGGGGGAACAGGGTAAGCATATGGTGTGTATATTTCACCTTCATAATCAGAATTCTCAATTTTAAAATCAGAAACTTTCAACAAAATTTCTAGTGCATCATTTTCTTTATTTTTTATTTCTGCAACTCCTATAACTGACAATTCTATTTTTTGCAATAAAAACGGAAATTGATGTCCGCATCCACCAAGAGGTTCGTTTTCAAATCCATCTATACAATTTCTTTCAATATAATTATTGTTATAAAAAGCATACCATTTTCCATTAACATAACCACCTTTGTATCTTTCAGCAAAAATGTTAAAACTTAAAAGTGCTAATATTATTAAAATATATCTTATCATTGCTTTTACTCCTTTATTCAATTATCTATTGTTTGCTCAATTGGCGATATATTATACCAGTTATATTCTATGTCATTACAACTTAAATGTAACGTTCTGCCATCTATTTCAGAACAAATAATGTCAACACCATCTGATACGAATTTTAATTTTACTGGTACAACATCTAAAGATATCAGATTTTTATCTTTTTTTTCTGGACTTTTAAATTTTAAATTTACGTCATTATTTAGTAAATTTGTTGCTAAATAACGATTATTTATAATTATATCAGGAATAAACTCTACTCTTTTTTCATTTGGATAATTATCCTTCGTGTATATATTTCCATTCATATCAGTCAACTTAAAATTAGATACTTTTAAAAACACTTTATTAAATCCATTTTCAAATTTATCATTAGAATTATAATATTTATTTTTGACATCATAATAAAGTCCGATTCCAATTACATCTATTTCTAAACTTTTAAACTTATGAAATTTTTCAGAAATTACAGTTTCTTTTCCAAGAAAAGTATTATCATACCAAGCATACCATTTTCCATCAATATATACATAGTTCCAAGCATGTGCTTCACTTCTTCCATCTGAAATACCTTCACCTACTACAGTAATTGTTGGTATTCCGAAGTCCATCTGCTATATATTTAAATGATTTTGCATATCCTTCACATACTGCTCTGTTATATATAAGTGCAGCTAAAAGTGTATGTTTAAGTTCACCTTGTGATGTTTCATCATATGTTATATTATCAACTAAATAATCATGTATTATTCTTACTTTTTCATATACTGTATCTGTGCTCTTGATTCTTGAAATAATATTATTTCTTACATTTTGAGTATACCACATTTTTTTTGAATTTTCAACGGCAAAAATTAATAAATTTTATAGTTTTGTTTAAAATACTTATATTCAAGAAAATCAAAAAAATAAATATTAAATTATAATTTTTAAGCAAAAAAAAACTACTAAATCCTAGTAGTATATATAATATCATAATTTATTTTTTTAAATGGCTGGGCTGAATGGATTCGAACCATTGCATGCTGGAGTCAAAGTCCAGTGCCTTACCGCTTGGCGACAGCCCAACAACATCTTCACACTTTTATCCTTTACGGACATTAATTATTATACAAAAAAAAATTGATTTTGTCAACACTTTTTTTATAATTTTTCAATATTTTAACATCGGGTGTATTGTATAATCAAGCATAGAAAAAAATATATAAAAAAACATAGTAAAAATGATACATCAAAATCTCTTATCAAACGATCATTCCTACTATGTAATTTTCAAAAACTGAAATATATGGAAAAACTTCTTTATTCTTTAATTCCTTTTAGTGCCTTTTCCAAATTCTCTGATTCCCATTTTCCATCTACTTTTACCATCAATGCTGGCAAATCTTGTAATATTACCTCTTCATCAGTAACTTTCTTAGCTTCTTTTTCATACATGTTTATTCTTTCTTCAATTGCAACATTATAATAATTTCGTTTAGCAGGCTCATTTCCTCTTTCCTTCATAATTGCTTCTAATTCACTTTCGGTCATCTTGGCTCTTTCTAAAATTCTTCTTTCTGTTTCATCATCTACTTCCAGCATATCTGGAACACTTTTCAAACTTTTGGATTTTATATCATAAACTACTTCTGCCTCACCATTTGAAAGATAATCTATTTGTTTCACATCAAATTTTAACTTTGTTTCATCTGCTGTAATTCTTGAAATTTCCCTTGCATATTTTTCCACAATCTCTCTTTTCAAAGAATTACTGATAATATAATCCTTTTTAAACAATTTGCTGTATGCTTCCTTTTCAAGATTTCTTTCATTATCTCTTATTCCTTCATTTACAATTGTGAAGAAAAATGAATTCAGCCTGCTTTGAAGTGCTCTTTTTATTGCCATATCCTCATTTGCCTGTGTTCCTGCTGTAAAAGCATTTCCTGCAACAATCATCATAATTAAAAATAATAATTTTTTCATGCTCTTCTCCTTAATATATTTTTTATCTTTCTATTAATATTATACCATATTTTCAAAAAAATTTTTTAATAAATTAAATTTTTTTACTTTAGTTCACTTAATTCCCATTGTCCGTTTACTTCAGTCAATACCGCTTTTTCATTTGCTGAAATTACTGTTTCTAAACTTGTATTTTCCAAGGCTTTTCCCATAATATCCAAAATTTCATCTACCATAATGTCATAAATCCGTACTTTTTCTGATTCATTTCCATTTTTTACCATTAAAGCTTCTATTTCATCTTCACTTTTATAACCTGATTTTTTTAAAACATTAATTCTAACATTCTCTTCAAATCTTTTTTCTATTCCCTCCAACGCCTTATCAAAATCCTTCATTTTTACATTATACACTACTTCAACATTTTTATTATCAATAGATTTAATATTTTTAACTTCAAATCTTAATTTCATATTTTTCAAATAAATATCAGAACATCCTTTAGAAAATTTTTCCAATATCTTTTTTTTATTTAAATCACTAATTTTATAATCTTTGTCAAATAATAAATCTGCATTATTACTAAAAGAATATTTAATCACTTCCGCTAAAGTCTGATTTTCAACCATTTTCTTAATATTTTCCATATCTTTTTGAAAGGCATTTTCAATTTTAATTTTCTCACTTCCCAATACCATATTCATCGATGTATTCCGATTTTTTTGAACTGTTGTCCCTGCAAGTGCATTTCCCATTACTGCCAATATCAATACAAATAATAATTTTTTCATAAACTCTCCTCACTTTATCTTTTATTTTTCTTTGTCAAAATTATAGCATATTTTTTCAAAATATAGAAAATAAAATTTTTTTCTCTCGACTTTTATCGTCTTTTCTGAAAAATTTACTCGAAAAAAATATCTTCCAAAAATCTAATATAAATTTTTTTATTTTCCCATCTTCATTTTCTACTACAAATTCTTCTGCAAATTTCTTATCCAATTTCACAGTTTCATCAGTTATCCCTTGTTTCACACCTACTTTTAATAAATCTTGCTGGATTTTTTCTTTCGTTATTAAAGCTACTAAATTTAAATTTTTATTCTACATTTCCTCTTCAAAAATTGAAATTGTAATCCCTTCCATCTTAACTTTTTTCACCAAAAAACTTCCTTTTCTGCTCGAAGCTAAGTACGCACAAGGCTCGGAAACGCCGTATACTCCAATTTGATTTTTTACAAATTCTGAACGCTCTTCGACTAAATCTTCTACTTCCAAAATTTTTTCTTTTTCAAAAAATTCTATTGGAATATTTAATTCCGTCATTGCTTCTAAAAGTCCAATTTCATCAGATTTTACCCAAGCGGATGCGGCTTTTTTTATCGAGTCCATTTCTAAATTTTGAGTTTCCATTACATAATTTATTTTTTCGATGATTTTTTCTTTTGTTGTATTTCTTTTACAGCCGATTCCGAGAATAATATTTTTTGGAATAATTTTAGAAATTTCGATATTTTTTCTGTTTGAAATAATTATTGCTCCAGCACAATTTTTGTCATTTTCTACGATATTTTTTGGCAAATGAATGCTCACATTTTCTCCATTTACGATAAGCGAAGTCACTCTCTTGGCATCGTCCAAACTTTCCAATTTTGCTTTAATTTTTTGTGACAATGTGTCAACCGCAATTTTCCCACCGACGTCAGAAGCTGTTGTAATTACTGGGATTGCTCCGATTCCATTTGCAATTTTTTTACATTCTTCATTTGCACCGCCAAGATGTCCTGAAAGCAATGAAATCACAAAATTAGCGTGGTCATCAACTGTAATAACAGCTGGGTCTGTGTCCTTGCTTTTAAATTTCCCTTCAATAATTCTCACAACTGCTCCAGTTGCTGCAACGAAAATATGTAAATCATATTTATCAAATGTTTTTTCTAATAAAATTGGCACTCGCTCATTTATCACAAACAAATTTTCTATATTTTCACTTTCAAGATTGAGCATATTTGCCACTCTTTGTGACACATAAATATGTAAATTTTTATAAACATTATTTCTTATTTTTAAACATGTTTCGTATCCGTTTTTACTTACGCAATATACTGCTGTTCTCATTTTTTCTCCTTTTTTGTTAAATTTATTCGAAAATTTTAAAATAATATTTCAAAATAACTCTTATATTTTTAATAATTAGATTATTTTTCTAATTCTTTTATTATCTTATAAAGTTTAGTTTTTTCTAGTTCATTTACAAATTGTTTTCCTTCTTCTTCATTAATTGAAGTTACCACTGTTATTAGCAACAAATATGTACTTTCTGGTACAATATTATATCTTATCGCATCTTCTGTCATTTTTTCATTATTTGCAATATTTTTTAAATAATAATTTTTTATTTCTTCTCTAGTTTTCAAATCAAGTCCTTTTGATCCTTTCGAATTTTCTTCCATTAATTCATAAATTTTTGAAGCATGAATCAAAAAATTAAAATTATAAACAAGTTCATCTACAACACCAAATTCTCTTTTATTTTGTTCAGATTGAAAAAAATCTTCTACAATTTTAAGATTTTCAACTTGCTTCTTAAAATTTTTTTCAATTTCTTCCAAATCCCTTTCATTTATTGCCAAATCCTTAACAGTATCACTAAATTTTTTACTTTTACTCAATAAATCAATATCTGTGAGAACGATCTCTATCAATTTATAAACAGCCGGTCTGTCCTTATATTTTTCCTTAATTTTATCAAAATATTCTTGTGCTTTTTTCTTTTCTCCAATTTGATAATAATAAAATCCACTCATGCTCCAAGATTCAAAATCGGTAATATCTTTTTCTTTCAAATTTTCTTCAAGCAACTTTTTAGCTTTTAAAATACTTTGCGTATCACCTTTTATTGAATATATTGAAATCAAATATTGTTTAATTTGAATATTATTTTTATCCTTTTTTAATAACTTTTCTGCTTTATTAATCAAACTACTGATTTCATTTTTTTGTGGAATAATCGACATTCTACCTTTTGAATACAACAAGAAGTCTGATGTTTCATCAATTATACTTTGTTTTACTCCCCTTTTTGAAAGCGTTTCCTGAACAGATTCCCTAAGCGTGTATGCATTTGCTCCTAAACTTGTTGCTAAAAAAATTGTAATTGCAAAAATTAATTTTTTCATAAAATTTTCTCCTTTTTTCTATTTTTTTATAAATTTAATTTCTATTTTCTCTTCATCAATTACGCTGCCGTTCACAATATATTTTCCATTTTTATCTTCCAGTTCTCTTGCTGATTTCCACTTGAGTGTTTTAAAATCTACATTTTCAATTTTTTTAGACTCTACAAAATTAAATCCTGAAAAATAATCATAAAAAATTACGAACAAATTATTTTCATCTCGAACATATATAATTTTTTCCGTTATTGGCTCTTTCACAACTTGAAATTTTTCAGGTTTTACATCTTTTAATTCAAGACCAAACAAATAAACTTTATTTTTATCTTTTCCAAAATCATCTTTATTTTCTATATTTTCAAAATGCAATGCTTCAAATGATTTTACATCTACATTTTTAAGTTCTTGTATATCCGCATATTCTTTACTAAAATAAACTTTTTTATCGTCTTTTGTATAATAACGATTTAGCACTTTAAAATTTTTAGGATTTAATCCTTTTAACTCTTTTACCATTTCATCTTTTCCAGCCATAAAATTTATGTAATATGCTTTATTTTTATCTTTTGCATACATAAAATAATCTTTTTCATAATCTTTTACTATTTGAAAACTTTTTCCATCCACATTTAAAACTGTTCCGTCATTAGAATAAAATTGATTTTTATCTCTTACTAAATGTTCATTTACTCTTTCAAAAGTATACGGATCGGAATTTTTTATTCTTTCATTTGAATGATACAAATCATTTTTGTCTCTCGCAAATCCTGCGTAAGTATCAATTACTTCAAAAGTTTTAGCATCTGCTCCATCTATTTTTTCATTTCCTGTATAAACATTATTTTTATCTTTTGAAAAATTTGATTCCATTATTTTAAAACTTTTAAAATCAGCATTTTCCAGTTTATCTCCTTGAAAATAAATATTATTTTTGTCAAAAAAATAACTGGAATCATCATCAAAAAATTTTAATGTCTGTAAATCTATATCCTCTTTTTTTTCTCCATAAAGATACACATTTTTTCCATCTGTAAAAATATAATCTTTTAAAACTTTAAAGTTTTTGGGATTTACTTCCGCTACTTTTTTACCAATATAATAGACACTATTTTTATCTTTTGAATACCTTCCACTAATTAGTTGAAAAGTTTGTTTGTCAACATTTTTTAAAATTTTTGGAGATATTATCCCATTATCTAAATCGTCAGAAAATCTTCCACTAGTTGGCAATAAAATATATACTCCATTTTTGTCCTTTAAATAAATCAAAAATTCATCTGCCATTATTTCAAGAGTTTTTATATCTATATTATTTACCTTGTCCTCAAAAAAATAAAGATTATTTTTATCTTTTCCCAATCCAGAACTAATTTTTGATAACGATTTAAAACTTTTAGGATCTGCTTCATTAAGAACATTTTCTTCATAATAAACATTATTCTTATCTTTTGCATATTCATCATCTTCAAAAACTTCAAAAGTCTTTGCATCAGCTCCCTCAATTTTTCTATTTATGTAATAAACTTCTCCATCTTCTATTCCATAATTTTCATTTAATTTTTTATTTTCTGAAAAAATCAGATTACTAATTAAAAACATCAAAACAAATATTTTAATAAAACTCTTTTTCATATTTTTTCAACCCTTCCTAAAATTTTCTACACTTCCATCTCAAATACATTAATCACAGGCGTTTCATAAGGATGAACTTCCTTAATCAAATAATACGCTAACTCACAAAATTCTTTTTTCACTCTAAATTTCATAATTTTTTCATTGGCAACACTGGATTTTCCAACTTCTCCATCAAAAGGATTCCCTCCTTCCAAAGTTTTCCAATGTCCAATTCCATCAATTGTAGAATAAACATCTGCATAAAAACCTTCTGTCAAAAGATTGTATTTTTGTAAGTTTTCCACAATTTTTTCCACATAATTTTCTGGAACAAAAACTTCAAAGCAACTATATTTTTCTTTAAATTCTAATTTTGAACTCAATAAATTGTCGTTTTCATAATTTAAAGTCAAATAAAAAAATGGCGTATTTTTAAACAATAATTCTAAAAATATTTTGTCGCCTTCCCACAATTTTAAATCAAAAATTTCTTTTTTGGGAATCCATTTTAAGTTGCCTTCATCACATTCATGCTGATTTCCTGAAAAATCCGAACTTATATAAAGATACATAAATAGTGGCTCATCGTTGTTGTAATTAAAAATCACAAGTCCACGAAATTCATAACTATTCAATTTGTAGCCAGTTTCCTCTTGAACTTCTCTTTTTAAACACTCTTCGGGTGTTTCCCAAAATTCCAATTTCCCACCAATTCCTAGCCATTTTCCTTTATTTATATCATTTTTCTTTTTAGTTCTATATAGCATTAGATATTTTTCATCTTTTTCTAAATAACATAATGTTGTAATCACTTTTATCTCCTTTTTTATTTTATTTATAAAACATTATACCATATAGTTATGTTGATTTAGAATAGTGTTAGAAAATTTTTGTCGTGGTACAATACATATGTGACAAAAAAGAAGAAAAAAAGAAAGGTTTCTGATATAATGTAAGCCGACCAAAACTACATAAGGAGAAACCTTTCTATGAATAGTATATCAGAAGAGTACCGTGTTCGTCAACGGGCAGTTGAGTATGCAATAAAACATAACAATAATTCAAAGGCGGCATTAAAATATAAAACGTCAAGACAGCAGATTAAGCGATGGCGTGACAGATATGACGGGACAGTGCAGTCACTGATGCCAAAAAGCAGAAGACCTAAAAGTCATCCAAATCAACATACTCAGGAAGAAATAGATTTAATTATGAAAAAATACAGGAGATTTTCATATGAAGGACTGGCACAGGTATATACCGAAGCTAGAAAACTGGGATACAGCCGTTCTTATGGAACTATGTGCAAAATAATAAGAAAAATTAGGGATAATAAGCCCAAAAAGCTTAAAAGGCTTTACAAAAGCACAAAAAAAGTGAAGCAGGCTACATATCCTGGCGAAAAGGTTCAGATAGACATAAAATATGTTCCAAGAGAATGCATATGTTTTGGAATGAATGACCAGAATTACTATCAGATAACGGCAATAGATGAGTATACAAGAAAGAGGATATTAAGAATAGTGGATGAAAAAAGTACATACCAGACTACAAAATTTCTAGAAACGCTTGAAGCGGAGCTGGGCTTTAAAATAGAAAAAATACAAAGTGATAACGGCAGGGAGTTTACGAATGCGGAAAATGGCAAAAAGACACTATTTGAGTTAAAGCTGGAAGAACTAGGGATAGAATACATGACAACAAGACCGTATTCGCCATGGCAGAACGGAAAAGTGGAAAGGAGCCACAGGCTAGACAGCAATTATTATTTAGGAAAAAGATTTAAAAGTCTGGAAGAATTAAGAAGGTCAGTAAAAAGATATTGCAGCAGATACAATAATATATCAAGAAAAGTATTAAATTTTAAAAGTCCAAATGAAATGCTGAAAGAATACAGGACAAACAATTAGGCTAAGACATTAGTAAGATAACTTTTCTATTTATTTTTAAAGTTTTTGTAACAAATGTTTGACAACTATACACATTTAAAGGCTGGACAGGGAAAACAGTATTGCAGTATAGGAAAGAAAAAGAATAAATATTAAAATACGTCATAAATTTGGCATATTTTTTCGTTGTAAAATGAAACGAAAAATGGAACGAAAAGCTTTTCGTTGTTTATAAGTAAAGTAAATTTATTTTTAATAATCAAAAAGATGTACTTATGAATATATTGAATAATTTTTAGAGGAAGCGAATGCCTCCTCTACTTATCAAAAAATTGTATTACAAATCATTAACTAGCTTTGATTATGTAAATATCAATAATATTTTCAAGTTTATCATAACTTTTGAAAATATTTTAGTTAAATGTAGCCTAAAGTTTCGCTTAACCTTTAAGGATTAATTTAAAAAATTTATATTTGAAACCAGAATTAAAACTTGAGTATAATGATGTCCTGTGTGCAAATGAAATAACTCGCCAGTAATTTGTACTTTTTTTCCTACAACATCTTTATCGAATAAAGAAATTGTTTCATTTCCCATTAATTGAATTTCCTGCACATTTCTTTCAGTCGGGCTATCTTCAGTATTTCCAATTACTGTAATAGGTGTACTTAATCTTAATAAGAACACATTTGCTACTGAATTATCTGGGTTTTGATATTTTCTTCTGGTAATTGTTCCAACTAGTTTAACAGAAGAACCGTAATAGTATTGTGACTGGTTAGGAGTTATAATGGCAGGTTGTTGTTCTTGCACTTTTTCTTGAGTATTATTTTTTCTCTGTTTCATTCTTGCAATATTGGCATCTGAAACAGTATCACTTTCTACTACTAATTTCCAGCTGCCATTAATATTTTCAAAGGCTAAGTATGAAGGGTATTCTTTTGTTTCCTTTCTTGTAGACACTTCTTTAACAAATCTTGCTAGCATTTTGTTATCAGAAAGTTGTGTAACTATGATGTTGCCAACTATTCTTTGACTATAAACAGGATTTTTTTGAAAAAACCTTTTTTGATCTGCAATGTAATAATCTCTGGAAATTAAAGACTGATAATAATCAATTTTATCTCCTAATATTTTTTCTAAAGTACCAAAGTCAGCATTATTAGAAGCTGCATTCCATATAACAACCATATTCTTTATTTCCTCTTCAATACTTCTTTCTTTGTTAATTTTTTCTATATTTTCATTGTTAGTCTTTTTTATATTTTCATTATTATCACTAATATTCTTCGAATTAGCCAAATTCTCTGAATTATCAACATTTCCGTTTTTTTCACATGATAATAGTAATAAAAATATTATGAAAAACATAATTTTTTTCATTTTATTAATCCTCCTTATTTTTTATAATATAGTTATTTGTAAAAGTTTAAAAATTATATATTT
>ERZ773233.1277-NODE-1277-length-14732-cov-5.438373_pt1 | contig 14732 bp, 10 predicted proteins | sample MGYA00580991_ERZ773233 | MGnify/ENA primary metagenome ERZ773233 (study PRJEB29015, sample SAMEA2738178) | human oral metagenome | biome: human oral; feature: human-associated habitat; material: saliva | place: China | collected 2161 ...
TCTTTTTTCTTGCGAGTTTATAATAATTAAGCCACCATTCTTTCGGATTTGGTTCCGATTGTTTCCCCTCTAGAATTCTCATCAAAATCGTGATTCCTTGCGCTTTTGTTAGCGTTTGATCTGGAGAAAACTTTCCATTCTTTCACAAGATAATTCATTGAAAACAGGCAGATTTTATTGAATCTTTAAGATCTGATCGTGCCTTATCTAGATCCTGAAACTCACAAGACTCTGGAACTATAAAACCATTTTCAAGCTTTGTGCCAGTCTGTAGCGATAAAAACTTAACAAAGAGCTTCGCTGCTTCGTCTCTCCTTAAATTCCCATCAAGCTTATAAGCCTGAGCGGTTGAATGAATCGTGAGTCACTCTTGATGCATTCGTTTTACAGCATCATCATACTCATTTGCAAAACTCCAGCCTCCAAATAGTCCTATGAAAGCCAATAGAATCCCTAACTGTTTTTTCATTTTTATATACTAGAGATAAAAAATCAGATTTTTTCTCTTTTAAATACTATGAAAATCCACTATCCAAGTGTTTTTCTTGCTCAAAAAAGCTTTGAAATAATTCGCTCTTCTAATCTAATCACTGGTTCGAAAATCCATTTTTCAAGCCTTGAATAGCAAACTGGTAGGACAAGAATAATTGGGATCAATAATCCAACGATTGTCCCAGCGATAATATCTGTCGTCCAGTGAACTGTTGTTCCTATTCTGCAAATCCCAGTCAAAATAGCAAAAATAAACAAAAATACTGACCAAATCTTGAGCGAACGCTTGTGATATTTAATTCCAATCAACAGCGTTGCAATTGCGATTGAGAAGGTTACAACCGCGTGATCTGATGGAAATGAGGTTGTTGGAAGCCAACTATGTAGCAGTGTTTCATTATCTACACTTTGAATTCAGAATTCATAAATCGGTCTCTGCTTATCAAAAAACTGCTGAATTAAAATATTGAATACTACAGTAAAAAAGCAAGAGAAAAAGACAAAAAGTGCCTCTTTTTTGGTTTCAAGCTCCTTTTTTACAATCCCTTTAATATACCAAAAGCTCAGGAAAATAGGATATACAAAGACAAATACATCAGCTCCTACAGCATAAAACTGCGTAAGCCATGGATGTTCGTTTTGTTGTGCTACAAGAAATTTGAGAAAGTCATATCCCCACTGAGGTTCATTCATTAGGATTTTAAACATTATTTTTTCTGTTGAGAAATAAAGTAGTTGCAGAGATTTTGAAGTTTACACTCTTGGCATTTAGGGTTTCTTGCTGTACAGATGTATCTTCAAAAAAGAATCATACAGTGATGTGCTTTCTGTTTATATTCATTTGGGATGCGAGTTTCAAGGAGTTTTGAGGTTTGTAGTGGAGTAGTAGTTTCAACGATCCCAAGCCTATTACATATCCTATGAACGTGAGTATCTACCGCGACAACTGGCTGCCCATAAAGCACATATAAAATTACCTTAGCAGTTTTTTCTCAGACTCAGGGAAGCTTCATAAGCTCTTGCTGAGTAGCTGGTATATTGCATCAGTTTTGAGCTAAAATCTGACTTGTCGCTCGAATATGTTTTGCTTTTGATCTATAAAGTCCAATTGATCTAATAGATTTTTCAAAAGATTCAAATCCGAGAGCCAAGATATCTTCAGGTTTTTTGATTTTTTTCCAGAGTTTGTCGGTAACTTTATTTACCTGCCTATCAGTTGTCTGGGCAGAAAGTATGACCGCAACAAGCAACTGGAATCCATTATGATAAATCAGTTCGGTATCTGCATTAGGAAATTTCTCCATCATAAATCAAAAAATCTGATCTAATTCCTTTTTTGTTCTTTTTTTCATCATAAAATAAGTCTTTTAAAATCAGCCAAATGAATACTTGACTTTTTAATTAAAATATCTATATTGGTGGCAGATAAATATAAAAATATAAATAATATGGAAGTAGCAGGAATTACTAATCTTAAGCGATTTGTTGATGATTTCTTTGGGAAATCAGACAAATCTTCTTATACTTCTCAGTACCCAGATAAAATGGAGCGACAAGGACTTTTCTCTGGTCTAAAACCTGAATGTGCCCTAGTAGTGCTTAGTCGATTTGGGTATCTCTTTACAGAAGAAGAGTTTCACCTTTCACTTGCGACTATTGCAAAAAATAACATAGTGAAGAAAAAAACTGAGCTCTCTACCTCTAGTTGTAAAACAAAAAGGGTATCTAAGTACGGTTTTGAGCCACTCTTTGTATTTTAGAGAGAAGAAGTAGTAAGAAAACAAAAGAAGTCTTGTGAGTATCTCTCAAGACTTTTTTATATATCTACAAAGACTAAAATCAGTCTTTTCTTACTTTTTCTATTAGTTCTTGTCCTCCGATTTCTCTAATTTCTCCATGATCCAAGATAACAATTTGCTCAAGTGGCAAGTTTTGAAGCATCTCAAAGAGATGAGTAATGATGATAAAACTATTTTCTTCAGTATCAGTCGTTTGAAGGAGCTCGGCAACTTGCCTTACAGCGTTTACATCTAGTCCGCTATCTATCTCATCAAGGATAATATATTTTGGCTTAAGAAGTTTGATCTGAAGAACTTCGATTTTCCTTTTTTCTCCTCCTGAGAATCCAACATTCAGATCTCTCCAAAGAAAATCTTTGCTGATTTCTAGCTCCTGCATTAACGGCTCTATAATCTTTTTGAATCCAATAAATGTCGTAGGTGCCTCTTGTCTACTATCATAAATAGACTTAAGAAAGTCAAAAAGTTTTACCCCAGGAATCTCTGGAATATTTTGGAAGGTAAGGAAGATTCCAGCTTTGCTTCTCTCATCTGGACTCATATCATTGAGGAGTTGCCCATCCAAAAGAATTTCTCCACCTGAAATCTCATATTTAGGATTTCCAGTAATTGCCATAGCCAGAGATGATTTTCCTGATCAATTTTTCCCAAGGATACAGTAGTTTTTCCCATCTTTAAAGTCAAAAGAAATCTCATTTAGGATTTTTTTCTCTTCTACCTGTACTGAAAGATTTTTTATACTAAGCATAATCAATATAATATTAATGAGTAAATCGTATCCATAAAATACAGATTTTTTTTAGGATTGCAAGAGGTATATCTAAGCTTAGAGAAAAAATAAGAAAAGTCTGATTTTTATCTCTTGAAAATGAGGACTACTTTTCGTATACTGAAAAAGTGTGAATTTCTTTTTGGAAAGTGTGGAGATTTTTTGGAGTTTTCTTGAGAAGTTTTATATGCTAGTTATCAAAATGACTACAAATACTAAATTACTAGCACTTTTGGATACTGTGATAGAATGCTATCTAGACAAAGGGGAACCGGTAGGTTCTAAATTTCTCAATTCTTTAGAAGTGGTGGATTATGCACCTTCTACACTCAGAAAATATCTCAACATCCTAGAAAAGCAAGGGATGGTATATCAACCCTATAATTCCTCTGGAAGAATTCCAACACTCCAGTGACTCTCTGCCTACTTAGATTCAACACTGGCTCAGAAACCTGATGATATTGATTTGCATCTAGATTCTGCTAGACAGGAACTTAAATCTCTAGTAGAAACTTTAGGGGAGGTAGCAGATGGCGTAGTGGTTGGATTTATCAGAAACGATGAGTATTACTATCTTGGAATTAATAACTTGCTTCGTGATGATATGATTGATGAATATTCGGCAACTAGAACGATTATCCGTTTTATTGAGGAGAAAAAGATCGTTGCTTTTATTGATAAAAAGATCCTCAAACAAAGAGAGGTATACTATACTTTTGTCAATGATCAAGATACTTTAATTTCCTGTGTGTATGTAAAAATCAGTCTAGATGGATATGATATGGTACTAAGTATTGTAGGTCCGCTAAGGGTTAATTACAAAAAAAACATCACTATTCTCAAAAAAGTTTTAGAATCACTTGGATGATAAGATGAGTTTGAACTCTCCAGAAAAGGAACATCAGCATTCTAATAACGAAAGACAAGAACAGCAGAAACAGCTTCAAGAGCGTATTAATACCCTCAAACAGCTTGAAACTGATGTTTTAAGGTCACAAAAAGAACACCAAGAAAAACACCAAGAAAAACTAGAAAATACTGAACAGTCTTCTTCTGAAGCAATTCTACCAGAGGTTCTTTTGGGAGATTTAGAAGAGAGAATTCAGCGTTTTTCTGAGCTTGATCAGCTCAAATACAACCAAGAAGTCACAAAAATCAATGAACAATTAACCGAGCTTGAGAAAGTATTTTCTCAAACTTTAGAACTAAAAAAGAGAGTATTAAACTCACTTTCGAGAAGTCAGAAAGTTCAGCTTTTGAACAAACAATTGCCGGAACATGATCCAGTAGCAAATCAACAGAGGGTTTTGTCTGCTGAGAGAATAGAAAATATCAGGCCGCAAGAGGGTGAATCAGCAATTAGTAACTGGGCAGCAAAACGAATTCAAAATCTGATTTCTTAATTTTTATTTACTTGTATATAGCGTTTTATAATGGCGGAAGTTGTGCAAAGTGCGGGTGGTATCGTATATTACCTGACTAAAGAGTGACAACCAAGATACCTTTTGATCAAAAGACTAGCGCTCTCTGGGAAAATCGAGCGAGTGGCTCCAAAGGGGAAAATCCAAGCAGGAGAAAAAACTGAAGAAGCCGCACTTAGAGAGGTTTCAGAAGAGTGCTGAATCAATATCCAACACCTAAAACTCAAACAAAAGATTGGTATGACTTCACTCAGAAGTTCTGAGACTAAAAGAGGGCATTTAGATAAGGATGTGACGTACTTTTTGATGCTCTATACTGGAGATCCATCAGCTGTAAAGATCACTGATGGAGAGTGATATATCTGAGTATACAAATGGGCGAGTATTGAAGAGGTGTTAGGCTTGCTCTATTATGAAGATATTCGTGAGCTGATGAGAAAAAGCTTTTTTGCACTTCAGGAAGACAAAAAGCATCAATCCATCAAAAAGGCATTTATGGAAAAATTACCGTAGGAATTAACGGATAAAAAAAGCTGGGAAGTCTGATTTCTCAGTTTTTTGTTTTATGCTTATAGAGAAAAACAGAGAGGGTAGTTGTGATCAGAATTTGGAAGAAACCGTTTTTGCGGACATTGCTTCACTTCGTTACTTCGTTACTTCGTTCGCAATAACGTACAGTCTGTCATCGCGAGGTGAAGCCGTGGCGATCCAGATAGAAGTCAAACCAGTTTAATTGTAATCTGGATTCCGAAGCAACCACTTTGCGGACATTACTTCGCTATCGCTCAGAATGGGGAGTGTGCTTCTAAAGGAGCCTCAGTCTCGCTCTGCTCGCCAACTCCTTTAGCAGGGAGCGAAAATTATAATGACTTAATTTCTCCCCTGAGAGGGGGAGATGTCCGAAGGACAGAGCGGGTTAGGTACTAAAGTCTCATTAAAGTAAATCAAGATTGAAGAGTATCCGGATTGCTTCGCTATCGCTCGCAATGACGAGGTTGTTTTTGAGAGTCGATCAGTCTCGCTCTGCTCGCCAACTCCTTTAGTGGAGAGGAGGATTCTTGCTTAGAATATATACCAAAAACCAAAAATAGAAAAATGCAAGAGAAAATCATCACAATAATACAACTAGCTTGCACAAAATGCAAAAGCGAGTATACTTTTAGGTGAGTATTTTATTCTCTTTGCGTATAGATGATGCAAATGACAAAAACCAAAACAACAAGTACAAAAAACAGATTTTTTTGACCTTTGAGTAAAGTGATGCTGGGGACAGCAGGAGCTTTCTTACTTGGGGGAGTTTTACTACTTCAGACGAAGACTTTTGCTGCTCCTGGAGACGGTCCAGTAGTGCAGTACAGCTTTGAGGATGCGAGCAATCTCGGAAAGGATGGCTCATCAGCTGGAAATCATGCAATCAATAACGGAGTAACACAAATACTCGGAAGAGTTGGGAAAGCAGCCCATTTTAATGGGAGTAATGCAGCTTTAGATCTAAGTGCTCATGCTTCAAAACTTAATCTTACTGAGGGAACGGTGAGTTTTTGGGCTAAGGCTGATGCAGACACACCAGATTTTTCTTCTATTTTAACCTGGGGGACTTCTGCTCCAGATGGATCTACTTTTGATGGTGGATATATTTGATTAGGAAATGAAACTTATTGATATCCAGATGAATTACTGAGTTTTGCAAATGGATATCGAGGAGTAGGTGATCCTTATAGGGCATTTGATGAAGTAACTAGACCTGATACTTTTTATAAAGATGGGAAATGGCACGCCTATACTGTTACTATGGATAGTGACAAGAAGCTTTGACTCTATATTGATGGACAGCGTCAAATAAATCATAAGAATGGTCAAAGTCTAACTCCGTTTTTTCTATCTCACAACAATAATAGGATATCTATTTGACATCATCATCTACATACTTCAGGTCCCACATTCTTAAAGGGGGCTATTGATGAACTAAAAATTTATAACTATGCCCGCACTGCAGCACAAATCAAAGCTGATTACGAACAGGAGGCAAAGCCAGCACTTATTATTCATTATGAAGATGAGAATGGTGAGCAGTTGATCCCTCCAACAATGCATACAACTAATCCTTGAGGAGCGACATTCCAGCTCAATCAGACCTATACTGTTAATCCAGCAAAACTTAATGAACCAAGTTTGAAAGCCAGATTTGATACTCCTGATTCACAGAATGTGACTTTTACAGATACTGATAGGGTAAAGGAGGTAACTTTTGTATACAAGAGACCAAGACTTGTACTTCATTATACTTTTGATGAGGGGGGAACTACAGTTGCTGATAGTTCTCAGCTTGAGACTAAAAATCCAGGTACTGTGATCGGAACTCCAACGCGAAGCGAACGAGGTAGAGTAGGTGGAATGTATAGTGATACGGCTATGCAAACGCAAAGAGGACTATGAATCTGAAATTCTGCAGCTTTTACAATTGCAGGATGGATAAAGACAGACGATGATTGAGGACAGAGGTATTTTATCACAAATACTGCTGATGCTCACGGATATAGGTTTGGAATTTCTGGAGGTAAGCCAGCTTTTTTATTGGGTACCTATCATTGAGGAAGGAGACTAACAGAAGATAACTGTGGATCTACAAACCTAGCTGGGAATAGGTGGCATTACCTAGTTTGAGTATTTGATGCTAAGGGTAGAAAGGTAACTTGTTATGTAGATGGAGTAAAAGATGGAGAGAGAGCACTTCCAGATTATTATAATAATAGATGAGATGATTCAGCTTGGATCGGAGGGAAGAATAGGAGTATGGCAACTTTTCGAGAAAGATGATCAATTGATGATGTCAGAGTCTATAACTATGCTTTGAGTCCTCAGAAAGTTAAGGAACTTTATGATAGTTTTCCAGCAGAAGAAACCGCAGCTCCAGTAGAGCTGAGTCTTTCAAGTTCTAAGACTACGGGAATTATTATTGGAGAGAGACCTGTTGTCAAGTGAGTCTTAAATCTTAATAGACCAGGAAAGAATCTAAAGCTAGTTATTACAATTCCTAGTGTTTTAGCTAATGATTGAGATTCCATTTCTCTTTTAAATGGAGAAAGTGTCCTTTCAGGAGATGTTACTAGGGTAAATGTCGCATGAAAAAAGGTTATTACTTATTCATTAAAAGATGGAATTAAAGGAGAGGTAAAAACTGATATTAATGTCTTTTATCCTTGGGCTACAACTGCACATCTTTCGACTGGAACAATTACTGCTGAGTTACTTAAAGGCACTACAGTGATTGCTAATTCTGAAGTATCCTTAGTGTCTTGGGCTCCATATAAATTAGCAATGAATTGGATTCATTATACTAAACCTGGTAATAATTATAATATGCAGTATGGAATAGTGCTTTTTTCAACGAGTTCGTTACCATCAGATCCTAATAATTTTATCTATCGTGGTCATGAAGCTGATTTGTTTAATTTTAGAGCAGAATTTCCTCTGCCATCTAATGCTGAATTTGTCGCTTCAAAAGATTGATACTTAACTTATAATCGTGAAAAACATGCTGTTGTAATATCTTATCCTCAACTTCCTGATGTTTGGAATCGTAGGCACACTTTTGATATTAAGTATACTGGTCTTCAGGCAGGAGATACAATAACGGCTCTTAAATGATATTTTACAGGATATATTGCTTGACAAAATTGAAAGCTCCATACTGGAGAATTGGCTTGGGTGCCTCAGACTGTTGAAGCTTCAAATGCAAATATAGCTTTGGATTTTCATAATCCACAACAATCTGTAATTAATGATCAAGATAGACAAGAGATTTTATGACTTGAGATAGCAAATAATGGTAATGTTCAGGTAAAAAATGCTAGTGTAGAATTTTCTATTCCAGAAGGTTTTGAAATTACATCGGTTCGTTTACCAAATGCTACAGAGTCAAATGGTAATGGACATGAGGTAAATCGACCCCATACAATCAATTTTGATTACTGGACAAATAAATGAAAGAATAGTTCAATTATTGGATCTTATAATAGAAGATATGAAAAAACTGATTTGGGACTTGCAGACTGAGAGTATATCACAAAGTTCTTATTTAAGTTTCCAGAAATCAATCCATGAGATATGATCCCTAATATGATGCAGCACTGAGGTCTTGGAATAAGATTTTGGTGAGATGTAAAAAAGATTAAAGTCAATGGAAAGGAAATTACTCAACCCGTACACATTCCATTAACTGGAATGTTTAGGGCGGAGTGATTACCGGATAAGCCGTTTGGACATAATCATCTTGTAGAAACAAGATCATGGTCTCCATTCTTAACACAAACTACGTATATGAATGGAACAAACTTCACTCCGGGACAAACAATCAAGATGAGAACCCTACTTCAGACGCAGGGTGGATGGCATTATAACAATTGAACTTATGTGCCAACTGCATCTCTCTTTATTTTATTGCCACAGGGATTTGAACTTGATACTAATACTTTCAATGCTTACATGCGACCTGTATGAAGTGCTTCAAAGGTTCGTAATGTGACTAGAGAAGTTGTAAAATCTCCAGAAAATCACACAATTTGGAGAGTTGATGCGTTAACATGATTATTCCAAGGAAATCCTCACCTCTATGCGGATTATGATATTAAGGTAACTGATAGTGTGATTCCAGGAAAGTATCAATTTGAAGAAAAAATTCATACAGCAGTTAATAGTGAGAAGTATTCTCTTGCGGGAGCTTGGTGAGCATCTGTGAAAGCAGATCCATACGGACTATTTGGGGTTATGAATCATCGTAATATTTCTCAGGAGCGATGAAAGACTCCTATTACAATCACTTCAACAGAATTAGGAAACGGAGTCTGCTCAAAAACTTCAGTTGATACAGATTGATGTAAAGTATCCTTTGATCCAGATGAACTTGATACGATCTACAACTATAAATCAGGAGGAACAGGACTTTTGCAGACGACACTTTGGAATGCAGGTGCGACAGTTAATAATTATACCTATACCTTCAGAATCCCAAATATAAATACCACAAATACAGACGGTACGAAAAATGAGTGGAAACCTACAATTAAATCGGTAGAGATTCTTGGTGCTCCAGGAGCTACGTATACAGAAACGCAAGAGGCACATGCAACTTTGCTTAAAGTTACGATACCTACTTTTGCAGCGACTGATCGTCCTATTATAAATGTAGTTTTCCAAGCTCCAACCTTTGATGATGATCAGGCATATAAAAATACCTATATTGATACTTTTTATACTGTTGGAGGAGTTCAAAAACCTGGTAGAACAATGGGATTTAGACTTGTTCCATCTGGATTTAAGCCAACTCTTGATTGAGACTATAAGTTTTGTCAGATGGCAAAAAATAAGAATCTCGCTCAAGGGGTTTCAGTTGATGAGTGTCAGGCATTGCTTGATTTTTATAGAGAATCATCATCAATAAATGCACTCTGGAAGAATTCTAACGGATGGAGACTCGGATCTGATAGGAATCAAAATAGAAAGTGGTATAATGAGACCGTACCTCCTATTTGTTCTTGGTATGGAATTAGTTGTCAAAATAATAAGCTTATTTGATTAAATCTTTCAAATAATAATCTACAAAAGACATTTACAGGATCATTTGTTAAGCTCAAGAATCTCGAAGTTCTTAATCTCTCAGAGAATCTAAACTTCAACGCTGAGTTTAGATCAGAATTTAAGACTTCTCTCACAAAGCTGAAGGAAGTCAATCTCTCATATACAAATACAAAAAATCTGAATAATCTCCCAGCAAGTCTAGAGAAGCTCGATGCTCAGAAGTTGACTCTGACAGAGTTTCCATTTACTCATTTGGCAAATCTTAAGGAGATTGACCTCAGTCATGGACTACTTTCAGGAGTGAGTAATATAAAACCATTGTTTGATCGTCCAAAGCTAGAGAAGTTGATTGTTCAGAATGCAAAGCTTAGAGGATCAATCCCCGCGAGCTTGCCTGCGACTGCAACTGCAACGATCAAAGAAATCAATCTAAGGAATAATCAACTTACTGGAAAACTTCCACCATGGGTAAAAAAACTGACTTCTCAGCCTGTGAAAATTGATTTTGCTCAGAATTATATCACTGGACCATTCCCAGATTGGGATGCAAACTTTAAACCTGGAACTCAGATCGAGTTTAAGGAAAACTATATTGATACGCTTTTTAGTGAAGGAAATTACAAAAGATTTAAGCAAAAGTTTAGAAATCTGGATTCATCATATGCTCAGTTTAAGCTTGTAGCAACTAACTGGCGTAATAAGCCACTTCCTGAGATTAAGGATATGAAATCTGATGCTAAAGTTCATATTGCTGTAAAAAAACAGTTACTTACGAGTGTTGATGGAGGAACGGTAGGACGATTTAATGATGGACTAGGGCTTCGTGCTGTTCAGCAGCCAGGATCTAATATTAATGTTCAGAAAAGAAGTCAGTTTGAATTTGATGTTGCTCTCACTCATGGATTTGTATCTACACTAAATATTCAAACAGAACTCTGAAATGAGCCTATGCTTTCTGTAAAGCTCATACCAGCAAAGGATTTCCAAGATGAGAATGACCCAAACAAACTACAAGATCCAAATAATCCTGATAGTAAGGTACTTACCTGAAAGACGATGTTTGGAACTGGGCTTACTTTTGAACTCAAGGGAAAATATCTTGCACAATATTTCTCAGCTGTACACTATAGTCTCTGAGGAAATGATATTGGAGGAGGTTTCTTCTGGAGAGAGGTAGAAGATCTTGAAACACCAGTTACTATTAGTGCAAATGGTACAGGAAATGTTGAATGTTATGGTAGAGTAAAGGGATTTTACTATAGTTCTCAGAGAGGAGAGAGACTTTGGCCTTTGGACCAAGAGTCCAAGGAACAACTTAAACAATTAAATCCTACCTATGCCGATCTAGCGATGCAGTGAGGACGATACACAAGATGTCAAGGAAATGAAAACAATATCTATGGAAAAATTACTCATACCTACAAGGATAAATCCTATGATTTGATCGCTGGAGTTTCCTATAATGTAGCAGAAAATAAAGTTACAACACCACCAGCTCTGAGATGTAATTTCCAGAGATTGAATAATGCAATTCCATTCGGATATATCTATGATTCAGCAGGGGGAATCGGTATCCTAGGGGCAAGTATTAAGTCTTCAGTAATGAAACGCGCGGCAAAGTGAGATGCTGATGCGTATAGTGCGTATAGAGATATTCATTTATTTCATAAGGGATATCTTGGACAGTTAGAAAACTGAAAGTGTGTTTCTGATATCTTTGATCATGATGGACAAAATCCTCGTTATAATGACGGTTCTATTCCTGATTATAGTTCTGATAAGCTTGATAGACTACTTGATTTCGGATTCGGTTCTGCACAGACAACGCTTTTTAAACTTGGAATTAGAGGTATTATCTGACTTTCAAGTGAACTTAGTAATAACAGTAGAGGAAGTATCGAAGGAAACCAAGCAGGAACTTCACTCCTTCTCAATACTGATAACTCAATCGCGGGAATCGTAAATCTTGCTCGTCAAAGAGCAGAAGAGCTCTGTAGAAATAAGTGGCAACCAGTACCACCAGGTGCTGACCAAGATTTGAGCAGTAAAGCCGGACAGATCCTCTGTTATGATGGAAATAGAGATAGAAATTTTAGGATTTTAAGAGTGAAGGGGTATGATAAAGTTGCAGCTCTTATTGTTAAAAATGCTGATGTATTCTTGCCTAACTATCAAGAAACTCAAAATAATGCTGCAATAACAAACCTATTTATTGATAAGGGATATCTCTTCCTACTTGATGAAGCAAGAGATAAAACTCATCTTCAAAAGTTTGATCAAAATGGATATCAGACACAAGATGCCTCAAATCCATGAATTTCATATGGTAACTTCTTGAGGGGAAACTTTATTGTGAATGGACTTATTATTGGAATGAAACCTGATACTAGTCAGTTTGCTCCGATAAAAAATAAGCTCGTTATCCATGGAAAAGTAGCTTCTTATAATACATATACTACACCAGATGATAATAAGAAACAGGTAATTAAAGATATTCTAGGATCTGATGGTGGAAGAGTAGAGGAAGGAACATTGAAATTTATCGGATTAGATCAGGTTTTTAAATGGTCTTGTAATAGTGCAACCGGTACTGGAAGTGATGGAACTTCATGTATTGGTACGGACAAAGGAAGCTCATTTATTACCAATAAGGCATTTAGTCTGATTGATATGGATTTATCATCACCATTATTTCAATAGTCCTACTTGAGCATGATAAAATTTGAAGTATTAAAAATCCCCTCAATGAGGGGATTTTTTTGAAAATAAAAATCTGCTATTATTAAAGATGTTTTAAGCCTGATTATTTCCCAAAGTTCTGAGTTGCTAGAGAGTCGTTATACCAAGCGATTGCTTTTTCTAGTTCCTCAACTGTAAAATCAGGGCAAAAAAGATCGCTAAAATACAGTTGTGCATACCCAATCCACCAAAGCATAAATCCAGATAACCTCTTGGCATATTGTTGCTTAGTTCTGATAACGAGATCTACTTTAGGTAAATGTCAAAAATCCATATGCTTCTCTAGGTTATCTTGGGTTATAGATTCACCAGATGAAATCAGACTTTTTATTCCTCTTAAAATCTCGTCTTGACCTCAATAGTTGATTGCTAATACAAACCAGCGGTCAGTTGGATAGCGATATTCTTTTTGTTTTGCAAGGAGTCGATTTCTTAGATGATCTGGCAGCTGATCGATATCTCCAGCCACTCAAAAATTCACTTGCTCTTTGTGAAGGGTATCATAGAGTTGCTGAGTGATTTCTTCATACAAAACAAAAAGATACTCTAATTCTTCCTGACTTCTATTTTTGAGATTCTCAGTACTAAGTCCCCAGAGTGTGAAGACTTTCGTTTCACTTTTTGTAAAAATATGAATCGCTAGCTCCATCATCCTCCTAAAACCTTCCAAATGCCCAATAAATTGATCTAATCCTCTCTGCTTAGCCCAAGTTCTATTCCCATCAGGGATAAAAGCGATATGTTGAGGTGCTCTCATAGATAGTCTAAAAGATAAAATGCTGATTGTTTCCCTTTAGTAGTTCTCACTTCCCACGATACAATATCTTCGTTTTCTTCATTGGTGCAAGATCAGCTGATTTCTCGTCCCATATACTAGTGAATCACTTTTTATTTTCAAATCAAAATCCTTATCATAATTCAGACCTAAGGTTATCATCAGATTTTTTCTATTGACTTATATTCGGTTTTATATATAAAGAAAAAAATTTTATTTTGATTTTTGTACAGAATGCCAACATTAATACTTGTATTCTTTTGGATTATCGTGATTTGACTATTGATCTTTTTGTTTTACCTTCTCAAGAAATATCTTGGTAGAATAATTATTATTTGTGTATTTGTTCTTTTGCTATATGGAATTTATTGGCTTATTAACCCAGCTGGTGCGAGAGGAATTTTTGATGGAATCGTCTCTCTACCTACCACAACTATTAGAGCAATCAATAATCGATTCTCAAAAGACACTTCAACAACTGGGCAAAATAATCAAGAAATCTGATCTATGTCTGGTGTAGTGCTTCTCACTTGAGAACTACAAACTTGAAATAACGATTCACAATCTAATACTATTCAAAACGATCAGCTAACACTTGATCAGCTAGATGCTGAGATCATCGCTAATACTACTGATGCTTCAAGATTAAATACAACTACTAACAACGTAAACTCACAAACGACAACTGAAAACACTTCAAATAGTAGTGTATCAATATCAGGTTTGATTCAGCCAACTGCAGAAAAAGACAAGTATGTCTTCTCAGCAAAGGACTATAAGGTTTCAATGAATGCTGATGGAAATATCCTTGTAGAAAAGAGAGATAATTCAGTTATTGAGGAAGACGAGGATGATGGTAGTTATGATGTTATCGAGTCAAATCCAAAAAAAGACAAAAAATCAGATTCAAAAACTACTGATAATTCAAAATCATCTACAAATAAAAAGTCTTCTGGATGACTCTCAGCATCTGATCTGAATGAAGCGAGTCAAATCTTTAATTTCTAATTGAAAACTCCCTTTGGGAGTTTTTTTAGAATAAATTTTCGTTGAGAAAGGACGCTACTTCTTTGTAAGTGAGGTTTAAGGCAAGCCTTTTATCTTAATCTGGATCGCCACGTTCGTTTCACTCACTCGCGATGACAAACCGTCATTGCGAG
>ERZ773233.1280-NODE-1280-length-14728-cov-4.246235_pt1 | contig 14728 bp, 8 predicted proteins | sample MGYA00580991_ERZ773233 | MGnify/ENA primary metagenome ERZ773233 (study PRJEB29015, sample SAMEA2738178) | human oral metagenome | biome: human oral; feature: human-associated habitat; material: saliva | place: China | collected 2161 ...
GACTCTAATGATGTTAAAACTTCTGAAAAAGAAGTCCAAGAAAACAACAAACAGATGGATGATATACTAAAATGATCTGCAGAGAAATCAATAGAAACAAAACTCAAAGAAATTAAAGATTTCATTGAGAAGAAACTCAGCAAAAAGTTTAATAAAACTATTCAACTCTCGGAGCAAGCTGTCAAAACCTTGGTAGGAATTCGTAATCTCATAAAAAAATTCTGAAAACTAAGCTATAAACAACTAAAAACACGCATCAAAACACTAAGTGATATGATAAAAGACAACAAAATAGTCAGGTTCTTATTAGAATGATGATTTTGTGGTAGGGTAAAAAGAAATGAAACAAAAAAAGAGGATTTAAATAATAAAGAACAAAGAACTACCGAGAAAGAGAAAATACTAAAAGAAGACGATATTATTTTTGAAAAACAAGAAGTAAAAGTAGAAAAATCTGACAAAAAGATTTCTTTTGAAAAAAATAATATTGAAGGGTTTAAAGAAATGTTTGAGAAATATCGTCTTAATGGTGAAAAGATTCCTGTTGGAAATTTTGAGGGCATGGAAATAGTAAAGAGTGATTTAATGAAGATTCTTCAAGAAAATTGATATGTAGCAAAACATCAAATCAAAATTGGGAAGGAAACTGTATACCTATCTGATGTATTCAATAAATGAAAAGATTATTTAGTTGGATATACTGCAGACTGAGAAATTAGGTTATTCTACAAATCTGAATCTGAAGGGCTACGAAGATCTTGCGATTGAATAAGAAGTGACTGAGCACTTAGCAAATGAGAACGAATAGAAAATTATAGTTACGAAACAACAACTCAAGTAGAACACAGCATCGGAGAATTTTTTGATAGTTTACCACAAAGAAAATCCTGAATTGATAGCCAAGATCCATTCACAGTTATAGCAAATAAATATGGTCATATACCAAATATCTTAAGACCATCACTTCAAACAGGAGTTCAAGTAGAAAAAATAGGAAAATTTGAACATAACAATGCAGTAAAATATTATCAGTACAAATCTGTAAATGCAGTGCAAGAATTCTACAGAAATTTAAAAACAGATATTACACTAAGCTGAATATCAGAAACTTATAGTTTTCAGCATCCTGGACTATGAGAAATTCATGTAGATATTATAAAAGCAAAACTTAAAGATGGAACTGATATTAAGCTTCATTTCTGACATGCTGTTAATGATAATCCTAACTCTGTTTTTATCATAAGATGAGATTATCTAGAATGAGATGTTAACTCTTTTGGAATAAAATCAAAACAGTTAAATCTTTGACCACTATGAGCAAAACCAATAGATTATACTTCACAAGTACCAATAGACTGGATGAGTAATAATTTTAAACGCTATGGTGAAGATTATGTAGATATTCGTGCTCTCTACCAAGAAATGCCTCTCATCAAGAGTTATAAAGAAATGATCAAAAAAGCAGAAAATAAAAGCGAAACAAAAAGCAAAAATAATACTTAACAAGAAAGCGCTAAAGAAGGGATCATTGTACAATGAGTAGAGTTAAAAATAAACAGTGAACAAAAAATTGATAGTTATTGAATAGAACTTGTAGATAAACTAGCTCCAAATCAAGAATATCAACTCTCACTAGGTAAAAAGACATTCACTATCAAGAAAACAAAAGACGGATTTGCCTTAATTGAAACAGATACACCAAAACAAATCAAAGGTTTTGAAAAACCCTACTATACTATGAAAAAAATAAAAGAAGGAGAAAGTATAATACTAGGAAGAAATTCTGATTTTCAACATTGATTTAATTTAAATTCCCCTTATATCTCTAGCAAACATGTTGAAATAACAATGTTAGGATGAAATCTAATCATAGCAGATCTAAACAGTACAAACGGAACAAGAATAAAAAAAGTCGAGAAATCTCGACATCATGAGCCCGAAATAGTTGAAGAATTCCATGAAAATAAAGTAGAACAAGAATATGATCCATATCTAGATCCAACAAGTACGGTTAACAATACAATAGCAGTAGACGAATATTTGTATAATAATCCAGATAATAGCTTCGATATAAACTACTAAATAAACTAAAAGAAAAATCTGAGTTTAACACTCAGATTTTTATATACAAAAAATATAAACAAAATATAGTCAACATAAAAAAAGCATAAATAAAAAAAGTAAAGTCATTATTTTGAATATATTAACACAAAAGTTGAATATTCAAAGCTTCAAAAGTATAATTAAATAATCCTTTTAAATACTCAGAATAAATTGTCAATACGGAACAAAAATATCGTTCAATAGGCAAGTAGAAGTTAAAAGAATTTACTCTTTAAAAAGTTAAAGAAATGAGAACTGAAAACAGTAATGAAAATTTTCTAAAAATGAATGAGCTAAAAAATCTGAGTAAATCTGAAATTCGTACAGAGGTAAATAAACTAAATAACTGAATAAAAGATTATTCAGATGTTTTCAAAAATGCTGAATGATATCTCTACAAATATATTAAAAAGGTTCAATCCGCACTCAATGAAGATTGAAGAGGTGATGATGAGCGAGCTTATAAATCCCTCTCTAAGCTAAAGGATTCGATCAGAATTAGTAAAGAAAAGCAAAAAGATAGCATATGGACGTCAAACGAGCATCTTCAACGTATGGTCAATGAAGTTGTAGACAGAATCGATAATGCTGAGAATGAGATGTTCGAAATCCTAAAAGCAAATAAAGAGCAAAGTTATATGAAAAAGCAGAATGAGGCTATAGAAAAACGAAGCGGAAAAAAATTTTTCGAGTTTGATCAAAAAAATAACCAATACACTTTTACGGAGGCAAGCAATACGCCTAAAATCCATGAAGTGTTAAAGTATTTTTTCAAAGATGATAAAAATGTATATACTATTGATTATTCGAACTGTAAAAATGAAAATATAAAAAAGAAAATGATTGATGCCTTGTGAGGAACTGCAAAATGTAGCATAAAATATAATTCAGATAAATGAACCTATAATCTTATTAATGAGAGCTGAGAGATTCCTCAAAGAGCCTTGATTTGGGAGGGAGTAACCCTTAAAACAGCAAAAGCTGGTGCTTATGAAGCAAAGGTAAAACAAAAAGCTGAAGCTGAAAAGCTAGCGACTTATAATGAATCTACCTTTATCGGATCACAAAAATATAAAGCTCTAGAAGAGAGTATGTGAGATACTCTAAAGTCTAAGATTAATACTACTACAGACCGTGTAAAATTTATGATTGAAACGGAACAAAGGCTTGATAAAATTATTAAAACACAAAAAAAGCGTTGATGGGAACTCGAAAACTGAGAACCAGTTTCTAGAATTAACTTTAGAAGCGGACTGATGGAAATCCACTTCATCAATAAAGAAGGTCTAAAAGAAGATATCACCCTTTGGGAAGACGAAAAACAGCTTTGAAAAAAGCTCTATGATATTCTTGATGACAATGAAGGAGCATATAAAAATTATCTCACGATGAGAATAAAAGAAAAATGGAATGAAGCTGATCGTTTTTCGAGAAGGAGTCAGGTTTTTGTGTGAACTAAAAATATAGAAAATAATACTAATTTACAAAAAGAAATTGAGAACTTTAGTTATTGATTAGGGTTGATCGCTAAATTAGTAGACAAAATCAATGATGAAGACGGAACTACAAAAGAGGTAGCAGCATTAAAAGTTACTGTAAGAAACTATCTTTATAGCCTTGAGAATGCAAATCCATCTGAGGAAGAGATAAAGAAAGCAAAGCAGAATCTTTGAGAACTCTTTATACAGTATAAGAGTAATGATTGATCTTGGTCTAGAATGTCTGATAGTGAGGCAAAATCAATGATTTCAACTATCTTGTCGAGCGATAGAGTCAATGCACAAAGAGCCGTTAGAGAGCTATGAAGTAAGCTCAATATTTTTGGAAACACAAAAACAACTTTTCTAAGAGATGAGATATGAGAAAACAAAGATATTTGATTTAATAAGAAAGGGTATACCGAAGCCTTCAGAAAGATTAGCGAAGAACTTGATTTTTGAGAAAACGATCCAAGAATGGACGAGAAAATCCAACTAATTGATGGACTCTACAATAATAGCTGAGATACCAAATCAGTCTTTAAATTTTTGAAAGAAAAGAAACTACTCCCCGCTGAACTGGCATTTTCTGATGAGGGGGTCGAAGATGCTTGTAAAAAGATAAAAGGTGTTTTGGATACCAGAAAAAACTCGATAAAAAATCTAAACTATGGACCAAACGAGTTTAAGGCAAATCAAGAAAAAGAAATATTAAGACTTGAAGCCAAAGGGAATGCTATAACAGATGAAGAAAGAGTCAGGCTTCAATCTCTTAGAATTTTGCTAGAGAATCCAGAGCTTATGAAAGAGCAAATCGCTAATGCAAAGCAACAAGCAGAATTTGCAATCAAATACGGAGATATTGCGCCTATGATTAGAGGAAGTCTCGCTTTTGCCCTTGCAAAAAATGGAGATGGAATGAAGTGAACTAATGCAGACATTTTCAATAGTAGTTATTGACTGAATGGACGATATGATTTCAGTGATGAAACAGCGGTTTTGCTATGAGAGGCTGGTAAGATGATAATTGAAGAAGTGGCCATTGCAGCAGTAGCAATCGCTGCTGGTTCACTCACAGGAGGAGCTTGAGCTGTGGCCATATATGCACTAAGAGCAGCTATGACTTGAGCTAAAATAGCTCGTATAGCAAATAAAACTTCTAAAATTAAGAGAATATTCTCTGCAGCAAAATATTACCGACAAATCTGAAAGAACACAGAGAAAGCCATACAATCTGCAAAACTTGCCAAAAAAGCAGTTAATAGCGCGAAAAATCTTGAAAAAGCAGCTAAAGCCACAAAAGCTATAGAGAAATGATCAAATGCAGTTAAACTTCTAGGTGTGGGTAACAGAGTAGCTGAGGCGGGAAAAGCTATAAAAACAGTAGATCATATCCACGATCTAAGCAAGGTAGGAACGCTAACAAAACTAGCAGCAAAAACGAGCAATTTAGTTTTTGATTCAGCTGGATATCATGTTACTAGTACCGTCCTCAGAAATGCTCTAAATGGAGAAACTCTAACTGAATGACTCTGAGATTTGAAAGGATACATACATAGTATGGCATTTTTGTGAATATTAAAAGCAATTGGTGGACCACTCCAAAATATTACAGGAGCTGGTGTCAAAAAAATACTTGGAGAAAAATATGCAGCTAACACTCTCTGAAAGGCTCTACAATGAATTACTTCTATCGGAGCTGAACTCTGAGGATTAATGCTTGCAGAACAAGGAATTAGCCTCGCATTTGATCAAAAGCTCTCAGAAATTACTGGAGAAGGTATCGTTCAATCTCTAGGACTAATACTCGGTCTAAGAGCATATGGACGAGGTAAAATGAAGATCAAAAACTGGAGAACTTCAGCATCTGGGAAACTTCAAGATGTAACTATAGAATGAGAAAATGGGGAAGTAGTTAAAGTCGATCCTAACTGAAAAGTTATAGAATCAAATGTTCCAGCTATAATAAAGGGAACAGATATTTTAAATAAAAAAGGTAAAACACAACAAAAAAAGATTGACACTTCAAAAACAGAACAAAAACAAATTGAAGCTGAAAAACAAACTGAATTAGAAATCAATGAAAATGATTCACAATCTGTAAAAAATATCAAAGCAGAAATCAATAATGCTATTAATGAGCTTAAGAAACTTGAAATCCAAGACAACCTATACAAAAGCAAAAGATCAAAGATCAAGAAAGAAAAACTAGATGCTTTTGACGAACTCATAAGACTCAATAAAGATGGAATTACAAAAAGAAGACAAGAAATACAAGACCTAAAAGCAAAATTAAGGGATCAACTCAAAGCAGAAGGGAAAGCTACTCAATGAACTCCTGATAATACAGAAAAAATGAAAGAAGCTGTATTAGATGAACTCCAAAAAATTTCCTGAGAAAAATACAGAGAAGAATGTAAAATCACTCTAAATAGATATCCTAAGCTTGATATAAACACTCTAAAAGAAATTTATGTAACATCTAAAGGAGCAACTATTCCTCTCAATAAGATAGAAAGATTCGCAAAAGCTTTTGAGAATAATCAAGCTCGTCTTCAAGCCGCAAAAAATGCTGTAAAACTTTTTGGGGAAGAACTTTCTCTAGAAAATATTTATAAGTATGATTATATAAAAACTACTCATTCAGTATCAGATCTCAATACTATAAAAGAACTTCTCACACTTTCTGGAGAGGCTCCTCTTTTGAATAATCTTCAAGAAGCAGCAATTGTTCTAAATAGATATCCTAAACTTGATATAAATACATTAAAAGAAATAAGGAATCAAACTAAGTCCCCTCTAAAATTAGAAGAGATTGAATGATTCGCACAAGTAGCCGAGAGAAACTATAATGTAGATATGAAAACAGTAAATGAGTTATTAAAACTTACAAAAGATCCTAATTGCCTATCAAAGATCCAGAAATATTTTGATGTAGCAAAAGAGTTTCCTACCCTATGAAAAAATATGGAGGCAGAATATTCCTTTTTTGAGGGAAGCGAAAAAGAGATCAATCAAAATGTAAATTTTATGCAAACAATGTTAAAAAATAAATCAAAACTATGAAATCTTGAATCTAGCTTGATAAAAGTAAAACTCTCTAGAATCCTTCATAAAGAAGGAATTACAGGATTTAAAATTACTGATGAACTTGTCAAAAAAATATTTCATGGCTACAAAAATGGTCAAAGGAAAAACTTAACTCAATATCAAAATATTGAAAATGCAAAAAGTGGACTGGAGAGGATCAAAAAGAACATTTGAGACGAAAAGATCGCAAATATTTTAGTTGAATCAGGAATTCTCTGAGAGAATTTCTATCTACTGACTCATAATAGGATATCTCTAACAAACAAAACTATAAAAAGACGAAAGCAATCAGAATTACAACAGAGAGAACAAGATCTTAACACAATTAGAGAAATTATATGATGAAAAATAAATAACATAAGGGAATATATAGAGCACCTAAGCAAAAATAATGGAAATGAAGTATCAAAGGCTCAAAAAATTTCGAATGTAGGAGAGATAGTGGGAAAAAAAATGATGATAAGCAAGCTGGAAAATTTAATGAAGAAAATAGAAAACGAAGCCGACCCCAAAATGCTGAGAGAATTGATAAAGTTAGAGGACAAGCGAGTAGACAAGAATAAAGGAATAAATAAAGATGGAGAGTTAGATCCATGGATAGGTTCTGAAACTTTAAGGATGTATAATTTAGTTTTAGAAAATAATTCATTTAATTTTAGAGAGTTCATTTCTAGGAGCAAAGAATATCTTAAAAACAATGAGCAACTCAGTAAGGAAGACTTTGATCAACTATTCAAATGACCCAAAAAGGGATGAAAATACTGATATACACCCGTCAAACAAAAATACTTGTGATACTGTTATGCATATGCGGGGTTTGAGCTCATGCAACGCTCTGGAGCTTTTGAAACCTTGATAAGGACCTCTCTTAAAAAAACTCCAGATGGACAGTGATGGGAAGTCAGAGTCCCCCTAGGAAGTAAAGATGGGCACATTATTAAAGTTGCAAATAGTGAATTAAACCAACCCTATCTAGTCCCGCGAGGAAGTCCCACGAAACTAGTACCCGTCTCAGTTAACAGTAATGGCTCTAAAGGAATGAAAATATTAGAGATAGCCTTTATTAAAGAATCAATACTTAGCACCCGAAGACTAACAAACGAGGGAAGGAATAACTTAAATAACATTGAGATAGATGAAGGATTTATTAAACAGTATAACCTGTCTGATAAACATATCAACATCCTAAAATGAAGAATGAGTGGAAAGGATTTTTGATCTACAGCTCGAGATGCACGTGAATCTTATAAAAAAACAGGAGATTTTAAACTAATGAGTGAACACATAGTTAGTATTCAAGGGGGAGTAACAAATAACTTCATAGAGATGATGATGGGGAAAGAGATTATCTCTAAAAAAGTATACACTAAGGAGAATGAGAGAAAAATCTTACTCCAGTATGCGAATCTAGGTAATATAAAAATAACAATATCAGCAAAAAAAGATTGAGGGGAGATTAGAAAATTAAACCTTCGAAATCCTAAAGGGGGAGAAAAAACAGAAACATTAGACTTTCGTGCACAACATGCTTATCCAATAAATAGAATCTTTACAGATGCTGGGTGAAAACAAATTGTTGAATTTAGAAATCCTCGAGAGTCAACCCCAACTCCTTACAAAGTTGAACTAAATGAACTTATAAAAAACACTGATGAGATTGATGTAGCATATATCAATACGAATAAACTCTTTAAATAAATTAACTTTATATTTTTACCCAAAAATATGGAAATCTCTAATACTTTAACAGAAAACAAAGAAAATAAAAAAAACATCACTCAAGAAGTCCAAACCATCACAGAAGATAATCTCGCAGACATTTTATCCTTTGATAATCTCTCAACTATGAAAGTATCTGAACAAGACTTCCTAGAACTTTTTACTGAAATCACAACCGAACAACAACAAGAAATCATTGAAAACTGTAAAACAATTATTGAGAACCGCGGCTCAATACCAGTTTTTCTCAACAATATTAGCTGTCAATTAGCCTCAGATAATGCAACACTTTCCTATGAGGCCAATGCATGTATCAGGTTTCTTGAATCTGCAGCAGAAGGAGATAAACAATATTTTTCACTACTCATCAAAAAAATGGAAAATTGAACACAAAAAAAATCTGAGTACTAAACTCAGATTTTTCTCTTATACAAAATTTAAATCCTCTCAGTCTCTAAAACAATCTCCTTTCCCCTCTGCATGAGCCGAACCAATCTCTTCTGCTCAAAGAGTGAAGCTACTGAATCCGTAGCTAAAATGCGAACAGAATACGTATTCAGGTTTTTATCTTTTAAAAAAGAAGAAAAAATCTGATCTAAACTCTCTAAAGTATGAAATCTTATCTTTTTAAAATTAAAAAACTTAGCAACTGTTTTTTCCGATGCAAAAATACAATAATTTAACGGAATCAGAGTATCAATCATTGCATCTTTTAAAGGGAGAAGTTGATGTTTTAGGAGGGTGTTTGTCAGATACGATTTCCAAGAAAGTTGCGATAAAAGCCCCTTTGCGACACCAAGCTTTTCACTCCAAAATGCAAATGGGAAATGGAGTCTCTTTGTCGCAGATTGAGCTGGCTGTAAGACATATTGAGCAGCAAAATCTGAAATCAACTTTTGAGCTACAGAAAGCTCCTCCCCATCTCCAAAAATCCCAAGCTTCCCAACCAAGGAATACTTAAACACAAATTCAAAAAGATACGCTCTAAAAAGAGGTAAAATCTGACTTTCTCCCTCCTTTAATAACGCAAGTTCATATACTGGAGGTACGATAATCATCTCAGCCCCCTGATTTTTTAGAGTATCCACACCTTTCTTAACTGCGGCTAAACTTGTTCAAAAGTCCTTGTCTCCGTAAGAGGCCATCAAACTATCAAAGTACACAATATATTCACAATCGTACTTGCTTAAAATCTTAAAGAGAATAAGACTCTCCACACCACTACTAACGATTCCAATTTTCATCTTTTAAGAAACTATTTGCATAGATAAAGTCAGATATTGTCCTAAATCACGCACAAAAATATCCATCTCTTTTGTCGTCAATAAACGCTCTATCAATCCTTCAATATCCTTGAGTTGAGCGATCTTCTTGGGCAAAAAAGTACTATACGGACTCTGAAGTAATTGCTGCTCATAATCCTCCTTCATACTTACAAATTCTTGACGCTTTTTAGTCAATTCATCTCTAATAAACTCTTGGCTTCTCACCAAAAAATTAGACTGAAAATCTGAAACCGCATTTTCGATCAGCTTAATCTGAGAGAAAAGTTTGAAAGAAAGTTGTTTTTTCTCCTCATAAAGCGCTCTTCGATACTCTACATCATCTCCCCTATTCATATTAGCAATCACCTGCATAATGCTAGAATATTCTCTCCTCAAATAACCATCCAACAGCCTGCGGTACTCAGTACACTTAAAAGTTCCTTCCTCCTGCAACAAATACACCCTCACACTCGTCTCCCCAAGCTGACAATATAACCTCTCAGAAAAATTCTCATTTGCAAAACTCCAGCCCATCAATAGACTTCCAGCCAGCAAAGGAAGAATTATCCTTTTCAAATCTCTCATCTCCTAGCAGTGAAAAGTTAAAATTAAGCTCAGATTTTTAATATTTCTTGTTTTGTACGCAACCAAAAATATTGCTCAGCCATTTTACCTGTCTTGATCGCATATTCAAGATCAATCAACAATTGAAAAAAACTGACTAAAAACCCCTGATTTTTCTGAAGCTGCGTAATATATTTCAGGTTTTTATTAACAACAAAAGGATGCAACTTTGTCTGAGCAATAATCTCTTTCGCCGAAACAATCCCCTGCTCATACAAATCCAAAATCGTCAAATAGATCTTGAGTCCCCAAATCAAAAGCCCTGAAACCTCATTCCAAGATTTACCATCTTCCTGCATTTTTTCTAGACTCTTAACAGCAAGCCTAGGATCACTCCACAAATGATCAAAAATCTCAAATGCATCTCATTCAACCAATCAAAAACAATACTGATGAATAGCATCAATAGAAACCTGAACCTCTCACCTCGTCTGTAGTCAGATTTTTAATTTTTCAATTTCATTCTCTAGGCGATACATATCGTTTCAGACCTTGAGCAAAAGCATATCTACCTCACGTTCCCCAATCTGAAATCCAGCTAACTGCTCTCTAATAAATCCCTTTAACTGAGATTCCTTATAGGGAGTAAATTCCTTGAGTTGAAGCTGTTCACTAAACCACTTAAAAGCTTTTGTCCTCTTATCTGGCTTATAAGAGACTAAAATCAGAATTGTATCACTCGTTAACAGGCTCATATTTTGTTGAAAATCCTCAAGAAATTTATCAATTTTATCAGCCATAAGCGAATTATTTTCATAAGTATCCCTAGGAACTCAATAGAGAACAACCATCTTTTTGCTCACAAAAAGACTTCCAGCGTAAAGTAATTGCTTAATCTCTCATAGATCCCAGTTTTGTGAGGTAAACTCAAAAAGCGTATCTGCTCAATATTTCTCCTGAAATCAGATTTTTCGTTTTTCGAGTTCCTTATTGAGCGTATAGGTATTTTCTCAACAAAATAAGAAAGCTGAATTGAGCATACGACTCCCTAGAGATAAAACAAGCCTTAGTATATGAATAGTCTAAAACTTTTCAAGCAGAAAAGATAAGTACGAAAGAAGTCTGATTTCAGGTTTTTTTCTCTCCTTTTCCTCTTCCTACTCAGTTAATATTTCTATCAGATCCTCCTCTTGACATTATATCGTAAATAAATATAATAGACAAGTCAATGAGATCGTTAACAACTATGTTTAAAAATCCTACTTTAGCATATTGAGCTAAGGTGCCTACATATACGTCTTTTGCTTCCATTTGTGATTACAAGACAAAAGAGGAGAAAATCATTACTAACTTAATTAAATCTTTATTTTATGAAACAGGGAGAAATTATATCTGTCTCAAATATGAGACCGAACTTCTTTCATGATCTCTTTTCTTTCACGCTTGATAAGTCACGCCGTGGCTCTCAGAGCTTAGAGAAAGCCTCTATACAAATTACTAAGAGGGAACGAGACTTCCTAGGTAGTTATGGTATTGATATCCTATCTTTTTTAGTTAAAGTAGAAGATATGCATATGGAGCCAACTCCAGAAAAGAGGGCACAGCTCCAAGATGAATGTTTTGAGGAACTTGAAAGGATTAGAGAGATCTTCCGGAATAAGGAATAAACCTCATTGACAAAGTACTCCACAACTTGTGATGTGGAAAGGGATATGAGTATGCCCAATAATAAAATTACTCGTATATAATCCTTTGGTTTTCCCAAGGGATTTTTCTTTTCTCTTGACTTTTTAATATAAATAAGTATGATCGCCACGATCAATGAGATCGTTAACAACTATAGTTAAAAAAAACCTACCTTAGTATTGATCTTTGGTATCTACATATACGTCTTTTGCTTCCATTTGTGATTACAAGACAAAAGAAGAAAAATCATTGCTTAACTTAAATCTTTATTTTATGAAACAAAGAGAAGACACGGATATCTTAGAAATAAAACTAAATATCCTTCATAAACTGTTTGCTTTTATCTATAATAGTAAAACAGCAGAAGAGAAACTATCCGAAGTTACTAAGGAGGAAAAGGACCTCTTAGTCAGTCATAATGTTGACCTTCTAGCCTTTCTTGCTAAAATAGAAGATATGCATAATGAAGGCTCCTCAGAACTTGAGGCGTTACTCAGACAGGAATGTCTCGAAGAACTAGCAAAAATCAGAGACATCATTCTAAGTAAGGAATAAATCTCATTGATAAAGTATTCCACAACTTGTGATGTGGAAAGGGATATGAGTATGCCCAATAGTAAAATTACTCGCATATAATCCTTTGGTTTCCCCAAGGGATTTTTCTTTTCCACTTGACATTCTATAGAAAAAATATATTATCCATCCCGTAAATAAATAAAAATAATAAAAGTATGAAAAGAAAAATTTTAAGCAGAGTTATATTGAGCTTTTTAACATGCTTCCTTATTCCATCGGCTCTAATTCCGGTGGTTCTCGGATTAGAAGTTCGCATCGAAGATCCTTTGTTTTGGCTGATGTTGATCGTGGGACCAATGATTATGGTAGGTCTTCTCGTCCTATTCATAAAGCTCTTACCAAAGCATTTGAGTATTCCTCATAAAATCTTATTTGCTATGGGGTATCTATTTATGCTTAATATCATAGCCTTTCAGGCAGAAGATCTATGGAAATCCATAGCAACAGGTATTTTTCTAGGAGGCAGTATGGTGGTGATTTTTGTTTGTTTTTGTGAACTGCCTCCAGAGAAATCCTGAGGAAACAAGGAAAGCTAGAAGTCTGTCTTCTAGCTTTTTTCAGTTTCTAGAGAGGAAAGCACAAGCAGGAGATCCCTCATTAAAGAAAGGAAAACTCGAAAATATAAATCGCTTGACATTCAAGGCGGGAAAACTATCATAGGAAACTCATAAACCAATAAAATAAGTTGTTATGAAAAAAATCTCCACGAAAAAGCTCGTTTTGGGGTCTTTTTCGCTCGCTATGGCTATGCCATCGGTCACAGTACTATCAGTGGTGCAACTAGGAATTAAACCTTTGGGCACTGTGTTTTGGGTGCTTATCGCTTTAACACTCTCAGCTGCTGCAATGCTTTTTGCGATTACCAGCAATCTCCTGAAGAGGTATGCCGATGAGTCTGAGTAAATCTCATTACATCTGGAGCATCTTGATATACCTAATATGAAGAGAGCCTATACAGGTCTGTGATGAATGATGAAGGAATGGGGACAGGTATTTTTCTAGGAGGCAGCATGATAGGGATATATGTTTTTATGAGCTGCCTCCAGAGAAATCCTGAGGAAACAAGGAAAGCTAGAAGTTTCTCTTCAGGCTTTTTTTATTTTAGAAGAAAGAATGGATGAGAGTATATGTCTATCAGCCAAGTAGAGGCTCTCCGGAAGCTGGGGAATATATTTATAGGAGCAAGAAATAAATAATTAAGCTTTAAGGAGCAAAAAAATCTTGACATTTCATATAAAAACATTATTATTTTGATTCAGTAATCAACAAAAATTAGTTTTTATGAAAAAAGAAGCCTTAACACAAGTCATTGTAAACTTCGTTTTGTGCTTTGTGCTACCGGCAGTTGCAATGCCTATCCTCTATGGCCTTAGAGGGCCAGAGGGATCTACCACATTTATAGCTCTATCACTAATAATAGTGGCATGCTATTCATCTTTGGTCGCTGTTTTTGTGAGTCTCACACAGGATTCCCTCAGTGAGACAAAACGACCCCTCTTTATGTACCTATATATGGGTATCACAGCGGCACTATTCCTCGTCATCGGGGACTTAGTGAGATCTATCCTCGTAGGGGTAGCTCTAGGAATCCTAACGGAGTCACTCCTCGTGTGGCAGACACACAAAACTCCGGAGAAATCCTGAGATAACAGTAAAAAGCTAGAAGTCTCTCTTCTAGCTTTTCTTTTTTACAGGAGGAATAGATAGAGAGAAATATATTTACTGGCTAAGCAAGTTTTCTCAGGGAGCCTATAATCACCTCCTGACTCGAAACTAATAAGCTCTGAGAGTCAGACTTCTAAAACTCTTGACATTCTTTATAAAAACAGTATTATCTACCTCAGTAAACAAATAAAAATAAATGTCCTATGAAAAAAGAATTCTTAATGATACTCATTGCAAATTTTATTTTTTGCTTTGTGTTACCTTCGGTTGCATTACCCATCCTTTACAGTCTCACAGGTCCTACAGAAAATCCCAGGACCGTAGGGCTTCTCATGGTATCTGTAGTATGTTCTGCTACGATGGTCTTTGCTTTTATGAGTATTTTACCAAGGACCCTCAAGGAGAAGCAACAGGATAGATTTATCTCCCTGTATGTAGGCATGGCTATCACCATGATTCTCTTTGCCCGTAATATGGTGGTATCGCTCCTTGTAGGAGCAGTTCTGGGACTCGTAATGCTGGCACTCCTCTGGAGATGTGCACACGAGCCTCCAGAAAAAAGTTGAGGCAATAGTTAAAAGC
>ERZ773233.1285-NODE-1285-length-14719-cov-3.125477_pt1 | contig 14719 bp, 8 predicted proteins | sample MGYA00580991_ERZ773233 | MGnify/ENA primary metagenome ERZ773233 (study PRJEB29015, sample SAMEA2738178) | human oral metagenome | biome: human oral; feature: human-associated habitat; material: saliva | place: China | collected 2161 ...
TAACGATACGATACAGCTGGGTACCCTAGGCGGCATTATCATGCAAAGGCTTTTTGATATGAGCCCTAAGATAGGGGAGTCCTGGTTGCATAATAATATCACCATAGTAACGCCCCGTTTTATCGATAAAAGCGCGCTAATAGACGGCAGGGAAACGATAAGAAACGGCAAATTTAACATTAGAAGACTAAACAAAGTTATAGAGGTGCATACCGTAATAGACGAAGAAAATCCCATAGAAAAATTCGTTAAAGAGCTAATAAACCTTGCGAACGAAAACAAAAAAGAGTATGAAAAAGTAAAAAATTTCGCCGATGCGGCAAACGAACTGGTAAAAAACTACGACGTAAACAAAACCAGCGTCAAGAATAGTTTGGATGAGTTGCAAAAAAGTATAATCCAAAAAGCCGAGGTCATACTGGAAAACGAAAATTTCGCCCCGAAAGAGGAAGTAAAAGAAAGTATAAGCAATACGTTTAATAAACTAAAAAGCAATATAGAAAAAACATCCAAGCAAACATACGGCTTTACGGTAAAAGAGCTGACAAAAGCGCTTGTTAGCATAATAGACTTTACGGAATTTAAAAAGACATTTAAGCCGGTAAGCTTACTAATGTCTGCGGGAGATATTTATGAAACCGGTTCTAAAATATACGAGCATAGCAAGAAAAAGGGCTTTTACGCCTTTGCGGGACCGGTAGCGAATTTACTCGCTAGCGAGTTTGGCTTTATCTTCGGGCTACTAAATGCAAGCTCTCTTAGCAATGTTTTAGTATTTAAGTCCAAGGACGGTAGCAGCGGAGGATTTATAGATTTTTCGGGATTTGAGGTTGATGGGCTAAATGCGCAAACAAACGTAGACGAGTATCTAGGCGTTTGCGGAAATTTCATATTTAACGAAAATAAAAAAGATGGGGAGATGGATTTTAGAAACAATCCTCTCAAACCAAATTATTTACCTGGCAGCGCATATCAACTAAAAAACAATATAGAGTTAAGCGGCGCGGACTTTTTTGATATCAGAGCAAAGATCCGTAAAGCTCAAAACGGAAACGTAAGTATTTATAAAAATACCGGAAAGAAAGATAAAGATAGCTATAGCTTGTATGAATCCGTAGAAAGTAGCATAGTATCAAACGGCGCGCACTTCGTATACATTCAACATCCGTTTTTTAACTCGTTAAAATTCGCAAATCTCATCCGAGATAAATCCGCCGCCGATAAAGACCGGGATACAAACAGCTTGCGATACGGAAAACTAGCCAAAAACTATCTCGTGCTGTCAAGAGCCCCGCAAAAAACTAACGCCAAACTAAGCGAGTATATAGTAGAAACGGCGCTTAGCTATAAGATAAACGATGAAAACAATAGAAGCGATAAAGACCCAAAGCTAATAAAACCCGACGACATAAGCCAGATAAAAGACTACAGCAAATACTCCATAAGCGTAAACGCAAAAGAAGAAGAGGACTTGTATCTGCTAAATTTAAGTCCGTTCGTGCGTATATCAAGGGATATCTTAGAAGAATTTGAAGACGATATCAAAAGCGCCGAAGAGGCTCTTAGGAATGCGGTCGCAACAAGAGAAGAAGAGCAGCAAGATGCTATAAGCCATTACCTTGCCATGCAAGCTATCGCCGATGAATCGAACCTAAAATTGCAACATATAGATTCATTTTTCAGATCTCCCGCAGATATGGAGGATATAAAAGAAAAAGAAGGGGAATTTTTAAAATCAAGTATAAAAGAATTTGCCGATTATCTTAAAACTATAAATAAAAAATACGAAGTCGAAGTGGTTTACACGGAAAGCAATTCACAAAGCCTTGGAAAGTACGGAAGCAAAAAAGAAGTACAAAACCTCATATCAGGAGCAAAGCGTAGTGGCATAAGAGGAGAATGCAAGGTAACCGAGTATCCGTACTCCGCCATAGACGTATTCCTTCTAGCTACGACTTTTTACGTCATTAGACAAAAATTCGACCAATCTTTAATCGAATTTAACTCCCCGGGAGGCTTTTTTAGTAGTAACGACGGCGAGTACATAACCGTATACGACGAGCGGTTCAAGCTTTTAAACGAGGATGCGTTTTTACAAACTAGCGAAGGCAAAAAGAGAATTTACTTCTTTAAACAGACTATGCAAAGCGCCCGAGAAAAAGACGCCGTATGCATAGAAGAGATCGTAGACGGCTTTGAAAACGGTTTCGTAGAAAACGGTATGCAGATATTTGAAGATAGCTTTTACGAGTTTTTTAAAGATTTCGAGAAAGAGTACGGCTCAAATTTCGACGACAAAGTAACCCAAGACGAACGGTGGGCGTATGAAGATCTAAAAAAAGCCCACGATAACGCTATGAGGCCGTTTAAGTCCGTACCTATGGATGAAAATTATAAATTTTACATAGATATGTCGCTATCTACTATAGTAGACGAAGTTTTAGAAGAGCTTTTCCCTTTTTACGGATTTTTTGGAAGCAAAGGTTATGCAAACATAGTTAAAAGCATGACTAATTATATTTTTTCAAAAAGCAGTATCAAAGAAATCTTTATGGAAAATATCGGCGAGCTTAGGATATTTGCGTCTTTAGGGAGTGAAAAAAGAGTCAAGAGGCTATCTAAAAAGCTAAAAGTTAAAGCCTTCGCAGCCATAGTCGAGATAAAAAAGAATATTTTCGCTTACTTTGAAGCTACGGATAATCTTAACCCAAAAGATGCTCCTATACGCCTAAAAAAACTAAAAAATATACTAAAAGAGTTTAAAGCGCCCATCTATAGAAGCTTAATGCTAAAAGCTACGGGTAAATTCTTTACCAACTCGGCTAAAACCACCCTAAAAACCATAGTAACCGGTAGCGGGTTAAATTTCATCTTAGATAGCCTCTACATCTCCGAATACGAAAAGCATAAGCGTCAATACGAAGATATCTTACACAAATACTATACTCACAAATACGACGAGCCGTATGCGGTAAAAAATATATCCCTAGCTCCTATGAGCAAATATACTAAAGAGTATATCTACTATCCTATGCAAATACACTCCTCTTTTATGAACGTAGATTTAAAAAGAACGATAATAGGAGGAAGACTGTCTAGCGGAGGCCTAGACTATCATAAATTCTTTTACTACGATATAGACGACATCTATACTAAAACAAACTCTAGCCTATCTAAAAATATGCCTTTAAACAAACTTATAGCCTATCTTTGCCTAGACGAACTAAGAACTACGTATAAAGACGATCAAAGCTTCTTTACTCATCTAAAAAACCATGATATGCCATTTGAGCCAAAAGAGCTTATGGTAGCGGACTCAAAAAGACCTTTGGATATATCAAATAGTAGCTTTATGGACTATACGCAAAGAAGAGAAATTTACGAGATGTATAAAGAGGCTCAAACCAGAGGTAAAAGTATGGCTAATATGGAGTCTGCTATAGACAGCTACAACGAAGCTATGGAAATACTCCAAGACTTTAAAGAAGGAAACTTTAATACGGATACTACTAGTAAAGAGTCTAAGGTGGATAATAAAGCAAGAAGACTACTGCAAGCCCTAGACGTAATAGGCAAGAATAATATCAAAGGGCTTTATGTGGGGTGTAAGGACTATGCAGCGGATAAAAAGAGAAGAGATAGCAAGAAAGTGTCAGAAATTCCTCCCCGCCTAGTAGGCAGACTAGCAACTACCATAATAATGGAAGACGGACTATTTATAGGATAAGAGATGAAAAAGATACTTATACTATCAGCGGTATTAATTGCTACAACGATTACGATATATTACTTAAAAGGAAATGCGATGAACAATGAAACTTATACCGTGCTTACTCCAGACGGCAGAGAGGTTAAATTTGATAAAAAGACAAATTTATTAATCCCAAATAACGAAGAATATGAAAAGGTTAGAACAAGGCAAGACTACTTGGAAATTCAATCAAAATACTTACTAGACGCTAGAGACATCCTAAACTCCTCCCCCTATAAAGACTATAAACCAAGCTACTTTAATCCAAACCCTAACGAATACGGACAAACAGAGTATCTATCCTTTGAGCCTTGGTATAAGCTAAGCTTTAAACCTAATTCTAAAGAAATTTCTCCTTGGACTAAAAAAGAAAAAGCATACTATGAAAGCTTAAAAGATAAAAGAGATAGATATATCTATCTAGTAAAAAGAAGTAATCTAAAATGTACTATGCTTGAAATACCAGATGACGCTATAGCAAGAGTAGATGAAAAAGGAAGACTAACTAAACCCGAATACAAAGATATTTACGATACGGTGGAGAGAAACGTTAATACCCTTAAATCGGATTTATTCATAGGAGAGTGGGGTATATGTTCCGGAATACTAGGTAATCCCTTGGCATTTGGGAACGGAAGTTTAGGAGGGTTTAAAGCAAGAGAATTCCAGGCTTTGTTTTTAGCCGCTCAGTTAGGAGAAGTAAAAGCTTTAAGGGCATTATCTGATTGTTTTAAATACTATACATATGCGGTAGGACTAAACAAAAACCTATCCCGTTCATTAGAATTCCAAGCCCTATATAAAAACCCTCCTTTAGACCAATACGGTATGATACCTTATCTAGACGAGATAGTAGGGAGCGATTTTATTATGGATTTTAATAGGGGAGGGGTAGCGGCAATGGCTGACGGCGCTCTACATAGACACTTAATCAAGAAAATTGAAGAAGGCAAGCTTTTAGACCCTAGAGATATAGACGCAAATGAAACGACCAGGGAAGAGTTTGTAAATTATTCTAATAAGGCGCTAGAAGACTATAAGGAAAAATTCGATCTTGTCGGATATCCAAATACGTGGGATCAAAAAACCATTGCCTTATACATCGACTCCACCCTGCTAGAATCTAAAATAATGTCCCTAACTCCTCCCGAAGGTTATCCTAACGCACCGTATTATAATACCCCAGAAGAACTAAAAAGAATGTATGAATCGGGTAAACTAGATAAAAGACTAAATCCTTTAACTCCTGCTATGTATAAACCTAGCTTTCCCAAAGATCTAAAAGATAAGATAGAAGAGTATGCTAAAGAGCATAATATTAAGGATTAGGTAGATTGGGATAATTTAAGCAAGCCTGTTAAGCGAGCTTGCTTAAATTTATATAGTATTATTTTTTTGAGATATAGCTTTCTAGAGCCTTTAGTACTAAATATTCAAAAGACTCCTTTTTCTCCTGAGTACTTTTGGTAACGGCTCCTGATAGGTACTTAAAAAACGAATTGTTTTCGACTATATCGTACATATGAGAGTATAGCTCCTTGCATACTAGCTGCAATAAGACCGAGTTGATTAGCTTTGTAGAGTCGGTTAGGCGTATGGTGGAGAGTATGGCTTCTAGATCGGCTACGCTTAGAGTGGCGGAATTTGACTCTATCGTGTTTGGCGCAATTTCGTTTCTAAGTTGACCCAGTAGTTTTTGCGTTAGATCATTTAATGTTTGCGAAGATATCATGTTTTGCGTAAAAGGTTTTGGAGCATATGCGGGATTTGGCTCGGTCGCCTTTGCGGGATAGTCGTTTTTGATGTAAAATTCGTCGTCTTCTTTCGGAAATATATTGATATCGGGTTGCTCTTTAAAATCAACATTTAAAAGCTTGCCTCTAGGCTCAAGGCGCACATCGTCAAGCTTGTCGAAACTAGGCGTATTTTCTATTAGTTTTTGCATTTTAGCAGCATATTCTTCTAGTTTTGAGGGATTTATAAACATGAGTTTTAAGCTCCCTACCCTAAACACGTCCCCCTCATTAACAACCGTTTCGTAGTCGCTTGCGATCTTTGAAAAAGAATCGGCGTAAAATATATCGCAGTTTTCATATGAAGATATCGTAAAAAATCCCTCCTCATAACCTATGCGCGCATGCCTGGCGAGTATGGCTCCATCTGAATCTTGACATCTAAAGGTTACGCCGCTATCGCTTCCTATATCGCCGCCGTTTTCATCAAAGATATAAAATTTAGACGAGTAGTTTGCGGCATTTTCTAAATTCTGTATAGTAACGGCTATTTGCTCCATAATCTTCCTTAATTTAAAATATTTTTAGGCAACTTAAATGAAGATATATTTCTTAAAAGTTCCATCAGTTCGGCATTATTAGGCGTTACGTCAAATCCGAAGTAGTATTTTTCTTGCGGATTAAGATAAAGAGAATATTTACCCTGCTCAGAGTTATAGCTTGAATTTCGCAAAAGCCTATGCCAAGCCCACTCTCCGCTAAATGTTTTTTGCTCGATTTTATTACCGTTTTGAAATTTGGCCGCGAATTTGATCTGCGCGGAGGTATCAAAATCTTTAGGCGTTATGTGAAGACTTGAAGGCAGCGTATGATCGTAGGTTATGCTTTTATCGTTTACCGACGAAACGTTAATGTTGCTAAAATCCGCCGATAAATCAATTGCTTTAATATAGAAGTTGATTTTAATCTCGTCGTTTAGATCAAGCATGGTGCTTGCGATATTATCTATCACGGATATGTTTTCCAAGAAACTCTTGCTAAATTTAAAATCTTTCGCATACGCCGATTTTACTCTGTAGCCGTTTGTCCCTTTGGTTAAAATTTTCTTTAAAAATCTATCGTAAAACTGATTCCAAGCCCCGTTTTTACCGAAAAAAGCTTTAAACGATTGTATGCTAACGGACTGTGCCGCTGTCTCGTCAAATGGGTAAAACGGCATTATTTCGTTTGCGTAAAGGCTGTAAATTTCATCCTGCCATGCCGTATTTAATAAAGTAGTGGCTCCCGACTCTACCTGCTTCCAAGACAGCTTAGATACTTGCTGATAGTAGTTCATAAGCTCTTTAGGGAGCATTTTTGAGTCGTTATTTAAAACTATAAACGGGTCGTTTTCATTTTTGACGCCGCCCATTACATAAGTTATTTTGTCATTTTCGCTTTGTAACATCTCATAGTTAAAGTCGAGGATTTTTTTATGGATTTTAGATACATCGTCGCTTATGGTACTTAGTATGCCGTTTTCTTTCGAGCTATCGTTTAGCGTATGGTACGGGCTAAAATCAGAGCTAAAATTTGAAAATAATTTTCTAATCTCGGTAGAAGGATAGCCAAGACTGTATATGTATTTTAAGAAAGTTTCGTCGGTTAGAATAGTATTTGCATTTAGCGTATCTACAAGCGAATTTACTGGATTTTTAACTTTCGATAATATCTCTAGTTCATCTAAAGTCTCTTTTCTGGAGTTAAATTTTTTAGGCGTTATGCCGCTTATCACGGTCATCCATCTGGAGCGGTATTTTTGTAAATACAGCCCAGCTATGCCTAAGCGCAGAGCCGATTTATCTTCGTTTGCATCAAGTCCGCTTGCTTGTTTGTTTTGAAATAGCCATTTTTCGATATTCGCCGAGTCGTCTATGTAAGAGCTTAGATTTGATAAGAACTGCCTCATGCCCTCTTTCGCATAAATTTTATTAAACGGCTCGAAGGCGTTGCTGTTTTCTATAACGCCGTTAATTCCGGAAATTTCTTTTTTTATATCGTAAAATTCTTTTTCATTTTTATAAGATATAAATTCCAAAAGAGAATATAGCCTTTCCAATCTTTCTACTTTTACAAGTTTGTCGTTGGCTACTTTGATAGAATTTAAATTTTGAGGTATATCGTTTAAATCAGCATTTAATACGCTATCGACGTGTGATAAAAAATCGTCTTGATTTACGTTGTATTTTTCAAATTTAGCCCAATTTGTCTTGATCCAAATTTTAAACAAATTAGCATTTATAAAATCTTTATCAAACAACGATTGGTACATATAAAAGGCTTTTATGAGATTGTCCGGGTTTGTCTCGGTCTCTAACATATTTTCCATCTCGACAAGAATGGTATTTTTAAGAAAATCTATCGTTAGCTCCGTATACAAGTCTTTGGCGGACTTAAAACCTTTGTAGGATATATCCAAAAGCGGATATTCAAATTTAGTATCCCCCGAAAATAGTCTAGGGTATATTTTTAGGGCTTCTTTTAGATTGCGTAATAATTCTATCTTTTGAGTAGGGGTATAATCTTTGTATCTTTGGCCGTCAAGTAGTGTGGATACCGAAAGCATAGCACTCTGCGCCTCTAGCTCTTTTGCCGATTTTAGTCCTAGAAAATGGCTGCACGCAAAGTAAGCGGCGGTACAAATAAAAACTATTAATGCGTAATTTAAAATTTTCGCGCTTAGGCTTGTATTTAAATTCGAATTTACAAGATGACCCTTAAAAACAATATCTTTTAGTAGCGATTTAACAAAATAGCTCTGCTTGCTATAGTTATTAACAGCTCTAGCTAACGGCTTTTTCACACCGTATCTATCGCACACCGTATTTACTAGATAGTTTATAGGTACGTTTTCTTGAAATGCGCTAACAAAGTAAACGCCTTTGATCGGCGAACTGTTTTTCAATGAATTTTCATCTTTTAATTTTAAGGCAAAGTCGCTTACGAGCGCAAACAGATTGTCTAGTTGTTTTAAGAATAAATAAGAGCGTTTTTTATCTTCAAGGGAGTGAGAAAGCGAGTTTTTACTCATTATGTTGTAAAGTAGCGAACGGCTTAGCTCTTTAAAATCATTATCTAGCTCGTCTTTATTAAAGCTATTTGGCAAGCTGAGTCCAAAAGCTTTATTTGCGACATCGTCTTTAAAAAGCTTAAAGTAATCACCCATACCTTCGACTAGGTCGAGTTTGCTAAATACCACATAAATGGGAAATTTTATTTTCAAGCTATTTTCGCAGTCGTTTACTCTTTTTACCATGTATCTTATTAGATCATTTGAGTACTCTTTGGGATTTTCCAAAAACTGTTGAGTATCCACTATTAAAATAGCGCCGCCTAACTTAGAGTGAAAAATATTTTTATTTAAGAAATTTAAAAACTCTTTCCATATGTTCTTTTTTAGGAGAAAGTCTTTGTTTTTTTCTACGTCATCCTCTGGAAGCTCGTCTGTTGAAGATGGATTAAATAAAACTTCTTGAGCAAAATGAACGCCTTCGGTATCTATAAGAGCTCCGCTCTTTGATATGTAAAGATTAAAATTAGTCGTGCTTTGATGTATTTTTTTGTATGTATCGAGGCTATCTCCAAGCGGGTATTCTATATTAGAATAATTAATGAAAGCACTTTTTCCGGCTCTTTCATTTCCTATTATCATAACAAGCGGTATTTTTTTAAATTTTATATCGTTTTTCCAAGTATTTTTTGCATCTTTTACGGATATAAAAAAATTTCTTTTAGCTTTATTTACGGATTCGTTTGATATCTTTTTTAACTCTTTTATTTGCTGTCTTTTATCGTCTTTTATAGAAGAGAAAAATTTGATCGTTGCACGCAAGGCGAAAATAACGAATGCAATTAGCCAAAAAATGCAAATAGCTATTACCCTAGATGATGTGTTTGCAAAAATATATACATCGCTAAAAGCAATATCTGGGCTATACCGCCAAAATAGAATACTAATCGCAATAAGCGATATAAAAATAGAAACGCCTTTTATTTTAAAAATACTAAGAATTCTAGATATTAACGAGAGAGACAACTTTACCACCGATCCAAGATTTGATTAAATAATTATTTGATTATATCACAACTTCTTAAAATTTAAAACGAATGCTTAATTTGGATTTATGAAATATCAGGAGTATAGCCTAAAAAACATCAAATAAGAGCCTTTTTTATCTTTTCCTATTATGGAGCCGTAGCCTAATTTGCTATGAGAGTCGTCCCCTAGCTTAAGATTCATTTTTGGGGAATATTTTATGTTTATGTATAAATCCACGGCAAATTCGTTATTTGTAAGAAAAATCACGCTTTCTTTGAGTTTGTCGTATTTTTGCCCCTTTGGAAAATATTTAATTGCTTCGTCGTAATTTATGCCCTTTATATAAATAGCCATTTTACTTTGATAGTCCAGTGCTTTCTTGCCCAGTATAAAATTTTTACTTAAGCGGTTGTTTAGTTTACCTAGATAGCTTCGTTGCTTTGGCTCTATAACTACCTGATGCGGGATATTTTCCAATATAAAAAGTTTATTTTTAAGATTAAAGTTATATTCTAATACCCTTTGTATTTGTAGTTTCGGTCTCCTTAAGCTTAGTAGTAGCGGCGCAAACGGTAGATAAGACCTGGCCACCTCTTTGTCGTCTATGCCTAAAATATTAAATAATATAGTTGAAATTCTATCGCTAAAATCTTTCTTAAAAGATTTGGGATAATTTTGCATGGATACGCTCTCAAAAAATATCCATAGCAAATAATTATTAAAAAAGTCAAAAAATAATTTCCAATTTTCGTTATCGCTTCTAGAAAATTTATCTAGCATATAGCTTGGTAGCTGTGAAGAGCTGCCATATAGCCCCATAAAATTTACCATTATTTCTAGAAAATTTTTCTCTTCTTCATTGTTTGGCCTAACATATTCTATTTCTTTATTGGGATGGCCTAGTTTTGAGCTATTTCTTAAAACGATATCGTTTTTGTCGTAGTCGTTTAAGGCTTTTTTGATAAGTCTATAAAAAGAAGTTTGCCCGGTTAATTTCACAGTAACGCTTTATTGCCGCTATGAAGCGGATAGTCTATCGTTATTTTGCTTTGGGTGCATTTTACTTTTAGCTCGCAAAATGAATTTATAGAGGCAAAGCTGGCTAGAAATTTAGATAAAACCAGCCCCGCGATATAAACTTCGCCTATGCTATAAAATTTACTTTCATCCATATAAAATATACACAATGTGCCTTTTTTCGTCATACGCCCGTCTATTCTATAAATGGATTTGGTTTTTATGTTTTTTAGCGAGCTTGCCAAAATTTTAGATATCGGACTATCGCCAAATGAAAAGGCATCTAATACGGCTAGGAATGATTTTTTTTCTAGTATGGTTCGATAACTAAAAGACAATATGGATACGAGTCGCCAAAGTAAATTTCCGTCTATATCCACTTTTTGCATAGATGTGGGGACTGTAATATTTTTTGTATTAATTTCCGGCTGGGCGGGAAAGTCGTTTATTTCTGATATCTTAAGCTTGGATGGTAAATTCCCGTTGCAACATATAGTTTCTACGGTTATGGTTTGCTCCTTCTGAGAGTCGGAAAAAAACGAGATCTCTTTGAATAAATTTGAGCTGCCGTCCCTCCTGTCGCTTAAAGAGTAAAAGTCATCTACATTTTCGCCGTTAAAGAAATTAAATCGTTCAAAACTTTTGTAGTTTTTTAATACTCGTCTACCAGTATCGCTATTATGAGCAACTACTTTAGTGACTTGAACTATATTGTAAGCGTCGATCTTTGCTCTATCTAAAAAAATCCTATAACCGTTTTTATTGTTGTTATTTAATATAGGCTCCGCGCTCATATCGAATAAATTTATGGCCGGGGTAGAAGATAAGGAAAAGTGCTCAACTCTTGGAAAATAGCCGTTTGGAAGGCTTCTATCAAACACGAATTCGATCGTAAAATTTCTAGAGCCGGAAGATTTTAGTATGTCCAAATTTTTTATCGATATAAAATTAAATTTATACGGCATAAAAAATAGTTCCTGCAAAAGAGCAAATGCCTCAAAACCGAAATCTTCATAATCAAGAAGTTTGTCGTCAAGCCCTAATACTTCGAGCGATGAAATAGGTATGCTAAAAGTTTCTCCGCTATCGGTACAAAATACGATAATTTTTTTTAAATACGTTTTCATCCACATAACTAGCGTAGAAGACATATATACATCGTTGCCTAGATATAAATTAATGCGGTTTAAATCAATATCCGATAAACTTATTTCATCTTTCGTGATACTTAATTCCAGTTTTAAAACATAATCGCTTTTGTTATTGTCTAGATACGTTTTATTTATCTTTAAAGGATACAAAAATACGTCATATGATGTTTTAAATTTGCATTTTACATCATTAATTGTCCTGGAAACTACGACCGAGCCTTTGGGTATGACTGCGCTATTTTTTTTGCTATCGCTTTTTAAAGAAAATTCTTGAATACATACCGAAGGTACAGGATTGGTATAGTTTGGCGATACGATATTTATTAGGGATTCGGCTATTAGCGGTATATTCTCATCGAGCTCCTGATGAATTTTAGATGTAAGTATAGCTACGTTTTCTATGATTCTTTCGACATCGGGATCTTTGCTGTCCGTATTTAAAAATGGTGCTACTTTTGGAAATTTTTCTATAAAAAGCTCTCTCATTTCACGAAGATAGGCCATTTCTTTATGAAAATATAACACGTTGCTTTCGTTTTGTTTCATCATAAAACCTCACAATATCTATTATTGCGAAAAGTTACTTTTATGGCAAACTCCTTAAAGGCGTCATTTTGCCTAGTATATCTTATATTAAAAGTTAATTGCCACGGCTTTAATGAATCATCATAGTTTATGGCAACTATATTAATTCTATTTTCATATTTTTGAATGAGGTTGTATATTTCTTTTCCCATTAGCTGGCAGAGTTCTTGCGAATCAATATTTAAAAAAGACATATCCGGCAGGCTTGAGCCTTGTATGGTTATGCAGTCGTCAAATTTGGAATTTAATAGTATGCTTATATTTTCTTTTATATCGTTTAAAATATCTTGGCGATAGGGATTGTCTGCATTTTCTTCATTTAATGTATGTAAAACCCTATCGCTTAATGACATAGTCCGCCTAAATTTATTCTTTGTCTAGTTTTCCGACCAGCGATAGCTCAAAATTAGCGCCCATAAATTTAAAGTGCGGTCTAGCTAGTAGCTCTATTTTATACCAGCCAGGCTCGCCAGGAATATCGTTTACGTTTATTTTAGCGCTTCTAAACGGTCTTCTACTCCTTACGTCTGCAGGCGGATTTTCTTGATCGGAAATGTACTGCCTTAGCCACTCGTTTAAACCGCGCTCCACATCTGCTCTTTCCTTCCACGTACCTATTTCCTCGCGCTGTAAAACTTTGAGATAGTGAGCTAGTCGAGATATTAAAAATATATAAGGTAGCTGCGTGCCTAACCTAAAATTTGTTTCAGCTTGTTTTCCTTCCGGAGTATTTGGGAAAATTTTAGGTTTTAGAGCCGAATTTGCAGAAAAAAATGCGGCATTATTGCTGTCTCTACGTAAAGTAAGAGTAATAAATCCGTTTTCGGAAAGCTCGTACTCCCTTCTATCTGTTATCAAGACTTCAGTTGGTATTTTTGCTTGCACGCTACCGTAGTTTTCATAAAGATAGGTAGGCAGATCCTTGACCGCTCCACCGCCTTTTGGACCTATTATATTTCCGCACCATCTAAAATCGGCGAAACTCTCCGTAAGTCTTGTGGCAAACGTATATGCCGAATTGCCCCAAAGTAAGTGCTCGTGAGAGCCTTCTACGTTTTCTCTATAGTTAAAACTTTTTATAGGATTATCCTCCGGTAAATAAGGCGAACGAGTTAAAAACCTGGTTGCTAGTAAGCCCACGTATTTTGCATCCTCGTTTTCCCTAAAGGTTCTCCATCTGGTGTATTGAGGGCCTTCAAGCATACTTTTCATGTCTTTTATATTTTCTAGCTCGGCATAGTTTTCTAGCCCAAAGAATTTTGAGGATAAAGATGTTAGAAACGGAGAGTGGCTCATTGCGGCGATAGAGGACATCTTGTTTAAAAACGTCATATCGGTATTGGTTTTGTCAAGCTCGTAATCGCCTATAATCGCCCCTATCGGCTCTCCGCCGAACTGGCCGTATTCATGGGAGTAAACCTGCTTATACATTACGCTTTGCGTGATATCCAAATTTGAATCAAAATCCTCAAGAGCTTCTTCTTTGGTTATGTCGGAGAGGACGATTTTGATATTTTCGTTAAAATTTGTTCTCTCTACTAAAAAGCGGATACCTCTCCATGTCGACTCGAGTTTTTGGAGATCTTTATTGTGAAGCACTTCGTCCATTTGCTTTGACAAAAGGTCGTCTATGTGGGCTATCATTTCATCGAGAGCAAGTTTATTTATCTTCTCTTCCGGGTTCTTGGATGTTACTATATTTGAGATAAATTCCGCCACTCCTTTTTTTACTATACTGTAGCTTTCGTCGTCTTTGGAGTACTTGCTTTTTTCCATAATACTTTCGATAATAGGCGTTTTAACTTTTACTTCTTGCATTTTACTTCCTCATTTTACGTCTTGAGAGTCTTTTATTTCCAAAAGAAGCTCTTGTTTTGTTTTCTTGTCTTTTAATGCATCCAAAACCGCTTTTCTGAAATCAGGAATATTTCCCATCGGACCTTTTAGCGACACCAGCGCTTTTCTTAGTTCCAAAAGTTGATTTATTTCAGGAATTTGTTTTGCTATGTTATCCGGAGAGAAGTCTTTCATATTTGATATTTTAAGCTCTACGTTGATCTCATCTGAGCCCAAGCCCAACTTATTCTCTACGGTAAAATTTGTTTTTATATCCATTTTTTGCATTACTTGGTCGAAATTGATTTTATTTATGGACACTACCTCTCGCTCTTCAAGCGGAGTGTCGTTATAGCCGGTCAGGTTTGCCATAACCATAAGTTTAAGCGGTAGCTCTACATCGGCCTCTTGGTTATTCGTTTTGGTTTTATACGTTATATTTATACGTTCTTTAGGTGCAACGGAGTTTTCGGCCATATTGTGTCCTTAGTTTGAATTTAAAATTAATTCCTAGATTATATTTAAAAAAATATTAAATACTATTTAAGTATTTTATCGGTTTACAGTT
>ERZ773233.1286-NODE-1286-length-14718-cov-17.799427_pt1 | contig 14718 bp, 13 predicted proteins | sample MGYA00580991_ERZ773233 | MGnify/ENA primary metagenome ERZ773233 (study PRJEB29015, sample SAMEA2738178) | human oral metagenome | biome: human oral; feature: human-associated habitat; material: saliva | place: China | collected 2161 ...
TGGACAAATTGTGGTCCAAAAGGAATACGAATAAACTGTACACTAACAATAATTAAGGCTGCATACAAACTCAATTCAACTAATTCACGAGTTTTATCATTTTTCATTTTTCTCCTCCAATAGCTCATTAATGCCATTAAATAAATAACCGATATAGGGCTCATAACAGAGACCATATTTTAAAGGGCGACCACTAGAAAGTGTAAACGATAGGACTTTATCCAGGAAATCCAAAGCCAAATCACAAACCTTAAGAAAATCAAGGTTATGAAAATAGCCAGCTGATAAAATGGCCGTCAGTAAGTCCCCGCTCCCATAAAAATGTGACTGATATCGCTTCCTCATTCGATAAATTGCTTGATTAGTCTCCTTATCAAAATAAGCCAATCCAATTTTTTCAGTCTCAAATGAAACACCTGTTAAAATAACTTTTCGAGGTCCAAGCTTGCTCAAATTTCTCAGAAGATTCTCAATAGTAGCCATATCATAGGAACCTTCCTCAAGATAAGGAGAATCCGTCAATAAGGCAGCTTCTGTCAGATTGGGAATTATAACATCAGCCTGTTGACAGAAATCCTTCATAGCTTCTACATAGTCTCTATCAAAACCTTGATAGAGACGGCCATTATCACCCATAATGGGATCAACAAAAAGAGGAATCTTTTTTTCGTAAGACAATTGACTGACAAGGTCTAGTTCTTCTTCTGACTTGAAATAACCACTGACTAAGCCATCCACTCTAAAATCCAATCGCTTCCACTGCTCACAAAAACCTTGCATATCAACTGTAAGATCTCGCACATAGATATTGTCAAACTCACCAGTATGAGAAGACAAAAGAACCGTTGGTAAGGGAAGAACTTCAGTCTGGCAAGCTGACATGATAGGGAGACTACTGGTCAAAGCAACCTTCCCCAAACCAACGAAATCATTGGCAACAATCACTGTGGTCATCTATTTTCCTTCCCAAACTTTTTTAAACTGTTTAATAAATCCTGTATGGTAGTAAATATAGTAGGCGAAAGCTAAACCAAGAATTGCAGCAACTAGATCAAAAGGAATTTTCATCATGGCATAGGCTGGTGTGCCATAGATAAAGGCTCTTCCAAAACCATAACCAAGTAAGTCAATAATTGCCCCAAGCAAGAGACCTAAAACAGCCCTAGATTTACTCAATTTTCCTAAACGCCCACCTACAACAAGTGAGATAGCAAGAACTTGAAGGCTGTGTGTTGCTAGTGTTACCCACATAGGAAGAGGATAAAAAAGAAAATCTCCAATAAATGAGCCCACACCAGCAATTATGACTGCTTCCATAGGTGGAAATATCAAACCAACCAAGAAAATGATAATACCGTTAAAATAGAAGTGACCTCCTGGAACAGGAATTGACAAGAGACTTGAACTCAAAATGATAACAAGTGCCATGAAAAATGCAGAGAGGGTTAAACGTTTTGCTGACATACCTAAAACTCCTTAGAAATAAATATAGTACAAGTTTATGAAAATTCTGACGATTAAACAAGTAGCTATTTTTCTATCTGACCGGGTACAGATTTAAGTATAAAAAAATCACCACACATCCATGTGGCGATAAAGCTTATTGAGCTTTTTTATCAAAGTATTTGACTGGTGCATTTTCAAGATTTTGCAATGAAATATGAGCAGTCGCATTTGCTTCTGTACCATAGTCTGAGAATTCAATTATCAAGTCATGATCAAAATCAGACACGGCATAGTCAACAACAATTTCCTTAACTTCCTTAGGTGCAATCTCTGTCTTATTAGCAATCTTGTCTTTGTCATCATCTTTAGAGAAGACCATTGTCGCAACCTTCAATTCTTCCTTCTCCTGTTTGACATCGAGAACCACTTTCATCAATAGAGTGTAGGCATTCATGGTTTCTTTGCTTGTGTTGCTCAGTTTATAGTGAACACGAACTGCTTTTTGACCTTCAGGGGATTCAATTTTAGTGGCAGAAAGAACTTGTACGCTAGCATCTTGTCCCACAAATTGCATTTTGTTTTTATCGTATGTCCAAGTAGGCTCTTTCTCCGGTGTGCAGGCTGACAAACCAATAATGGTTAAGCAGGCAAGAGCGATAAGTCCTAAGACTTTCTTAAATGTCATTCTTACAATCTCCTTAAACTTGTTTGAAATGGAAATTTAGTATTTCCTAATAACCTTTTTATTATGTCAAAATCTAATAATCTTGTCAAATGTCTCCAGACATCTTGCTCTCAGAGGACAAATAGGATACAATAAGAAAAAATCTGTAAGGGGTCAGTTATGAGCATTTATCAAGAAATTGTTGAGACTATCACCAAAGATATCCAAAATGGTAATTTGGAAAAAGGAAGTAAATTACCATCTATTCGCCATCTTAGCCAGACTTATGGTTGCAGTAAAGATACTGCTCAAAGAGCGCTCTTGGAACTCAAGTATCAAAACTATATTTATGCCGTTCCCAAAAGTGGCTATTATGTTCTTGAGGGCCCCTCTCATTTCAATGATAAGGTTCTACTCAACCTTAATGACTATAATCAATTAGCCTATGAGGATTTTCGTCTTTGCTTAGATGAAAGTTTGGCAGGCCATCAAGACTACCTCTTCAACTATTATCATGAGCAAGCTGGACTAAAAGAACTAGTTGAAGCATTAAAAAATCGCCTTGCATCTGACGACATTTATGTCAATTCGAATCAAATTGTCATTACCTCAGGAAGTCAACAAGCCCTCTATATCCTATCACAGATGGATTTCGGTAATGGTGCTCACAAAATTCTTTTGGAACAACCTACCTACCACCGTATGAACCAACTAGTCAATCGTCAGAATCTAGCCTACGAAACCATCAATCGCAATTTTGATGGTCTGGACTTTAATCTATTAGAGGAGTACTTTAAATCAGGTCAGATTAAGTTTTTCTATACCATTAGTCGTTATTCTAATCCTCTTGGATTGAGCTACACTGCTAGTGAAAAAGAAAAGCTGGCTCAACTTGCCAGTCAGTATAATGTTTATATCGTCGAGGACGACTATATGGGTGACTTTAGCGATAGTAAAAATCTCCCAATTCACTACTACGATACCCAAAATCAGACCATTTATATCAAATCCTTTTCCATGGCGCTTTTCCCTGGATTACGTTTGGGGAGTGTTGTCTTACCACCAAATCTCAGAGCGACCTTTTTGGCTCACAAAGGACTTATCGACTACGATACCAACCTTATTATGCAAAAAGCACTTTCAATTTATCTCGATAATGGTATGTTCCAAAAAAATATTAAAAAACTGCGTGATCTTTTTCAAGAAACCATGGCTAAAAGTCACCAAACTATCGAGCAAGCTAAGGTTACTATTCCCTATCAGATTTCCCCTAGACACATTACCTGGAAGCTTCCTAGAGGGATCTCATTAGAGAATTTCAAAGCTCAGAAACAAATTCGCTTTTTAGAAACATCCTTTATAAGACCGACTTCTGAGACTTATATGCAAATAGGTCACGGAGAAGAACTGAAGACTTTTTTAAAACTTTTGAAAATGACAAACTAAAAACTCAGACACACAAAAAAGCCATCAAAGCGATGGCTTTTGTTTATTTAGTCTGCTCAAAGCGTAGATGTACGATTACTTTGTCACCATAACCGTTACGCTCCAAGTCTCGTTGCAAACGGTATGAAATATAATGCTCGGCAATATTGATAAAACCGGCTTCCATGAGACGATTTTCAACCAATGATTGAATCATATTAATAGTTGGGCGTTCCACTTGAGCATCTTGGAGATCAAGCACTACTTTTTTAGTGACTTGAGCAAGGTTTTGTCGCCAAGAATCATCAAGAACATACACAGTCTGTGCTGCTTTTAAGATGGCTTGGTAGATTTTATCAGGATCAAATTCAGCAACTTGACCATTACGTTTAATAATTTGCATGGCTACCCTCTTTTCAAGTTTTTTCTTTTATTATGCAGAGAATTTACATATTTGTCAAGTGCAAATCACTGAAAGAGCCATTCGGACTGCTTATTCCCAGAATTTAGAAATATAGATTGGCTTGCCATGTCTATCAAAGGATAGAGTTGCGGGATAGGACACTGACTGATTATGTCGAATATGATTAGCAATTCTCTTGTCACCGTTTATCAGATGAATGTCATAAACCCGTCCGTCAGAATCAATAAAGACAGCATTGATTCTAGCACTACTCGATTTTGACCCGTAAGAACTAATCTCTATTTTGCCAACTTGACCATCAATAGTTTTAGCTATAGGTCCTCTGTAATCTTTATAAATAGTGACGGTAGCCAAAACATCCTCAACAAAAACATAGGTCATTCCTAAAACAAAGAGATAAACTATTGGTAGGACAAGCAAAGATAGTTTACTTTTACGAAACGTTTCTTTATGCCAATTCCATATATCCTGAGGAGTCATGGTTAAAAACCTCTTAATATATTGATGAACGAGTAACCTATAGACTAGTATTAGAAATGTCACTTGACCCAAAGGATAAGCAAAACTGGGTAAGCCATCAATAAGTACATTGACTTTATCAGATTCAAAGGTGTAATGTCCCAAAATCCCATCAAAGAACTCTAAAAACAAGTTATCTCCTTTTGGCCTTATATCTACTATCTTAAAAATCCATCTTATCAGATGGATTTTTAACTATTAACGTACTTCTGCTTCGACCTTTTCAGTGAGAGCTTTAGTAATTTTTTCCATGTATTTAGCAACTTCTTCGTCTGTGAGGTTGTCATTTGGATTTTGGAAGGTAAGGCTATAGGCCATTGATTTCATACCAGCACCAAGTTTTTCACCTGCGTAAACGTCAAAGAGTTTAACAGCAACTAAGCGTTTTACACCTGCTGAGTTAATCGCATCAAGAACTTCTTGATGGGTGATCTCAGCCTTAAGAAGAAGGGCGATATCACGTGATACTGCAGGGAATTTTGTGATTTCAACAAATGGTTGAGCTGGTTGCAAGGCATCTTCGACAGCACTAAGGTTAATTTCAGCCACATAAGTTTCTGGAATACCGTAGTTTTTAGCTGTTTGTGGGTGAACTTGACCAAGGAATCCAATCGTTTGACCATCAAGCACAATAGCAGCTGTACGGCCTGGGTGCATGCTTGCGAGGTCTTTTATCGCTACATAGTCAACTGAAACTTCAAGTTTATCGAAGAGAGCTTCAACAATACCTTTAGCATAGAAGAAATCAACTGGCGTTGCTTTGGTTTGGAAATCTTTTTCCGCTACAAGACCAGAAATTGCGAAGGCAAAGGTATTAATTTCATTTGGCAAGTTCTCTTTTGGATTACCGGTTTGTTCAAAGACCTTACCGATTTCGTAGATGGCTACATTGCTATTCTTACGGTTGACGTTGTAAGCAACTGTATCAAGCATTCCAGAAACCATGTTCTGACGGAGGGCTGAGCGGTCAACAGTCATTGGCCACATCAACTCAGTCAAGTTACTTGGTGTCACTGCAAATTCTACGGCTTTTTCAGGTGTTGTCAAAGCGTATGAGATGATTTCAGTCAAACCAGCCCCTTCAGCAATGGTACGAACCTTACGGCGAAGTGCTTGTGTTTCAGTCAACTCACCAGCTGTTCCTGCTGCTTCTGGAAGGGTCGTAGGTAATTTATCATAGCCATAGATACGTGCAATTTCCTCTACCAAGTCTGCTTGGATACTGATATCCCAACGACGACGTGGTACAGATACAGTGAATTTATCAGCATCACCTGTCAAACCGAAACCAAGTTTTGCAAACACATCTTCAATATCTGCAAAAGTCAATTCTGTTCCTAGACGGACATTCACATAGTTAAGGCTTGTAGAAACTTGGACTGGTTCTGTGTCGACTGAACCTGCTTGAACACGGCCTGAAAGTACCGTTCCATTTGCCAATTCTTGCAACATTGCTGCTGCAAAATCAAGAGCTTCAAGGACAGTATCGTTATTGATACCTTTCTCAAAACGTGATGACGATTCAGAACGAAGGTTGAGACGGCTGCTCGTCTTACGAATTGATTTGCCATCAAAAACAGCAGCTTCAAGAACAACATTTTTAGAATTCTCATCAATCTCAGTTGATGCACCACCCATGACACCACCAAGTGCAACAGGTTTGTCAGCAACTGTAATAACAATATCTTCAGCAGTCAATTCACGCTCTTCACCATCAAGAGTAACCAATTTTTCACCCTCGCGTGCATCACGGGCAACAATGTGTGAATCTTCAAACTTGTCCAAATCGAAGGCATGCATTGGTTGTCCAAAGTATAAAAGAACATAGTTTGTCACATCTACCACGTTGTTAATTGGACGAATACCAGCATTCATGAGAAGGTTTTGCAACCATTGCGGACTTGGTTGAACCGTGACATTCTCAACCACACGACTAGCATAAGTAGCCACTTTATCACTTTCAATAGCTACTGAAATCTTATCAGAGGCTGGTTTGCTGTCTTCAGCAACTGTTTTTTCTGGGAAATGAACAGATTTACCGTAGATTGCAGCAACTTCGTGAGCGACACCTCGCATAGAAAGGGCATCGGCACGGTTAGGTGTGATTGACAATTCGATGATTTCATCATCAAGGTCGAGATATGGGAAAATGCTATCTCCTGGAACAGCATCTTCTGGCAAAATTTGGATACCATCCGCAAATTCTTTAGGAATAATGCTATCTGGAAGACCAAGTTCTGCCAAAGAACAGATCATACCGAGAGACTCCATGCCACGAATCTTACCTTTTTTGATCTTATAATTATCTGCAATTCGGGCACCAGGAATGGCAACAATTACCTTGATTCCAGCAGTGACATTTGGAGCGCCACACACAATTTGACGTGGACCTTCAGCATCTCCTGTATCTACTTGACATAAGTGCAAGTGTGTTTCAGGCACATCTTCACATGATAAGACATGACCAACAACCAATTTTGACAAGCCTTCAGCAGGTGTCTCAACACCTTCCACTTCAATACCTGTCGTCGACATTTTTTCAGCGAGTTCGGCAGTGGTAACATCCACATCAACCAACTCTTTTAACCATTTATAACTAACTAGCATAATTATGATACCAAGCCCGTTAAGAGCTCTCAGCAAAAATAGGAAAGGCATCGTTGGTGCACTAGCAACTAGATGGCTTTATCTTTTTTGCCCAGAGCTTAGGGCGGGTTCAAATCCTTTCTGTATAATTAGGAACAAAACATTAAGATTCAAAAACAACTAATCTCGAACTTTGAGGTCGTATTCAAATCCTTTCTGTAAAATTATCAGTTCAACTGATAAATGTAAGAAGAACTTCAACCACTCTTAGGGCGGGTTCAAATCCTTTCTGTAATTTAGGAATATCTGTATTTGATATATGAGGAAGACAAATTTATGCGTTTTATCGTCTTCTTAAAACCTCTCTATCACCTTAATAATAGGTTTATAGTTTCAATTTTAACAACCAATCGCGATCCACTTTACCATCACCGACCGGAAAATCATGTTCTGCGAATTTTTCAAAGCCATATTTATCGTAAAAAATCTGTGCCTTGAAATTCCTTTCCCAAACACCTAACCAAGCCCAATCACAACCAAGGTCGCGAGCTTCTTGCAAAGCAAACTCAAATAATTGCTTACCTAAGCCCATGCCTTGAAAGGCCTGACTGATATAAATACGCTGAATTTGAAAGGCATTGTTTAAGTGCTGCTCTGTTTGGGCAGATCCGACATTAGTTTTTAGAAAACCTGCCTTTTCATCATCAACTATAATGAAAAAGTAACGCGATTCTTCATGAGTAATTTCATCGAGCAGAACTTCCTCAGACAGCACAGTGTCAAAGTAAGCTTGCAACTGGGACTCTGTATTATCATGAGCAAATGTCTCCCTAAAAGTATCTTCCGAGATAACTTTTAATTCTTCAACCTCTTCGGGAAGAACCTGTCGAATAACAACCGTCATGACAACCTCCTAAACCTTATTTAAACTGTTCTGAGAATCGAACGTCTCCTTGGTAGAAACCACGAATATCGTTAATTCCATAACGGAGCATGGCAATACGTTCTTGACCAAGACCGAAGGCAAATCCTGAATATTCTTCAGAATCAACACCTGACATCTCAAGTACTTGTGGGTGAACCATACCAGCACCGAGGATCTCAATCCAACCTGTCTTCTTACATACGTTACATCCTTTACCACCACACTTGAAACATGATACATCAACTTCAACTGAAGGCTCTGTGAATGGGAAATATGAAGGACGCAAACGGATTTGACGCTCTGCACCAAACATTTTTTGAATAATCATTTCAAGTGTTCCTTTAAGATCACCCATTGAAATGTTCTTACCAACAACCAAACCTTCGATTTGGTGGAACTGGTGACTGTGAGTCGCATCATCTGTGTCACGACGGAAAACACGTCCTGGTGAAATCATCTTAAGAGGACCTTTAGAAAAATCGTGTTTATCAAGTGTACGAGCTTGGACAGGACTTGTATGAGTACGAAGCAAGATTTCTTCGGTAATGTAGAAAGTATCTTGCATGTCACGTGCGGGGTGATCCTTAGGCAAATTCATACGTTCAAAGTTGTAGTAATCTGTTTCAACTTCAAAACCATCAACAATTTGGAAGCCCATCCCCAAGAAAATATCTTCGATTTCTTCAGATGTTTGGCTAAGAATATGACGATTACCAAGGGTTACTTGGCGACCAGGAAGGGTTACGTCAAGACTTTCAGAGTCAAGTTGGGCTTGAATTTTAGCTGCTTCAACAATTTTAGCTGCTTCGTCAAAAGCTTCAGTCAAAACGTCACGAACTTCGTTGACCATTTTACCAACTTTAGGGCGCTCTTCATTAGGAAGGTCTTTAAGTCCCTTCAAAAGGTCCGTCAAAGAGCCCTTTTTACCTAAAACTGCAACACGCAATTCTTGTAATTCCTTAGAGTGTTCACCACGCATTTCAGCCAATTTAGCCTGCGTTGAGGTTTTCAACTCTTGCAATTGTGTTTGTAAATCCATGAGATTCCTTTCTGATATGACAATTTCGAATCGCAAACAAAAACCACATGCCAAAACTCCAACCCGGAGCGTTGACACGCGGTACCATCCGTTTTTTATCTGGTTACCCAGACCTTGATTCGCCAGCCGTTTTCATGAGTGAATTCGCCAAACTTCCCTTGAGGAGGCTTCCAGTCCATGGCCCCCAATCCCTGTCAATTTCCATAAGGTTACTAGTCTCTACGACTTCTATTCAATTACCATTTATTTTACCAAAAAAGCAAAAAGCTTTCAAGAGCTGACAAAGAATCCTTTAGTTAATACCAAATTAAAATTATGTCTAAGATAATTGACATATCCATAGGAACTTGCTACAATTATGTCAGATAAAGTTGACATATTTAACTGCTACTTACAGTAACACATTAGCTTGTCTTTCAGAAGGAGGCCCACTATGAATCATGTCAAGGAATTTAGAAAGAATATGGGGCTTTCGCAATTAGAACTCGCAAAATCTATTGGTGTTTCCCGACAGACCATTAATATGATCGAAAACAACAAATATAATCCAACACTAGAGCTCTGTCTTAATCTAGCTAAAGCACTAGATACGGATCTTAACAGTCTCTTTTGGGATGGAAATGGCGAATAGAGATATAAGATAGAAAGAGGTAAATCATGGTTAAAGAAACTTTCACTGACAAACTTATCAAACGTTTTTACGGTATCACAGGTCCTTTAGATGAACAAAAGCGCCAACAGGTCGATCGAATGGGTAACATAGCTTTCGTAGTTCTTTTCTTTACTTTGCTTTTTGGTAATTGTATTGCCTTTCTTCTAAGCTTTAAGTACCCTGAACTTGTGGCCCGTGTTTATCCTATCCTACTTTTGATTATCATTTGGGTAGTTGGTAGCATCCTTACTTATAAGTTTAAGATGAGTGCTGTAAACGCCATTGACGAGGAAGAACTGACTGAAAAAGAGCAAAAGCAACTTAAACATGTGGGACTTAAGTCAGGTTTATACTTTGGCCTTTTCATGTTCTTAGGCATGCCCCTAGTTCACTTCTTAGTTGATCATAAAGACTATTTTACAGAATTATTCTCAATCCATAATATCCTATCAGGTATTTTTGAAGCTATTCTTTTTGGGGGTATCATGCAAGGCTTGGTAAATGCTCGTATCAAACAAGCCAAATCTCAAGCTGAAAAGGATGACCAATAAAATAATAAAGACAAAGAAAAAATCCAGGTTTCCCAGCCTGGATTTTTTGCTCGAAAGAAGACTTCTTAGACTTGCATACTCAAAGCCTAATATGTGTCCAGAAAATCGTATCTTAACACATACACTATAACTAACTTCAAAAACACCATATCCCCATATGACATTTCCAAAATTATTGTAACATGTCAGTAGAAAAAGACAAGCTGACCTCTTTCTCATAAAGGCAAAAATCCTAATCATTGCCACTATTAGAGCATTTTACGCAATCGATTGCGTATTTTTGAAAGTGCCAACCTTATTTTTTTCTAAAAGTCATTTCAAATTTTTTTGAGACTATAAAAAAGATAGTGATAAAGCTATCAACTATCTTTCATGAAAATATAATCAATTTTTAGTCAAAATCGAGGTCTTTTAGTTTAACTGAGACAATTTTTGAGACACCAGATTCCTGCATCGTCACCCCATAAATAGAGTCTGCTGCTGACATGGTTCCCTTACGGTGGGTAACTACGATAAATTGACTAGACTTGTCAAAACGATTAAGGTAGTCACCGAAGCGTTTAACATTGGCTTCATCCAAAGCTGCTTCTACTTCGTCTAGGATAACAAATGGTATAGTCTTAACACGAATAATGGCAAAGAGAAGAGCCAAAGCTGACAAGGCCTTCTCACCACCTGACATAAGGTTAAGTGATTGAATTTTCTTGCCTGGTGGCTGAACAGAAATTTCTACACCAGCCTCTAGGAGATTGTCTGATGTCAAAATCAAATCTGCTGATCCGCCACCAAACATCTGGGTAAAGGTCTGTTTAAAGCTTTCACGGATAGCCTCGAAGGTTGCTTTAAAGCGAGATTTCACCTCACCATCCATATCATTGATGGTATTCAGAAGGAGACCCTTAGCTTCAAGCAAATCATTCTTTTGACCGTTCAAGAAATCTAGACGTTGCTTAACTTCTTCAAATTGGGCAATAGCATCTACATTGACAGGGCCCAGAGCTTTAATCGAACGCTCAAGACTTTGGAGATTCTGGCGAGTTTGCTCAACATTCTCAAGAGGGGTAGCCTGACCTTTGGCTGCTTCAAGCGTCATCTGGTAATCTTCAGCCAACTGAGTCGCAAACTTACGAAGCGACTGACTAATTTGACTTTCACGCTCTTCCAAGCGAGTCTGTTGACGAATCAAATCCTCGTTACGATTGCCAGCTTTTGCCAAACGCTCCTCCAAATCCTCCAACTGACCTTCGTAATCTTGCACCTGAATCTTGGCACGGACAAGAGCTTGTTCCAAATCGTCTTTACGTTGAACAGCCTCTTTATGCTGTGCTTGCAGATGGGGAAGGCGGTCAGTTTGGTCTTCATCAACCTGGTTGTTAAGGAGCGCCTTAAGACTATCCGATTCTTTCATTAACTCAGATAAGTCAGCTTGAAGACGATTGCTTTCTGTCTTCGCAAAACGCAATTCTGCCTGCAAGTCACGTTCCTTCAACTGAAGTTCAGATTGCTTGTCTAGGAGAACCTGTTTTTGTTGACCAAGAGCATCTTTGTCTTCCTTAATGGCCTCAATACGGTCGTTAATGGCCTCACGCTTGGATGCAATTTGCACTAACTCAGCTTTAAGTTGCTCAGCCTTATCTTGTAGATTTGCACCTTCAGATCCCTGAGAATCCTGTTTGAAACTATTTACTAAGACTTGATTTTTCTCTAAATCTGACAAGGCTTGTTGATGCTCTAAGCCTAGTTTTTGCTCTTGCAGACGAGCATTTTCACCATCAACTTTGAGATCTTCTAGCTCTTTCTGTAGAGCCTTACGCTTTGTCTTAAGGGCTTCAACCTTAGCCTCACTATCACTTAATTGAGCCTTAATTTGGCTAATTTCAGTAGTTAATGCATCTAGTTCGGGCTTAATAAAGAGACTATTATTTTGCTTATTGGCACCACCGGCAAAGGCTCCACCAGGACGGATTTCAGAGCCATCAAGAGTAACCATACGCACTTGAAAACGAACAGCTCGAGCAGCCTTATTGGCATTGTCGATGGTATCAAAGATTGCCGTTACACCTAAGAAGTTTTGGAAAATACTAGCCAAGCGTTCCTCATAAGTGACCAAATCGGAAGCCATCCCAATGAAACCAGATGCACTGGCAAGACTTTGAGCAAATTGCCCATTCAGTTGACGTGGCTTGATGGTTGTCAACGGCAAGAAAGTCGCACGCCCCTGACGATTACGTTTCAAGTAGTCAATCGAACGCTTAGCTGCCGCTTCATCCTCAACAATGATGTTTTGCCCACTAGCTCCCATTGCAATTTCAAGAGCCGTTTGATAGCGGGTATCAAAAGTCAAGTGCTCACTGACAGCCCCAATAATTCCCTGAATGGAGTGGGCATTTTGAAGGACGGACTTAACCCCTGCATAGAAATTACTATGATTTTTTTGAATAGACTCTAAACTCTGACGGCGAGCTTCTTTACTCTTAAGGTGATCCATGAGGTCAAACATCTTCGTTTGAGCTTCTTGATAGTCCTTGTCAATGACTTGATAAGACTGAGCCTTCTCTTTGTAGCTATCCAAGAGATTTTGAAGACTCGCTTGAGCTGCTTGATAAGCCTTTTGAGCTTCGCTAGCTACTTCCTGAGCAGAAAGCAAATCAGCTTGAGCCTGTTTATATTCTTCAGCCTGTGCCTCAAGTGCTTGTGTCTGACTTTCCATGTCGTGGGTGACCTGAGTTAGACTATTGGAAACCTTAGCTTCCTCCTGCATAAGACTGACATAGTCCTCTCGCAAACGTTCAATAAGCGTATCTGGATCATCAGAAAACTGCTCCAGATCTTTTTGAATGGCAGTCAGCTCCTGAGCAATAGTATCCAATTCAGCATTCAATTCAACTTGACGTTGGTTAACCTTATCAAGCGAAGCTTGTGCTTCTGCTTTCAAACTCTCTAACTCGCTGAGACGAGCTTCTGTTTCTTCTTTTTTTTCAGAACGCTGCTGACTTTCCATGGTATAGAGATCGATTTGACGCTCAAAGTCACTAATAAGTCGTGTGACATCCACTAAGGTTTGTTGGTCAGAAGAAATTTGTTCTGAAATTTGGTGACGTTTTTGCTTGAGTTCTTGATTCTCATTCTCTAAACGATGACGTTCCTCATAATAGCTGGTTAATTTGTCCTTAACCTCTGCAAGATCTTCTTGCGTTTGAGTCAAGTCAGATTTTCCAACTTCAATATCATGCACTAATAGATTAAGCTGGGTCTGTCTACGCTCTTCATCTAATTCCAAGTAGCGTTTTGCTGTCGCTGCTTGCTTTTCAAGTGGTTTAACCTGACCATCTAGCTCATGGATAATATCTTCCAAACGATCAAGATTATCCTGAGTTTGATTAAGCTTGCTTTCGGTTTCTTTCTTACGTGTTTTATATTTGAGAACACCTGCAGCTTCTTCAAAAATAGCACGGCGATCTTCAGGCTTGGCATTAAAAATAGCCTCAACACGACCTTGAGAAATAATAGAAAAAGAATCACGCCCGAGACCAGTATCCATGAAGAGGTCATGAATATCACGCAGACGAACCTTTCTACCATCAATCAAGTAGTCATTGTCACCGTTTCGATAGATATGACGTTCCACACGAATAGTTTCACCAGCACCTGCGATAAAGCCGTCACTGTTATCAAGAGTGACCGCTACTTCCGCATAGTTAAGAGCTTTACGGACCTCTGTACCAGCGAAAATAACATCTGGCATCTTGCCCCCACGCAAACTCTTGGCAGAGGATTCACCCAGTGCCCAACGCAGGCTCTCTGTAATATTTGATTTTCCCGATCCATTTGGACCTACAACGGCTGTTACGCCTTTGTCAAAGACGACCTGCGTCTTATCCGCAAAGGACTTAAAGCCCTGCATTTCAATTGATTTCAAATACATGCTTAATTACCTAGTTGTTCAAGGGCAGACTTCGCTGCTGCCTGTTCAGCTAATTTCTTCGATTTTCCAAGACCAGTGCTGAGTTCCTTACCATCAACAGCTACCTGCATAGTAAATTCCTTAGCATGTGCAGGTCCAGACTCTTCGATGACAGTATAAGTGATATCAACCGTACCATTGACCTGAAGACGCTCTTGAAGCGCCGTCTTATAGTCTGTTACTCGGTCAAAGTTTCCCTTTTCAACCTGAGGAATCATGACCTGATTCAAAAATTTCTCAACAGCAGGCAAACCTTGATCCAGATAAAGGGCTCCAAGGAAGGCCTCCCAGAGATCACCGAGAATAGTGGCACGTTCACGACCACCCGATTTTTCTTCACCTTTACCAAGACGAATATACTGCTCGAAACCGCAAGCCTTCGTAAATCCGGCTAAGCTCTCTTCACGAACGATAGTACTACGCATCTTAGACATTTCCCCCTCTGGTTTGTTAGGGTAGCGATTATAAAGATAAACAGAAATGACTAATTGCAGAGCCGCGTCTCCTAAAAATTCCAAACGTT
>ERZ773233.1288-NODE-1288-length-14715-cov-52.676126_pt1 | contig 14715 bp, 10 predicted proteins | sample MGYA00580991_ERZ773233 | MGnify/ENA primary metagenome ERZ773233 (study PRJEB29015, sample SAMEA2738178) | human oral metagenome | biome: human oral; feature: human-associated habitat; material: saliva | place: China | collected 2161 ...
CCCTCCCCGGAATCGAGGGATCGGGAGGCGCCCCCGCCGTCCGCGGCCGCACGCACGATTGCGCGCGCGAACGATCTGACGATCGGATACGACCCTGCAGCCCCCGTGCGCCGCGGGATCGACGTGTCGATTGAACGCGGGGTGTCGACCTGCATCGTCGGCGCGAACGGCGCGGGAAAGTCGACGTTCGCCCTGACCCTCGCCGGCCTGCTGCCCCCCATCGCGGGCGCCGTCGAGATAGCAACCGCTGACGGAGAGCGCGGCGACCCGCACGCGTGGACCAGCCGCCGCCTCCTCGGGCGTGTCTCCATGGTCTTTCAGGAGCCCGAGTACCAGTTCCTGGCCTCCACGGTCGCCGACGAGCTCGCGATCGGGCCTCGCGCGGCGGGCCTCGACGAGGAGGAGATCGGCCCCCTCGTCGAGGAACATCTGGAGGCCCTGGGCCTATCCGCCCTGGCCCGCGCCAACCCCATGACCCTGTCGGGCGGCGAGAAGCGGCGCCTCTCCGTGGCAACCGCGCTCATCAGCGCCCCCGAGCTGCTCATCCTGGATGAGCCCACCTTTGGGCAGGATCGGGGAACGTGGCTGGGCCTCGTCCGCCTGCTGCGCGGAGCCCTCGCCCGCGGGGTCACCCTGGTGTCCATCACCCACGATCCCGCGTTCGTGGCGGCCATGGGTGACCGAGTCATTGACCTGGGTGAGCTGGGACGCCGTGGCGCGTCCAAGGATTCCGGGGACGAGGCCGATGCCTCCCGCGCCGACAACGTCCGTGGTGGGCGCGCAGAATCGGCGAAGACTCGGCGGAGCGGGCTTCGTGTCTTGCTGCGTCACACGAACCCCGTGGCCCGCGTGCTCGCCCTCCTGGTGGCGACTACGCCGCTGCTCGCCACCATCGACCCGGTCAGCGCGGGCGTGGCGCTCGTGCTCGAGCTGTCCCTCATCCCTCTGTCGGGTGTGTCGGCGCGCAGCTTCTTCCTCAAAGCGACGCCGCTGCTCGTCGCCGCGCCTCTCGGTGCCTTCTCGATGCTGCTCTACGCTGCGCCCGGCGGGCGCGTCTACTGGTCGTTTGGACCCGCCGCGATTTCCGACCACTCGATGTGGCTGGCCCTCGGCATCGCCGTGCGCATGTGCGCACTCGTCGTCCCCGCGATCGCCCTGCTCGACCGCATCGACCCGACCGACATGGGCGACGGCCTCGCGCAAATCCTGCACCTGCCTGCCCGGCCGGTGCTGGCCGCGCTTGCGGGCGCACGCATGACCTCGCTGATGGCCGCCGACTGGAAGGCCCTCGAGCGAGCCCGCCGTGCCCGAGGCGTGGGCGACGCCTCGCGCATCCGTTCCTTCCTGCGCGGCTCCTTCTCGCTGCTCGTGTTTGCGCTGCGGCGCTCCGGCAAGCTCGCGACCACGATGGAGGCGAGGGGCTTTGGTGCTTCCGTTGCGCGCACCTGGGCGCGGCCCTCACGCCTGTGCGCCGCCGACGCGGCCCTCATGGCGGTCGCCATCGTCGTTCCCACCATCGCGCTGGCGCTCAGCGTCTGGGCCGGTACCTTCGCGCTGGTTGGCCGATGAGCTGCCAGGAGGGTGCGTCCGCAGGGGCTCCGAGCGGGGGAGTGCGGGTCACCGTCCCCGTGTCCCTCGCTCCTGACGAGGCCGCGCGAGACCTCGCTCCGCGCCTGCGCGCGCTGATCGACGAGGCTGCCCCGGCCTCGTCCGGCGACGCACACCCCGACGGGAACGGCACCCACGCCGATCCTGCGATCACGCCGCGCCGCGTCCCCGTCGTAACAATCGACGGGTACTCGGGCTCGGGCAAGTCCACGCTGGCCGCCGCGCTCGTGTCTCTCTTACCGGGCTGGCAAATCCTGCACCTGGACGACTGGTACCCGGGATGGGACGGCCTCGTGGCCGGCGCGCAGGTCGCGCGGCGCATCTGCGAGGGCCTGCGCGCCGGGTGCCCATCCTCCTACGAGGCCTGGGATTGGGAGGCCGACGCGCCCGGGGTGGTTGTAGACGTGCCCGTGACCCCCACGATCATCGAAGGCTGCGGCGCATGGGACGCCGATGCCGACCTGTCCATCTGGATCGAGGACCCCGGCGAGGACGAACGCCGCAGGCGGGCCCTCGCGCGCGACGGAGCGACCTACGCGCCACACTGGCAACGCTGGGCTGACCAGGACAAAGGGCGCTTTGTAACATAGGTGTATGTTTGCCCCGCACCCCGAACCACCGCTGTGGGTGTGGCTCCTCCTCGGAGCCGTTGAATTCGCCATCCGTATCGTGGCGCTGGGTGTCGTGCCCAAACACCGGCGCGCCTCCACGTCGACCGCGTGGCTGCTCCTCATCTTCCTGTGGCCCTTCCTCGGAGTGCCCCTCTACTTCATCTTCGGTTCCTGGTGGGCCATGGGACGACGCCTCGACGATGACCCCGAGGCCAGCGCCCTCGTCGAGGCCATCCTGAAAGACTCCGCCAAGCCCAAGCCGACCGCCCACGAGGCCCCCGACGGCTCCGACGACGACACCGCCTCGCTCATGCGCCTGACCGGTTCGCTCAGCGGCTTCCCCGACTCCTGCGGCCACGTCGCCGCCCTGCACAACGACACGGCCGACACCTTCCGCGCGATGGCCGCCAGCATTGATCGGGCCACCCACCACGTCAATGCCCTCTACTTTCAGACCTCCTGGGATGAATACTCCGCGCCTTTCTACGAGGCCCTCGAGCGAGCAAAGGCCCGTGGCGTCACCGTGCGTCTCCTCGTCGACCACCACGGCATGCGCACCATACCTGGGCACAGGCGCTTCCGGCGTCGCCTGGATGACATGGGCATCCTCTGGCACCAGATGCTCCCCTTCGCGCCCCTGCGTGGACACATTCGCCGCCCCGACCTGCGCAACCACCGCAAGCTCCTGGTCGTCGACGGGCGAGAAGCCTACATCGGCTCCCACAACCTGGTCGCCCCTGACTACGACACGCCCTCCTTCCAGAAAGCCGGCATCACCTACGACGACACCAGCGTGAGCCTCACCGGCCGGATCGTCACCCAGATCGAGGCCGTTTTCGCCCTCGACTGGTACTACGCCTGCAAGGAAGTCCTGACCCCCGCCGACCTCACCCCGCACACCGCGCGGGAGGAGGACGAGCGCGAGGACACCCCGGCCTCGTCGATGCAGATCATCCCGTCGGGGCCCGCGTTCCGCGGCGAACCCAACCTGCGCGCCTTCGTACACATGGTGTCATCGGCACGCACGCACGTGTCCATCGCGAGTCCGTACTTCATCCCCGACGAGGCCCTCATGACCGCGCTGACGAACGCCGCCCTATCCGGCGTCGAGGTCGAGCTCTTTCTTTCCGAGCAATTCGACCAGTTCCTGGTCGGCCACGCACAGCGCTCCTACTACGGGGCACTCCTCAAGACGGGCGTGCGCATCCACCTGTACCGCAAGCCGACCATGCTGCACTCCAAGTATGTGATCGTCGACGGCAGCCTGTGCGCGATTGGCTCGTCCAACATGGACGTGCGCTCCTTCGGCCTGAATTACGAGATCACGCTCATCGCCGACGACGCGCGCCTGGTCGAGCTGCTGCGCGGCAACGACGAACGCAACCGTGAACGCTCGCGCGAACTCACCTACCGCGAGTGGCGCGATCAGCCCTGGCACGTGCACTACGTCGACAACGTGTGCCGACTGTGGAGCTCGCTCCTGTGAGTGCTTCCGGGGACGAGGCCACGGTCGGATTTGATGGATCAGGTGCGTGTGAGAACAAGGATTCTATGACACTATCGAACGCAGCGTCCGCCTCTCTGGAGGCGAATCCCTTCGTGGGGGAGGGCGGCGCATACGCCTCCGTGCGCCCCGCCTACCCCGACGAGGCCGTGGCCGCGCTCCTGGCCTCCGCTCGGTTGCGCGGTGGAGTGACGGGGGATATCGAGCCTGCCGCTGGCGATCCTGCCGATTCGCCCTCCGTCGAGGATACTTCCATCGTTCCCGCTCCCGCTGTCCCCGCCTCGTCCGCGCCGCTGCGCGTCGCCGACATCGGTGCCGGCACCGGCAAGATGAGTGAGCTCCTGGCGCGCGCGGGTGCCGTCGTGGACGCGGTGGAACCCTCGGACGCGATGCGCGCCCAGGCCTCGTCGATTCCCGGCGTGACGTGGCACGGCGGCGTCGCTGAGGACACGGGACTGCCGGACGGAGCGTTCGATATCGTCGTGTTTGCCCAGTCCTGGCATTGGGTTGATTCTGAGCTGGCGGGCCTGGAGACCGCGCGCATTCTCGCGCCCGGGGGCACGCTCGGCATCGTGTGGAACCAGATGGACGTATCGATCCCGTGGGTGCACCGGCTCACGCGCATCATGCGCTCCGGCGACGTGCACCGGCCCGACCGTCCGCCCACGCCCGGCGGTGGATTCGCGCCCATGCGCCTCACCCAGGTCACGTGGGAGGACGTCATGACCCCCGAGCAGATCCTCACCTTGGGGACCACTCGCTCCTCGTTCATCCGATCCTCGCAGGCCGGTCGGGACCGCATGCAGGCGAACCTGCGCTGGTACCTCTACGAGCACCTCGGCTACACGCCGGGGGAAAACGTTGCTATCCCGTACACGACCCTCGTGTGGCTGGGGGAATGTGCGCCCGAGTGAGCACCTTGCGACCGCGTGCTCCTGAAACTACATCTCAGGCTGCGTTGCGCTGTCGACCCGGCGACCGCTGGCGGTCGTTACTCGACGGGGACCAGGAAACGGTCCGAGGCCCCTTGGGGCAGGGCGAGGCAGCGCGCGCGGGCGTCGCGCAGCGCGGGTTCCAGGACCGCGAGAATCGGATCCCACGAGTCGAGAGGCCGAGCGGTGTTCAGCGACGTGCCATCCTCGCTCACGCACATCTCCTCGTAGACCTGGATCGTGACCCCCGCGAACTCCTGTGCGGGGTGCTGGCAGAAGTAGGTGCCCGGCAGGTAGGTGACCTCCTGAAGGTTGACAGTCGGTGCCCCCGCCATGAGGGCCGTCAAGTCGCGTCCATTCGCGCCAACAACCACGCCGACATGGTGCGTGCGCAGGTTGTTCGTGGCGATCGCGATGCTATGCGAGGTCGCCGTCAGTGCCGGGGAGACGACGATGCGCGCCTGGGTGACGGACGTGTCGACGAAGCCTCGAAACGTGATCGACGGTGTGGAGGGCAGCTTGTTCAGGAGTGACAGGAAATTGCGTGCGCTCTCTTCAAAGTCCTGGGTCATGTCACACTTTCTGTGGAAGGCCGCCACGCGTCGGCGCGAGCGTGTACTGCGAGGCTATCAAGCCATGGCGAACGGACCGCCCATCGGCTCGCCGCCGTGGGAGAGGTTGTGCAGCCATTCTTTCAGAGACTTCAGCAGTTGGTCGGCACCGGAGAGCTTCACGCCCAGGTTTGACAGCGATTCCTTCAACGCGATGATGCGCGCAGCCACCCCCTCGATCAGTGCACCAACCGACGAAGCGATCTGTGCCATGACCAGGGGGAACGCCGTCACGAAGGACGAGGTCAGCTCGACCGCGTAGGGAGTGATGGCCTCGACGACCTGATTGATCGCGTCGCGCACGAAGTCGTACACGAACTGGATGATGACGGCACACACGTCGTAGGCGGTGCCCACCGCGCGCGACAATTCCCCCGTCATGCCGATGCCTCGGGTCGTCGCTCCCGACGCCGCCAAATACGAGGTGACGGCAGAACCCGCGAACGCGCCATCCGGGAAGGAGAGCCGGACGTCGTCATCAATGTTGTGCGCCGTGGCCTCCAGCAGTGCACCGACGTTCCTCCACGTACGCCCGTGGGTGCGCAGCTGGTCGGCGTCCCCAGCCAGCTCAATCAGCCACCCCTTCAAGGGCGCGATGAGGTCGAAGACCCACCCCATCCCCCAGGAGATAAGGGTGGCACGAGGATCGGGAGTGGGGGGAAGCATGTCAGCTCCCATAACGACGCCAGCAAGGTCACCGCTCACCCACGACTTGTCGACGATCGCCGAACTTAGTGCCGCGATTCCATCCAAAACACCCGCCTGAAGGAACGCCGAACCGTCACCCGGCACCCGTGCGGTCACAGGGTGCATGTCAGCTGTCACGACCGTCTCCCCACAGGGCTACCCCGGCCTCGGGAATCGTCACCCGCGACGACTCGCCCACCTGGACGGCGCGCGCGCTGGCCACGAGCGTCTGACCGAGCTTGTCGAGGGCGCACTCAGCGCCGCTAATCGCCAGATGCTCGCCCACTTCCACAAGCTGAAACAGCGGTGCAATAAGAGGTCCGGCCATGAGGCCAAACGCGCCGTCAGAGGCGGACACCTGACGCAGCGTCGCCGAGGCATGCTCAAGGTCGCTCTGGTAGGAAAAAATCCGAAGAGCGTGCGCCGTAATGGCCGCCGGATCGGCGGGAAATTGCTCAGACACGCTCAGAGCCTCCGCTGATGCACCCGGGGATCCGAGGCCTCGGCCAGCGGGACGTCGGGGGAGGGGACACCGTATAGCGAACGCAAGCGCTCGATGCCCGGGAAGGAATCGCCGAAAGCGTCCTGGGAGGCGGTGATAACCTGTTCGCCGACGTCGCGGCGCGCGGCCGCATAGGCGGCAACGATGGCGTCGCACAGCTCGGCTGGGGCATCGTCGATAGCGAGGGCGAGGAGGGTACCTGCGGAGTCAACGGTGACCGTCACGCCCCGGCTAGGTGAGACACCCACCCCGTGGATGGATTCAATGCGTCGACGCATTGCGTGGGCGCGCTCTGCCTGCTCTCGAACCTGACCTTCCTGACGGCGAATCAGGCCGGGATCATCCTCGAATAGCGACATTGTCACCTCCCACCAGTAGAGATATTTATTGTAGATGAAGCGTTAACCTGGTGGCAAGAATACGCCGTTATTCCGCCCTTTTCTCGTTCATTTCGCGCGCGTAAATCCCAGCCTTTACCATCGTGCTCTGACCCATTTGTCAGGTGCATCCGGGCAAGCGTACACGCGGGAGTTAGCCCAGGCCTCGTCCCAGTCCTGAGCAGGTACCAACCACCTGGCACAATGGGTGTCATGGGTTTGTCGTTTCTGGGAGTGATCGCGGCGCTCGCCATGTATGCGGTGAGCGTATCCCCCTCGCTCATGGCGCGCTCGTGGACGTGGCACGCGGTCGCCTCCGGCATCCTGGTGGCCTGCGGCTACATCGCCGGCCTCGTCGTGCAGAACGTGGGACTGCTCGTCATCCGCCTCACTGGGCTGACGGTCAGGGCCTCCGATCCCGCCGAAATCGGCTTCCGTGTTGCCGCCGCCGCCCTCTTCGCCATCTGGTGGTTCTACGCTGTCATCCAGTCGTATCGCCGCGACCGCGTCGCAGCCACACTCGTCAACATGCCGGGGGAGACCATCGGCGAATACCTCCTTGGGGCAGCGGGTGCAGTCGCCGTCGCCTGGACACTGCTCATGATCGTGCGCGCTTTCAACCATCTTGGTCGCATTCTCATCGCAACCCTCGCGGGTTTCATGCCCCGACCTGCCGCCTTCATTACGGGCGTCGCCATCCTCTTCGTCACCATCTTTTTCCTGACCTCAAAAGTCATCCTGCGCGGCGGCATCGGCTTCTTCCGCCGCAAAGCAGAGCAGCTGAACATGCGCACCGCGCGCGGCATTTACAAACCGACCGTCCCGGAGCGCTCCGCCTCCCCGGCATCGCCCGTCACCTGGGAATCGGTCGGCGGGCAGGGGCGTGTCTTTCTCGGGCGAGGTCCCTCGCGCCGCGACATCACGCAAGTGTGCGGCGTCGACGCCATGGAACCCATCCGCGTCTACTCCGGCATGCCCACGGGTGGAACCGGCATCGAGGCGGCCGCGGCAACCGTCGTCGCCGAGCTGCGCCGCACGGGCGCCTTCGATCGTGCAGTCATCCTCATCGCCGCGTCGACCGGCTCTGGGTGGGTCGACGAATGGCAGGTCCAACCCCTCGAGTTCCTCACGCGAGGAAACTGCGCCACGGCCTCGTTGCAATACTCCTACGTGCCGTCCGTACTCAACTGGCTCACCGGACTCGAACCCGCACAGGACGCCTCCGCCGCGCTCTTCGCCGCCGTGCGCGCCGAGCTCGACCTCATGGACGAGGCCTCACGCCCCGCGCTGTTCGTCTGCGGCGAGTCCCTCGGTGCCTTCGCGTCGCAGTCCGTATTCTCCTCCGTTGATGACGCGCTCACCCAGGTCGACGGCGCGCTGTGGGTAGGCACCCCCGCCTTCACCCCCATGCACGAGGCACTCACCGCCGCACGGCACACGGGCAGTCCCGAGGTCGCCCCCGTCGTCAACAATGGGCGCCGCGTGCGCTTCGTCAACGAACCCTCCGACCTGCGCACAGACCTGTACGGGCGCGAACTCGGCCCGTGGGGCTTCCCGCGCATCGTCTATGCCCAACACCCCTCCGACCCGGTCGTCTGGTGGAACAACAAGCTCATCTGGACACAGCCCGACTGGCTGCGCGAGCGAGCCGGGCGCGACGTCTCGCGGGACGTGGAGTTCACGCGCTTCGCCACCTACATCCAGATCCTCGCCGACCTGCCCGTCGCCGGGACCGCGCCCGGCGGGCACGGGCACACCTACCATGAGGAACTCATCCCCCTGTGGCGCGCGATCCTCGGCTTTGACCGCCTCTTCGACGAGGCCCCAGTGCACCCGCGCCTGGCTGCGCTGGATGGTAGCTGGGTGGACGATGCGATGGTTGAACGCATCGGCATTGTCGTGCGCGCGAACCTGGAGCTGTCCGACCGACAGTAAGCGTGCCGCGAGCCTGCGGCTCGAAGCGGTCGATCTGATGCCCGGCAGGTTCCCGCAGGCCCCGCAGGTCCAGTGGTGCCTTCCAACCGAGGAGGTCCACATGTGGGGTTATAGGACGTGTCGTGTTGATGGGGTTCGTGCTTTGGTGCGGCCTTCTCATCCGCACGTGGGCCTGCTGTTCCGAGTCTGGGCAACCCCGCCCATGTACGGGACAGGCGGCCCGCGTGCGGAATAGGCGGCCCGCGTGCGGGACACGTTGGAGTCCAAGTTGTTTTGTCCAGGTGCCCGTGGGCGGCGGCCCGCCCGCGAGATCGCCACACGCGAGCCTGCGGCTCGGAGTGATCGATCTCGAAGCCCGGCCAGGCCCTGCCGCCGCCCCCGGGCACCGATTCTGTCCCCTGGCACCGATTCTGTCCCCGAGTACCGCAGCCGTCCCTTCTGCTCCCTTCGGAACCTGGCGGGTGTTGTGGTGGCATGCACCAAGCGGTCGCAGTGTTTGACAGGTGTGGAATCGCAAAATGATCGTAAATGCGCAGGTGACGAGTCGTTTCATGCTCGTTAGTTTCAGATCACCCGCAGACTTACCGAGCAAATAGGTGATACTTTCATTGAGATGTTAAGGGATTGAAGGAAAGTGTGTGTGAGAAAACGTGCGGTGGTTGTAGAACATGTGTTCATTGGTCAGGTTCCCAATGAAAACCTGCCAAAAAGCGCACGAAAATATTACTAGTAATACCGCAAATTAACTTGTGGCTACATGATGGTAAGCCAGTAACGCGTTGCTAGGTATTCATTTACGCAGTAGTGTTCATTATGCGGATCCCAAGCCTAACCATCCGGTATGGTCCGTTGATTCAACATTGGAGTGAGTATGTCCCAGTTAGTTCACAGGGCGTTCTTGGCGACCCTGGCGACCGGCGCGATGGTGGCGTCCGGTGCAGCCTTCGGTGCCCCCGCTTTCGCGGCGCCCGCCCCCGACATTTACGGCCCCACCATTTCCGACGTCGAAACCACCAGTGAAGGTCTCGGCGGTTCGGTCTCCTTCGTCGTCGAGGATATCCCCGGTCTGTCCAGCATCGACCTGCGCGACCCCTCGACCGATGCGATCTTCTATCGCCGCGTCGTCGACTTCCCTGGCAATGTCTCGGCTGACGGTGTCCACCGCTACACGTTCGACATCAAGTTCTCCGACATCCAGGCTGCTTGGACCAAGGCAGGCCACACGGATGCTCTGCCCGCTACGGTCAAGCTCGTTGCGTGGGGCAGTGATGGCCTGCCCTCCAAGCGAGCCGATGTGGCCCTCGAACCCGTGGCCATGACCTCGCTTGACTTCGGCATCGAGTCCGGCAAGCTTGACCTGCGAGTCGGCCAGCAGACGAACATCGGTGTCACGCACCAGCCTGAGAACGCAAATAAGACCAAGATCAATTGGTCCGGCGACGACATCGACGTCCTGAATGTCGATGAAAAGTCGGGCCTCGTGACTGCTCAGAAGGAAGGCTGCTCGGACGTCCGGGCTGTCGCCGACTACGCGGATCCGATGGTCTTCGATCCGGTGATGGCTACTGTCAACGTCTGCGTCACCGAGCTGGGCGAGGACGAGATCGCCGTCAATCACCTCCGCGTGGACCTGGAGGAGGGTGAGACCGTCACCCTCAAGCCGCTGCTGCCCGAGAAGTTCAAGGACGCCACCCTGTCCTGGGGCTTGGAGTATGGCGGTGTGGCCATCCTGAAGGCGGCCGATGACGGCAAGAGCGCCACGATTACCGGCGGTAACTCTCTTGACTGGGATCAGGTCAACCTGACCGCCACCCTGGCCGACGGAACCGAGGCGACGGCGACGACGATTGTCGTCGTGAAGTCCGTCAAGCAGGATGCGACCGCCCCCGCGCCGTGGGTTGATCCGCAGCCTCAGCCCGATCCGCAGCCTCAGCCGGACCCGCAGCCTCAGCCGGACCCGCAGCCTCAGCCGGACCCGCAGCCTCAGCCCGATCCGCAGCCCCAGCCTGACCCCCAGCCGCAGCCCCAGCCCGATCCGCAGCCGCAGCCTCAGCCGGACCCCCAGCCTCAGCCGGACCCCCAGCCGCAGCCTCAGCCTCAGCCGGAGCCCCAGCCCGATCCGCAGCCCGCTCCCACGGGTTCCTGGATGCAGGACTCGGTCGGCTGGTGGTACCGCAACGCTGACGGCTCGTACCCCGCCAGCAAGGCGATGATGATCGACGGCCGCACCTACCGCTTCGACGCCAGCGGCTACATGCGCACTGGTTGGGTGAACGAGGCGGGCACCTGGTACTTCCACGACGGCTCTGGTGCCCAGCTCTCCGGCTGGCAGGCCGTTGGCGGTTCCTGGTACTACCTGGGCACCGACGGCGCGATGCGCACCGGTTGGGTGAAGGTGGACGGCACCTGGTACTTCATGAACCCCTCGGGCGCCATGCGCACCGGATGGCTGAACCTCGGCGGCACCTGGTTCTTCCTCCAGGGCAACGGCGCCATGTCGACCGGCTGGCAGTACATCGGCGACTCCTGGTACTACCTGGGCACCGACGGCGCGATGCGCACCGGTTGGGTGAAGGTGGACGGCACCTGGTACTTCATGAACCCCTCGGGCTCCATGTACACCGGATGGCTCAACCTGGGTGGCACCTGGTACTACCTCCAGGGCAACGGTGCGATGGCCACGGGACACCTGACCATCGGCTCGACGCCGCGCTACTTCGACGAGAACGGCGTGTGGATCTGGTGATCTGATCTCCCCGCTCGCACCCCGGGGCCCGGGAACGCAACGATTGAGGCGTTCCCGGGCCCCGTCGTGTTGGACACTTCAGGCGGGCTTAAGTTTTTCGACAATGGGTGACGGCTTGTCATCGTGGTCTTTTCCGGTAGCTTTAGGTCAGACGGCTGCGGCGTGGGAGTGCCACACGCTGACAGGAGCCGTCTGTCAATACATTGGAGAAGGCTTATGTCAATGAAGAAACCAGCTGTCCTCCTGGCGTTTGTCGGCGCGTGCGCGCTCGCCGTCACGGGCCCCGCGTCCGTGGCCTCGCCCCTGGTCTCGGGAGAGAGACCCGCGACGGAGACCGCTGCCTCGTCCCTGCCCGTCGGAGACCTCGACACGGCGCTGACCTCGAAGAGCGGCCAGAGCCACGACGCGGAATCGGACACCGATCGGGACCCGGCGCGCGTCGTCGGCATCATCGTCCAGCTTGAGGACGGGGCGGATGGCGCCGCCTCCCTCGCCTCGATCAACGAGGCCGTGGCCGGGGCGTTCCCGGGAGCGCAGGTGCAGGTGCAGCGCGAGTACGACAACGCCCTGGTCGGTTTCGCGCTGCGCGCGCCCGCCGGTTCCCTGGACGCGATCCGGGCGTCGAGCGGCGTGCGGGCGGCGTTCCTGGAGCGCGAGGGGCACGTCAGCGACGTGGCGGCCATGGATGCCGAAGGCGGCACCAGGGCTTCCCAGGCGGAGGGGCAGGACCCGGCGAATCTGAGCGCCCAGCTCATGATGCGCACCGACCAGGTCACGCAGAAGGGCGAGGGTAAGGTCATCGCGGTCATCGACACGGGCGTCGACATGACTCACCCGGCGTTCACGGGGGCTATGCCCGACAACGTCGCCCTGTCCGAGGATCAGGTGCAGGCGCTGGTGCCTCACCTGGGGGCCGGAAAGTCCGGCCAGTACATGTCCGAGAAGTTCCCCTTCGCCTACGACTACGCGGATGACGATGTGGATGCCGCCCCGCGCGAGGGTGGCTCCGGATTCCATGGGACGCACGTCGCCGGCATCGCCGCCGGCAATGCCGACAAGATCGTTGGCACGGCCCCGGACGCGCAGATTATCGTCGGCAAGGTGACGCGCAGCGAGGACGACGCCCTGCTGGACTCGTCGCTGCTGGCCGCGCTCGACGACATGGTCGTCCTGCGCCCCGACGTCATTAACCTGTCGCTGGGGTGGACGGCCGGCATGGACAACGAGGCCGACTCGGTCTACGACTCCGTGTACAAGAAGCTCCAGGAGGAGGGGATTACCGTCAACGCGGCCGCGGGCAACGCCTTCTCGACCGGATACGGCAACAACTCCGGCAAGGGCCTGCCCTACGCCTCCGACCCCGACACCTCCGTGATGGACGAGCCCGCCACCTACCCCTCGGTCGTGGCCGTAGGCTCCGTCGAGAACGCGCTCATCCGGAACGCCTTCACGGCCGCCGGCATGGATATCGGCTACCAGCGTTCGCGCGGCATGAACGGCGAGAAGGTCGCCTACTTCTCCGACTTGCCTGCCGGCACCTACGAGTACGTGGATGCCGGCTTTGCCTCCGAGGAGGATGTTGCCGCCCTGAAGGAGAAGTTCCCGAACGGGCTGTCCGGTAAGATCGCGCTCGTCTCGCGCGGCAAGATGACCTACCAGAAGAAGGTCGAGAACCTCTACGACCTGCACCCGGCGGGCGTCCTCGTCTACAACAACGTCTCGGTCGGCTCGCTCATCATCATGAATCTGACGACCCAGGACGTGCCCGCCGCGTTCATCTCCCAGGCGGACGGGCAGGCCATGCTGGCTGCCTCCGACCACCACCTGACCATCGCCGAGGGCCAGGTCCTGCCCCAGTCCACCACCTACGAGGCCTCGGAGTTCTCCTCGTGGGGCGTGTCCCCCGACCTGCGCCTCAAGCCGGAGATCGCGGCGCCCGGTGGCAACGTTTTCTCAGCTATACCGAACGGTGCGTACGAGCAGACGTCGGGCACCTCGATGGCGACCCCGCAGATGGCGGGCATCAGCGCGATCGTCCTGCAGCGCGTCCAGTCCGACCCGCTCTTCGCCTCGATGAGCGCTCGCGACAAGGCTGACGTCGTCCAGAACCTCATCATGGGAACCGCGCGGCCCCTGACAGACGCGGCCCAGACTTTGGGGGCCCTGTACTCCCCGCGCAAGCAGGGTGCGGGCCTCGTCGACGCCCTGGCTGCCACGACCTCGTCCGTGTACCCGACCGTGGCGGGCGCCGCCGAGCCCTCCCGCCCCAAGGCAGACCTGGGGGATGGCACGACGGGCTGGCACTTCGATGTCACGCTCCACAACCTCGGCGCGGCGCCCGCGACCTACGAGCTGAGCTCCCAGGCCCTGTCTGAGATCGTTGACGGCGGGTTCTTCACGGAGCACTCCTCGGATTGGCGAGGCCGTGGCGTGGAGGTCACGTACTCCGGCGCGGCATCGGCCTCGGCTGAGGGCGCGACTGTCACGGTGCCGGCCTTAGGCGAGGCCACCGTCGGCGTCGACGTCATGCCCGGCTCCGAGTTCGCCTCCTACGTTGCGGACAACACGCCCAACGGCACGTTCCTGGATGGCTTCGTGCGCTTCGCGTCGAAGACCGATGGTCAGCCCGACCTGGCCGTGCCCTACCTGGGCTTCTACGGCGACTGGGGCAAGGCCCCCATCTTCGACGCGCTCGCCTCGACGGGCGGGGCGCACACCCGGGCCTCGGAGATCGTCAACGGTTCCACCGGGGACTCCCTCGGGTACAACCCCCTCATCAAGGTGGCCGACCGCACTGGAAAGCCCAACCCGCAGCGCTACGTGATCTCGCGGTCCGCGGCCTCGGGCGCCCCGACGGTCCTCGAACCCCGCACGGGCACGCTGCGCAGCGTCCACGCGCTCACCAGCACCTACACGAACGAGGCCGGGGAGACAGTCTTCTCGGTGACCAACCACCGGAACTGGAAGTCCATCTACCTGACCAGCACCGAGGAAAACACGTGGGTCGAGGCCTACCATGACTCCACGGCCTTCGACGTGAACGCGGAGAAGTTCGCGCGCATGCCCGACGGCGCGTACAAGCTGACGCTCTTCGCGCACAACGACGGCCCATCGCGCACCGAGCAGTCGATCTCCTACGATTTCCGTCTCGACACCGCGGCGCCCGTCATTTCCGAGCTGGTGTACTCCGGAAAGGATGAGG
>ERZ773233.1290-NODE-1290-length-14704-cov-5.714656_pt1 | contig 14704 bp, 10 predicted proteins | sample MGYA00580991_ERZ773233 | MGnify/ENA primary metagenome ERZ773233 (study PRJEB29015, sample SAMEA2738178) | human oral metagenome | biome: human oral; feature: human-associated habitat; material: saliva | place: China | collected 2161 ...
TAAAAGTATGCTGTAGCGTAAAACCAGTATTTTCAACTGTTTTTCAGTCAATTTTAAAGTTTGTTTTTGAAATTGGTGAAAAATCTTCTGTAGCTCGGAGGACCTCATAATTTGCTGTATAGCCAAGCAGTCATGCGGTTGGTCCTGTGAGGGTAAAAAGATCATTACAATTGAGCTGTGTTTTTGTGCCTGTTCCTTCGATTATTGGTCAGGTCGTAGTTTCAGTTGGCTCTGCAGAGGAGATATTTAGTACATTAAATACTAATCATAATAATAAAAGAGAAAGAAATCAGATTTTTTTCATCATTTGCTTGCTATTTGAAGGTTAAATAAAGAATACTTGAGGATACTTTTTTGTCTGTAGAATGCAATTAAAAAAGTATTGCCTTTATTGATTTTTTGTAATTGGGTAAAAAAGTTTGTGAATATTTGACAATTTTTAAAAAAAAGTATATAATTAATGTAAAGATTTTTTATTCTTTATTGTTAGAGGATGGCAGAAGTGTTTAATAATAACCTTCCAGAATTGGAGGTTAGTCAGGAAGACCTTGCGAAACAAAAGGAGATTAAATGGACTGTAATACAGACGAAAAAAGCATTAAATTCTCCAGATATTAATCCTTTCTATAAAAAAAATGGAGAAAAGTATCAGTATAATCTTGATACTGTAAAATCCTATTTGAGCAAACTTCAAAATAAAACTCCTGACCAATTGAAATCTGTGAATACAGCGGCTTGGATCATGGCGGTACAGATTGGATTGAAGGCATTAAAATATGATATCAAAGTCGTTGATTGACTCCTTGCTACCAAGGGACATTTTTCTAGTTCAGAAACAGCAAAGGCTATTGCTCAATTTCAAGCAGATAATGGACTGGATGCGACGGGTGTGCCTTATGGACCTACAATAAAGAAGCTTCTTGAAAAGCTTGGTGGTACGGTTAGTGGAGCAGTATCTGAATCTAATGTAAATAATCAAAATGCTAATGCTGATGGGAAAGTAAAACCTAATCAGACTCCAAATGTTACTTCTGAAACTGGGTTAGAACAACAGAATCTTTCTTCAGATGCAGAGAAATTTGTCAGAGGTTTTGTAGATCAGCTTAAGAAAAATCCTAATAATTCTGAGGAGGATATTTTGGCGGTGGAAAATGCTTTAAGGAACTATCTCCAAGGGAAAAAACTTTCAGAATTTAAGAAGACTGTTTCTTTAAGATGAATAAATGGTAAAAAATATTATTATGGATCAGTGAAAGAAGGTTTGGCTTTTGTTATATGAACTTTTAAAGATGGTGGTCTTGTTGAATGAGTTCTGGTTTCAATGGCAAAAGATAAGACATTTCAGAAACTTATTACAAGACCAGAAGGACAAACTTCAAATATATCACAAGCTTCACCAGGCTCTCCAGAAACAATAGTGAATCCAGCTTGAGTATCTCAGTGAAATTGAGAAACTCAGGTTCAGCAAAATGCTGATACTCCACAATGAACTCCTGTAACTACGGATACTCCAGAGGAGAAAGAAAGGCAAACCCGTGTTGCAAAAAGAACAGCACTCTCTCAAAAGATTAATGCTATTTGATCTGGAAAGATTAGTTGAGTTAAACCTGGAAGTGAGAAGTCGTTGAAAGAACTGGCTATTGGAGACAGGAGGGATCTAAAAAATCTTAGAAAAGGACTAGCAGAGTTGAAAACTCTGATTTCAGCTAATCAAGAATTTATTATGTCAGATGAAGGACTTAGGTTAGAGCTGACAAATTCTTTGAATGATATTAAGTCTGGATTAGAATCTAAAAATAGAGGATGGCTTAATGGAACAAAGATTAAGGAGCGTTTGCTAAAGGAAGTTGATGGTTTGATTTCTATTTTCTCAAGTCCAGAAAAGATTCCTGACTATAATAAAGAGCAAGATTCCCTTGCTACTAGGATTTGAGTTGGAGCTCAAGTTAAAACAGAGTCTTCCTCATCTTCAGTTCAACAAAACGTAGAGCAAGTAAATATTAATCCTAATGTAGCTCCTATTCAGAATTATTCAAATATTCTCCCAGGATCAAATGCTTGAACGACAGTGACTCCAGATAAGAAAGATCAAGTAAATGGAGTAGTTCCTCCTCAGGCTGAAACACAGACGGCTCAGGAGAAAAATCAGAGAGAACTCGAGAGACAGCAACAGTTAGCAGCAGAGAAAGCAGAGAAGGCGAGAAAAGAAGCAGAGAAAAAAGCTAAAGAGCTAGCGGAGCAAGAAAAGAAAGCAGCTGAAAAAAGAAAGCAAGAAGAAGAGAAGAAAAAAAAGTTGCAGGAAGAGAATGAAAAAAAAGAAGCAGAAAAGAAAGCAAACCAGGAATCTGCTAATAAACAACAAAATAAGCCTTCAGAAAGAAAAGAAACTGCTACGGCATCAAAAGAATTTACTAGAGATTCAAAATTCGAGGATTTAGCAACACTTAGTGGAGATGCTTCTAATCTCAAGTTTGAGTTTAATAAAGGTGTGCTTCAAACTGATGGGAATGGGAAATATATTCTGATAAATGGTGAAAAGTATTATGAATATACTGATGATGAGAGTAAGCAGAATCCTGCATTGAAATATTTTGATCTTAATAGAAACCATCCTAAAGGTATTGAGATTCAGTTTTGAGGATTGGATAGTGGATATGTTCAGCCAGACTTCTCATTCGTTCCAGAGAAATAATTTACTCTAAATAACTAGAAAAACCTGATATAGATTCAGGTTTTTTCTTCTCTTTCTTTGAGAGTCTCTACTTGATTCCTTTTTGAATATCTTGCTTTTTTTTGAAAAATAGATATAATATACTAAAAATAAAAAGTTTTATTCCTTAGTTGCACAAAAAATATGGCAACACCTCAGGTTTCAGCTTATTCATATTTTCAGATCAAGCCGTTCAAGGATAATGAACTCTGAGTTTTGCATTGGGAGAAATTGATCAAAAATCTGATCTCTCTGAAGGCCAAAAAAATCGCTTTTATTATGATGGGGAATGCAGCTGAGATCAAGCTTTTTGTGAAGCTTCCGAGGGATTTTGAATCTTATTTCAAAAATACTTTTTATACGACTTTCACGACTTCTGATCTTGTGGAAGTTGATAAGGTTCTGCTAGGTACTGATAGAAATTATATGGGAATGTCAAATGATGCCGTTCTCAAGCTCAAGGATGATTTCAGTAAAGATGGTAGCTATATGGACCCGATGAATGAAATTTTTGCTACCTTTCAAGGGCTTGATAAGGACTCAGTTTTAAAGATCGTTTTTGAATATACGTTCAAAATTGAGGAAGATGATTTGACGATTTTCCTCAATAAACTTGGGAAAATGATTACGTATCTTTGGAATGGTTGAGCTAAAAAGGTAGAAGAGAAATCTGAAGAAAAGCCAGTGATCGATCTCTATATGAATATGCGATGGAATCTAACAACTTCTGATCCCTATGTGAAAGAGAGCATAACCAGTGTTTTAGGATCAGTGTTTGCACCTTTTTTGGCGAAGGGAAGTTTTGAAAAGAAGCCAAAACCTCAGTGGTTGCCTGTTAGGTTTGCACAGGTGATTAATCTTTTCCATTTGCCAACTAAGGTGAATTTTGTAAAAGGACTTGAATATACAGTATATAGAAAGTTGCCCTATCCAACTGCGATTCCTACACCTGAGAATACTCCAGCTAAGGAACTAACTGTACTTTGAGATACAGACTACAGAGGGGATAAGATCAGATTTTGAGTTCGTCAAGAAGATAAGTTTAGGCACATGTATATTGTAGGAAAAACCTGAACGGGAAAATCGACCTTTATCAATAATATGATTATTTCTGATATGAGGGCTGGAAATGGGCTTTGTCTCTTGGATCCTCATGGAGAACTGGTAGATGATTTGCTTGAGTATATTCCCTCAAATCGTATCAATGATGTGATTTTGTTTGATGTTGGAGATGCGGAATATCCGATCGGGTTTAATCTTTTGCAGGCGGATAATGAAGATGAAAAAAACAGAATCGCGTCTGGGGTAGTTTCTACTTTTCAGAAACTCTTTGATAATTCACGAGGTCCAAGACTGGAATATATTTTGAGGAATGTAGTTTTGTCAGTGATCGACTATCCAAATGCTACTTTGATGCATATTCTTAGAATTCTGACAGATAAGGAATTTCGTGAGGAAGTGATTTCGCATGTGAAGGATCCTGTGTTGTTGAAATTTTGGAATAATGAGTTTAATAGATGGCAAGATAAACAAAGGGAGGAAGCGGTTTGACCAATTACAAATAAGGTTGGTCAGTTTCTTTCTTCTCGTTTGGTAAGAAATATCTTTGGACAACCGAGAACAAAGCTTAGTATTAGAAGGGCTATGGATGAGGGAAAGATTATTTTGGTAAATCTTTCAAAGGGAAAGATTGGAGAAGATAATGCAAATATGATTGGTTCGCTCTTGGTAACTAAGATTCAGATCGATGCGATGGGAAGAGCTGATATGGCGAAGCATTTGAGAAAGCCGTTTTATCTCTATATTGATGAGTTTCAGAACTTTGCTACAAAATCATTTGCTACGATTCTTTCAGAAGCGAGAAAGTATAAACTCTCTTTGATCGTTGCAAATCAGTATACTTCTCAGCTCGATGAGGCGATTAAAGATGCGATCTTTGGAAATGTTGGAACGATCTTTTCTTTTACGCTTTGATATGATGATGCATCAGTGATGACCTCTCAGTTTAAGGAGCTTGTAAGTACGAATGATCTGATTTCTTTGCCTAAATTTACGGCATATACAAGACTGATGGTTGATGGAGTCTCTTCGGATCCGTTTAGTATGAAGACTTTGCCTCCGTTCGTTTCTGAATGAGATATTGAGCATATTGAGAAGATTAGAAAGCAGTCCAGACAAAGATATGCGATGGAAAGGGAACAGTTGGAAGCATTGATGAATGCTTGGAATAAAAAGACCTTTTCTGTTCAGGAAAAAATAGCTGAAAAAGCCAGACTTGAAGGACTTTGAGTAACTGAAAAACAAGCTCAAAATCTGCAAGATATCGCTGTTCAACAGGTTATCGGTATGTTTGATGAGGTGAGCATTGGTGATACTAAGGCAGATGCGATGATTGTTGATACTGAGCAGGGAAATCATAAGATGATCTGGTATCAGAGTCCAAAAGCCTTGGATCAGGTAGCGAAACTCCAGGTTCAGAAAGGAAAAACGTATAAGCTTAATCCGACTACTTCAATCAGCTTTTTTGTGGATATTTGGCAGCATTTGAGCGAAACTTGTAGCAATAAAAAGCCTTTGACGATCTGGGTTGGGACTCCTGAGGAAGTTCAGAAGCAGCTCAATGAAGTGTATGAGAAAGCTGGGCTTGATCCACAGACGACAGATTTCCTCAAATTTGTGCCGAATATAGCTCTTTTGGAGGAGAAAAATCCGCAGAAAAAACAGGAAGAAAAACCTGAATCTCAGGTTAATATTCCTCAGAAATCTGCTTGAGAGAGAAAATTCTCTCCAAAAAAATCTGCTGGCGGATTTAGTATTGAGGATGTGAAGCTCGGATCAGAATATGAGGGCTATGTGAAGCTCACTTATAACTACTGAATGTTCGTAACGGTGAAGGGAGTTGAGTGATTATTGCATAAAAAGCAAATTAAGGCTCCAGACTGAGTTGATTGGAAAAAATATTATAATATCGGCGATAAGATTTTGGTGAAAGCACTTGAGTTTAAGGATATTAATGGAGAGAAGAGAGTTTTGTGGACTCAACTTTAATCGAAAGATAGAAAAAAGGCTTATACGGAAAAAAGAGCAAGATACTTGCCCTTTTTCCTAAACTCATTCTACAGCTACGATTACCTGAATCTGATACAGTAGTCCTAATACCATAATAGTATGCTGGACACCCACTTCTAGCAACAACTCTTTGAGAAGAAGCTTGAGATGAATTTTTGTTTTTCCCTTCAAAAAGCTTTTTTATCTTCTCTGAAGATGTTGTATTAATAACCTCGTTTATGACTTCTGAATAATGATTATCTATAATATCAAGATATTCACTATTAGTAATCTGATTAGACGGTTTCTTAAAAAGTTGCGTAGCAATTTTTATAATTGCATCATGCTGGGCATCTGAAAGATTATAATAATCACTATAATCCCACCCGATCTCATGTTTTGAATTATCCTCTCGCCAACTTTGAGCTAAATCTTGTTTCAGTAAACCTATTGCATAAGCAAATTGAGATTCTGAAAGTTGATTTAATTTGTGCTCTTGACTTCCAAGAGGAAGAATTTTCCCATCAGAAACAGCAAGTGCGTTTTTTACCACATCTTTCTGCTCCTTAGTCAACTCTGTTGACAACTCTTGCTTATTTCCTGTATCTTTCGTGCAGGCAAGAAAGAAAACAGCGGAACATACTAGTAAAACACTAGTGATAATCCCAAAAAACATTTTCTTGTTCATTCTTTTAATCTTTTTTGTAATGTTAATAATGTTTAATAAATTAAAACTCATGCAATCTAAGAAAAACTTAAAACAAGGACAGCTATAAGATTTCCAAATCAAATTTCAAGACATTCTAGCTTACTAAAAAAAACCTGAATTTGATTTCAGGTTTCTTTTTTTACTATTCAAATATTAGCAATTCGCATGATCAGTTCCAGTCAGTACAGGATCACATCCATATTGAATCAAAGACGAGAATTGCTCAGTCAGCACTTTTCTAAGTTTGTTCTTTAATTCCTCAGTCAATGGGATAGCAGGATCAGTTTGCTCATCTAAAGTACTCAAGTGATGACCTACGATCTTTCCATCTTTCAATACTACAACAAATGGCACATAAAGCCTCTTAATTTTAGGATCATTAAGCCCCTCATACTCAGGCAAAACCTCATCTAACCTCTCCAATAGATATTGATATTCAGGTCCTGTCTCAACTTCAGTAACAACTACTCCACTCTCATTGAGTACCTTTTTATCACGGATAGCCTTTGGATTGTAGTAATAAAGTTTGCTTAGACCATTTTCCTGCATTGCTGCTAAAAGTTCTGGCAAAAGATTTCTACACCAAGGACAAGTTGGGAACCCAAAATAGAAAATTCCTGAAGTCTTACTATCACTCAAAAGTTGCTTAAGCTCTGAAAACTCTAATGTATCAATATCCATAGTAGTCGGAACCTCTATATGCAGATGCCCAGTATCATTAAGCGACTCATATTCCTCCTTAAACGCAAGAGTATCAGAGGTAGAGTCCTGCATTCATGTTAAAGTTCAGATTTCTATATTTTGTCCTGAAAGCGCGCTTGTCTGCACATCAACTGCAACACTCTGCTCTTGACTACCAGTCCCACACCCTCATAAAAGGAGTCCTAAACCGAGAATTCCAGCTCCCATAAGTTGTCTCTTCATCATTGTATTTCCAATAAAAATAAAAACAAACCTGAATATAGCATTCTGTCCAGCAAATGCAAGTTTTTTTGATTTTAAATATGTATAAAAAAATCCCCTCTACCGAGAGGGGAATAATAAGTTATTTTTAATTTAGAATTCCACAGTTGGTGCTACTTCGGCTCCTGTAGTCGCTTCAAACAGGTTAGCTCTCTGGAAGTCAAAGATTTTTGCGATGATTGAAGTTGGGAAGATTCTGATCTGCGTATTGTAATTTTTCGCAGCAGTATTATAGTTCCTTATCTCAACGGCAATTCTATTTTCTGTCCCCTCGAGCTGAACCATGAGATCTCTGAAGCTCTGGTTTGCTTGGAGACTTGGATAGTTTTCAGTCAAGACCATGAGTCTTCCAAGTGCTTGAGAAAGTTGACCTTGTGCTGCTTGGTACTTCGCTAACTCTTCAGTATTATTTACATCGACTTTAACCTGGCTAGCTGCAGCTCTTGCATTGATTACATCAGTTAATGTTTGCTTTTCAAAGTTCGCCTCTCCCTTAACTGTCGCTACAAGATTTGGAATGAGATTGGCTCTTCTCTGATATACATTCTCGACTTGGCTTCGCTCGGTTTTTACAGATTCCTCGGAGATTACGAGGGCATTATACTTTCCGATAGTTGCAGAATAAAGTATGGCTAAAATTGCGATAGTGATTCAAATTCAAATGAGTCGTTTTTTCATTGTGTGGTAATAAATAGATAAAAAAGGTTTATGTCAGATTTTATAGGTTTTTTACTTGAAAGAGCAAGAGATTTTTTAATCTCCAGCTCCACCTCCCCCAGATCTCCCTCAGCCACCAGAGAAACCTCCTCGTCCTCTAGAACTTCAGCTACTCCAGCCTCCGCTAGAACTTGATCAGCTTCAACCTCCTCCTAAAATGCTTCCAAGAGTTGAGTTATTTCGGCGATCCCAACGATTCCTGATAGAGGAGCGTCCTCACTTTCTACTTGAGCCTCGAATAATCAATAGTAATAAAAAAATAGTATAAACTCCTAAAAAAATCATCTGAGATCTCAAATCATCTTCCTCAGAGCTTTGATCAGAGAATTGGTTTTGTACTGATTCGTCTAAGAAAAAACTATAAAAGTTTTTGATCCCTTGATGGAAGTTTCAGTTATTTACTTCAGGTCTGATGAGTGTTTCTATGATTTGTTTTGCAAGGAGATCAGGGATTTTGTCTTCTAGTCCGTATCAAACGACAATTCTGATCTTTTTCTCCTCGGTCGCAATAGCTAGTAGAAGACCATCATTTCTCTTTTTGTCTCAGATTTTGTTTTCATTAAAGGCTTTAAGAGCGATATCAAAGAGCTCGTGTGCCTCTCTATGTGGGAATAATACTGTTACTACTTGGTAGCCAGAGCTGCTTTCAATTTGCTGTGCTAACTGTTCAAGTTCTTCTTTTTGATCTATAGAGAGGGTATTTGAGTAGTCATTGACGAAATGCGTGAATTTTGGCAAATTCATCGGATCTATTGAATCCGCTGAGCTGAAGTTAGAAACGAGTGTTAATATTCACAAGATAAAAATTCAGATTTTTTTCATTTTTGCATATTTGAGAAATAAATATATTTTTAGTCTCCAGCACCTCAACCTCAGCTACTTCCTCCTCCTGAGTCAAATGAATCCGAACTTGAACTTCCTCGATCGGAGTCTGAGCTACTTCGGCTCGAACTTGAAGAGGAATCTCGTTCAGATCAAGTACTGCGGCTTCTCTTTCATGATTTACTTCAGAAGAATATTGAAAGATTAGATGTAATTCCTATTGAGATTAGGAAAATGCATGCAAACAGTAAAATAGCATTTTCCGTAAATTTCCATCTAATAAGTTTTCATAAAACAACACTTATAAATAGTCAAAAGATTCCCAAGAGTATCCCTTTTGAGATTAATGGATATAATATAGTAAAATATCGGCTGTCTTTGTATCTCTTCCTGCGCTCATTTCTTGCTTTATCTGATCCTACTGCAGATGATATTGTTGCTATTATCATACTAATGATGACATAAGCTATACAACAACCGAATGCCAGAGATATTCCACTATCAAAAGTTTCTTTTTTTGCTTGTCAATCTAAATATTCAGGTAATTTCTCATAAAACTTTTTCACGGCTTCATAAAAATTATCATTATTTACCTCAGGTCTGATGACTTCTTCGATGATTTGACTAGCGAGAATATCTGGGATTTGCTCCTCTAATCCATATCAGACCATGATTCTGATCTTTTTCTCCTCAGTTGCAATAGCTAGTAGAAGACCATCATTTCTCTCTTTATCTCAGATTTTATTTTCATTAAAGGCTTTAATTGCGATATCAAAGAGCTCGTTTCCTTCTCTATTAGGGAAAAGGAGTGTTACGATTTGATGTCCAGAGTTTTGTTCAATAGATTTTGCCAGTTCATTAAGTTCTGAAAATTCATTCTTTGTTAGTACATTTGAATAGTCGTTCACAAAATACTCAAATTTGGGTAACTCCATTGGATTGATTGAATCAGCTGAAGTAATACCAAAAAGTCCTATTAGAATGTATAAGATAAAAAGTCAGATTTTTTTCATTTTTGTATTGAGAATTAAAGGCTATTTTTTAGAAAAATCTATGATAGGCGTTTTTGTATTTTTTTGTTGAGAAACGTCTTTTTCAGACTCTCTTTTGAGAGGCTTGAGTGTTAAGAATTTTGCAAGATTTTTGATCCCAGTGCAAATCAAGATCGCAAAGAAAGTATTTGCGAGTAGGTGCCGGAGGTAATTATTTGAAGTATTCCTAAAAGCGAGGGTAAAAAAGTAAAAAAAGATCAAAACAAGTAAAATATCTACTGCATATGCTGCCCCTCTTCCTCGCCGTGGAAGCTGTGCTATTTCCTCGCTGGAATTCTTTTCTCTGTCTTGTGTTGATCCCCTGATCTCAGTTATGATAAGCATTCGAGCTGATATAAAAAAAGGTATAACAACGGCAAGAAATGATAATCCATTTTTCTCAGTGATGAAATTAAATCTTGTATAAAAATCTGGGGTAAATGTATAAAAAAAAGCGAAAAATAGTAAAATCCCTATACTTCGTAGCCTGATTTTACATCTAAGTTCGTATCTTTTTTTATCTAAAATGAGATAGAGGATTATTCATATTGTAACTGCAAAAATTAGTATTCGCCATTCGTAATATTCAGAGACGATTCCTTTCCGTGCATTTCGGCTTCGAGTTGTCCAAGTTTTTTGTTGTTCTTCTGCTAAAAAGTAGAGAAAGGCTCAAATCCCTCCAAAAATGATAATATTTTCTAGAATTGTTGTTCAGATTTTTTTCATTTTTGTATATTTGAGAAATAAATAGGTTTTTAGTCTCCAGCACCTCAACCTCAGCTACTTCCTCCTCCTCAGCTGAAGGAATCAGAGCTCGAACTCGAACTCCCTCCTGAGTCTGATCATGATCGGTCTGATCTTCATCAAAAGCCTCCGGATCACCTCTTCATTTTTCTCGGAAAAATGTTTGCAAGTGTTATGAGAAATCATATTGAGAAGAAGATTCCTCCCCAAAGAAAGGTTGATAAGATTCTTAATAATCGTCCAAATTCTCCTAGAAGGACTGCTGAGATTAGAACCAAACAAAATCAAATCATATTGATTGCAAATCATCGGAACCCTATCTTGTTGCAGGTTTTCATGACTTTACTATTTTCGTATTTCCTCTTTAGTTCTTTTCTTTTTTCTTTTGAAATAAATGAGTTTATTATTATGGGGATTCGTCCACCTAGAAACAAGGAATATATTCATATTATTCGTACTCTCTGACCTATATTTTCCAGATCATGGTATTTTTCAGGAGTCAATTGATTTGATCCTTCTGATCTATTAAAGATGCCTTGTTCTTCAGTGCTGTTTTCTGTATTTAGATTTTCAGGTTCATCTAAATATTCAGGTAATTTCTCATAAAACTTTTCCACGGCTTCATAGAAATTTCCTTTTCTAACTTCTGGTCTGATAATTTCTTCTATGATTTTGCTTGCTAGAGCATCAGGAATCTTTCACTCTAGACCATATCAGACCATGATTCTGATCTTTCTCTCCTCAGTTGCAATAGCTAGTAGAAGACCATCATTTCTCTCTTTGTCTCACATCTGATTCTCATTAAAGGCTTTGAGAGCAATATCAAAGAGCTCGTTTCCCTCTCTATGTGGAAATAATACTGTTACTACTTGGTAGCCAGAGTTTGTTTCGATATTTTTTGCAAGCATTCCGAGTTCAAGTCTCTGTTCTTCAGTGAAAACATTTGAATAGTCATTTACAAAGTGCTCAAACTTTGGTAGATTCATGGGATCTATTGAACTTGCTGAGCTGAAGCTAGAAACGAGTGTTAATATTCATAAGATAAAAAGTCAGATTTTTTTCATTTTTTTATATCAATCAAAAATTAAACTCCGATTCTGAAATAGATTTCTTTGTCTACTAGTTCTCTTTTGGTCCCTCGTTTGAGTGAAGAAATCTGTTTGATAATCTGAACTTTCTCAGGTGGATTTTTTGCCTCAAGTACATAAGGAATCTTTGCCTTGAAACTGAAAGGTCTGGTTTGTTGGTTATTGATTGAGATTTTGCAGGCACCCATAAAGGCTTCTGTTGAAGTAAGATCAGTTTGTGAGAACTCAGGCTCAAATTCTTTTGCGAGGAATTCGGCATCAGGAGCTCCGACTTTATAGACGAACATATTTCCAATATTTCCGAAAATAGTTTTTGAGAGATCGAGCTCTCCTCAGAGGCCTCCTTGTTTTAGCTGATCTGTATATTGGTGAGCAACAACGAGTCCAAGTCTATATTTTCTAGCTTCTGACATTATCGATTCAAAGGATTGAGAAACATAGTTTTGGAACTCATCTACGTATAAGTAGTGTGGGACTCTGTCTTTTTCCTCAATTTTTGCTCTTTTGAGAGCTGAGAGTTTAACTTGCATGGCGATGATTTTACCGATGAGCTTTGAGGTTTCTTCTCCTGAGATACCTTTTGCAAGGTTCATGAGGATGATCTTTTTTTGTTGCATCGCATCATACATTTTGAAAGCTGATTTAGATTGACCGATAATATTTCTGACATACACTCCAGTTGTAAAAGGTCAGAACTTTGCCTGGATAAATGGGATAATTTCAGCTTTTTCTCTATCTCCCATTTTCTTATAGGTTTTGTTCCACCAGGCTGCAACTACAGGATCTTTCAGGTTTCTAATTTTAGCTTCAGCAAATGCTTCATCAGTAAAAAGTCTCATGATATCTACGATAGTTCCTCCCTCTGGTTGATCCATAAGGAGCAAACAGGCATTTCTAAAGTAATCCTGAATTCTTGGACCAAAAATTTCATGTCCATACATTTGGATAAACATTTCAACAAGATCATTTGTTACCACGTCTTTTTCATCGCTGTCGTCTGGGCTTACTTCGAGCGGATTGAGTCCGATAGGGTAGGCAGTATTTCAAAGATCAAAATAAATCAGATCATCAATTCTCTCTTTTGGAAAATGTCTGAGGAGGAATTCTACAGCTTCTCCATGCGGATCAATGAAGGTAAATCCTCTTCCATTATCCATATCATCAATGGCTTGTGTTAGCATAATTGTTGATTTACCAGTACCGGTCTGACCTAGAATATAAATATGTCTAAATCTATCCTTGTCAGTAATTCTGATTTCTCTTTTTACTCCTCAGTAATTGTTGTATCCAACGACAATTCCTTCGCTTGGGAGATCGTCTGGGGCTGGGATAACCTTAAATTTTTGCCAGGCGATTCTTGGGTTTTGGTTAAATCTTCCGTGCGGAAAATGAATAATAGAGGAGAGCTCCTTGATATTCAAGACAGTTGATGGATTAAATTTCAAGATATTAGTCAAGAGGCTTGTGTCTGGATATAAGATTCTCAAACTATAATGCCTAGCAAAAGTCTGAAGATCTTGAGCCTTGTTAAACTTGAGTGTGTTAAGTCCGATATAGTTATATTGGTTGAAGAGCCTAGAAATATCATCAATGATCTTTCTTGGTCTCTGTTTGTCTGGAGATGTGGCAATGGTTCTGATTTTTACACGGAAAAGCTCGTCGTCCATCTTTTTATCAAAATCACTGAGCTGTTGCTGTGAAAAGGAGTGCTTCTTTTCTTTTTGCTCTTTTTCTGAAGTTTCTTTTTTACCGCTGTCTCGGAGTTTTTGAATAATTCACCAAAATCAGAGTTTTTTCTTCCCTTCTTTGATATCATCAGCTGTCTTTCTCATCTTCTTAAGCCAATTCTCGTGTAACGGCTCAACCAAAATCTGAATTCAGACTTTTTCATCTCTGCTGATATTTGAAAAAGCAGATAGAATACTGTCCATAGGATCAGCTTCAAAGGATTCATAAGTCTTGAGCGGGTGAACGCTGTCTTTTGTTAGTGTAAATTCTCCTCCAGCAAAGTATTTCCCAGCTTCTAGTATTTTTGGTTGTCTGATATTTTCTACGATTGCACCGGTATAAAACGACGCAATCATCTTTTCAACCGTCATGAGGTGGTCGCTAGGAACTCAGAGGATAAATTTAATAACCTCCTTTTCAACTAGGATTTCCATGCTGATTGCATTGTTTCCAAATTCCTTATTCTTCCAACCTTCATCAAAAATCGCATAAAAGTTCTTATAAACCTGGTTCATAAGCTCAATATTTTGCTTCATCGACTGGATATGATCCTTCGCATCAATATCTGAACTTCTAGCAACTGCGTTTTTAGGGATTTGAACTTGAAGAAATCTGATTTTGTTTGCTTGTTCTAGTCTATGTTGCTTTTGGATTTTGAGAAAACATATTCTCCAGAGCGCGATTCATAAGATTCGAACTGTGATTGCAGAGAAAAGACTAATTAGGATATAGAGGAGATTTTCGTTCATTTTGTTTGGAGGTATAAAGTCAGTTTAAGTATAGTCTTTTTGCCGTGAAATGCAAATTTTTGGAACGGAGAATGGTTTGATTTTATATTTGAGATGAGTATAGTTCTTGTATCTTTATTTCGGTATTGTGTATAAAATGGCTAAAGAAATAACTTCCGCTTTTGAATCTCAGCTTTTTAAGGCAGCTGATAAACTCAGGAAAAACATAGATGCTGCTGAATATAAAAATGTTGTACTCGGATTGATCTTTCTCAAATATATCTCAGATAGTTTTGAGGAGCTTTATCGTAAGCTTCAAAATAAGGAAAATTCTCCTTATGATGATCCAGAAGATAGAGATGAATATATCGCACAAAATATCTTTTTTGTTCCTCCACAGGCGAGATGGACAACAA
>ERZ773233.1291-NODE-1291-length-14685-cov-2.368900_pt1 | contig 14685 bp, 15 predicted proteins | sample MGYA00580991_ERZ773233 | MGnify/ENA primary metagenome ERZ773233 (study PRJEB29015, sample SAMEA2738178) | human oral metagenome | biome: human oral; feature: human-associated habitat; material: saliva | place: China | collected 2161 ...
CCTCGATTCTGTATCCATCGGCGAGGGAGTCCGCATGCGTTCCCTCCAAGCGTCCCAGGACGATCTCCTTGACCTCGCTGCGGCTGTAACGTCGTCCCGAGGCGCCGACCTCGTTGAAGTCCTCCGCGATCTGCTCATCGAAGGAGCCGGCGTCCCAGATCAGCCCCGGGTGGTGGAAGATCGGTTCTCTTCGGATCAGTTCATGCCGCTGTGATGAGCTCTTCATCCCTTACCTCTCGTCGCGACGTCGACGGCTTGGACGTGACTGGGCTTGTAGCCAGCCGTTGGTCTCGGCGGTGCGGGCCGCCTCGGTGCGGTTGCGGGCGTGGGTCTTGGCGATCGCCGAGGACAGGTAGTTGCGCACCGTGCCCTCGCCCAGGCTCAGCCGGGTGGCGATCTCTCGGGCATCCGCACCCGTGGCCGCCGCCAGCAGAACCTCCTTCTCCCGCTCGGTGAGGGGGTTCGGCCCGAGCAGCACCGACTCCTGGGCGAGCTCGGGGTCGATGACCCGCAGGCCGGCATGGACCTTGCGGATCGCTTCGGCCAGCGCCTCGGGCGGGGTGTCCTTGACGATGAAGCCTGCTGCTCCCGCCTCCATGCCCCGTGAGAGGTAGCCCGGGCGACCGAAGGTCGTCACGATGAGGCACCGGCACGGCAAACCCGAGCCGACGACCTCGGCGGTGGCCGCCAGCCCGTCGCGCCCCGGCATGTCGATATCGACCAGGGCCACGTCCACGGCGTGCTCACGCACTGCGTCCAGGACCTCGTCGCCCCGCCCCACCTGGGCCACGACCTCCAGATCGCTCTCGAGCCCCAGGAGCGTCGCCAGAGCACCGCGCACGAGGGCCTGGTCATCGGCGATGAGCACGCGGATCGGGCTCACGGCAGCCTCACCTCCAGTCTGGTTCCGCCGGACGTCACGTCAGTGGAGTCTGTCTCGACGGCGCCGGAAAAGTCGGTGCAACGAGTGAGAGGACTGGTCATGGTGAGGCAACCACCCTCCTGCTCAATACGGGAGCGCAGGCCCTCCAACCCGTTGCCGGGTTTGTCACCGGCCAGGCCGACACCGTCGTCGCTCACCCGCAGCAGCCCCGGCTCCAGATGCACTGCCACAGTGGCCGCTTGCGCGTGCCGAACGATATTGGTCGTCGCCTCGCGAAGAGCCCAGGCCAGTGTGGCTCGTTGACGCTCAGGAATGTCCTGGGCGCTGCCGGTCACATCCACATGGATCCGGGCTGCGCTCAAGGCGGTACGCGTGGCCTCCACCTGGCTGGCCAGGTCCGGGGACCGCAGGCGTGTCACCGTGGAGCGCACGTCGGTCAGGGCCCCGCGGGCCAGGGTGATGACCTCGTCGAGCTCTCGGGAGGCGGCGGCCGGGTCGCGCTCGATGAGCCGGCGGGCGACCTCGGCCTTGAGGGTGAGCACCGTCAAGGAGTGCCCCAGGATGTCATGGACGTCGCGCCCGAGCGCCTCTCGCTGGGAGACAAGGGCGAGCTCGCGCTCGGCGGCTGTTCTGCGCTCCTGGAGCTCCACCGCGATGCGGGCGATGATGATGGGAACCTCGGTGAGCGATATGCCCAGTACCTGCCAGTGCGACTCCGGATGCGTGTTCCATAACAGCGAGGCGGCAACCAGAAGCCCCGTCGCCATGACGACGGTGGGGATGCCCTGGCGCAATGTCGTGGAGAACAGGATCAACGAGCAGAAGAAGGGGAAGAAGCAGATCGTCCACCATCCCAGTGCCGGCAGCGTCAGTACGGTGAAGAAGGCCTGGACCGCGAGCTCTCTGAGGAGAATGCGAGTCCGGAGGTCAGGAGGAGGGACTCCGACCCTCGATGCGCGGTTGTCCGGCGTCGAGAACGCCCAGACGTAGCCGGCGATGAACCCCAGTACCCCGGTCAGCCCCAGCAGACGCTGCCACCAGGCGAAGGAACCGAGGAGAAGCTGGATGATGGGAAGGATCAGGAAGAACACCCACACCGTGGCGTCCCAGACAACGTGACGGCGATGAAGGCGCCAGGGGTGGGAACGGGACTGCCCTGACCCAGACGATGATGCCGTCAAGACGGCTGAGTCATGCAGGGGCCGTGGCATGGTCATCGCCGGCCTCACCGGCGCCCGGTCACCCGGCGTCGGGCCCCGATCACAAGCAGCCCGAAGATGAGTGTCCACGCCACCAGGTTAGCCAATGGCATCCACAGCGGGTCCTGAACGCCCGCTTGCCGATCCGGTACGTAGGTCCACCCCTCGCCCAGCGGCCACCGGGCCAGCGCCGTTGCCCCGTACATCGGGGTGAAGCGGCTGATCGTCAGCAGCGTGTGGTTCAGGGGCATGAAGGCGTTGCCGATGAAGGCGAACAAGGAGACCAAGGAGGTCGCGATACCGATCGATGCCGAGGACGGCAGCCACATCCCGGCGGCCAGACCCCACAGGACGAAGGGCAGGACCCCGATCAGGCAGATGAGGGGACTGGCGGCCCAGACCCAGCCCTCCATCCGCGAGTCCGTCAGTGCCCCGGCGGTGAGGACCACGGTGACCGGAAGAGCCGCCGTTCCCACCGCGGTACCGGTCTTGACCACCAGGTAGCCGCGCAGGCCCCGGGAGGTGACCGCCATCTGCCGGCCCCAGCCCGCCGACTGCTCGACGGCGGCTGCCGCCGAGGCGCTCGTGGCACCCAGACAGGCACTGAAGGAGGCCATCGCAAGCATCACCGAGGCCGAGACATTGCCGTGGGCGTGCGGGCCGTAGTTCCCGGCGGAGGCATTCAACCGGCCGAAGACGAGGTACATCGCCACAGGGAAGGCGACAACGAAGAAGAGGTTGGCGGGCTCGCGCAGGCTCCGATAGAGGTCGAGCCAGAGGTAGGTCAGGAGGGGGCGTGCGGGCCTGAGTCCTCCCGATCGGCGTGATTGGCTGCTGGAGCCACTAGCAGGGGAACTCGCGGGGGAGGCGGACAGATCGGAGGTTGCCTGGGGTGTTGCGGTCATGATGTGGCCTCAATGCATGTGGTGATGGCGGTCAGGGTAAAGGGCGTGGGCTAAGGCAATGGCGGAGGTGCACCGTCAGAGCCGCCGGAGGTCAGAGCGGTGAAGACCTCGTTGAGGCTCGCGGCGCCGATCCCCAGGTGCTCGGCGGGGGTGGCACTCAGCAACCAGCGGGCGAGGGCGTCGGAGTTAGTCGTGCGCAGCTCCACGTGCTCACCGTGGACGACCGCATGCAGGATGCTGCTGGCCACGGGACAGTCGGCCAGGTGCTGCCCCAGTGTTTCCTCGGAGACCCCGGGCCAGGTGGCGGTCACCAGGGCGCCATCGCCCAGGGCTCGGATCTCGTCGACGCTGCCGTCGGCGACCAGGCGGCCGTGGGCGATGATGACGATGCGGTCGGCGAAGGAGGCCGCCTCCTCCAGGTAGTGGGTGGCGAACAGGACGGTGCGACCTCGGCGGGTCTGGGTGCGCATCGTCTCCCAGAAGGCGATCCGGGCGCTGACATCCATGCCGGCGGTGGGCTCGTCCATCACGAGGAGGTCGGGGTCTGGCAGCAGAGCAAGGGCCAGGCGCAGGCGCTGGCGCTCGCCTCCCGAGCAGCGGCTCACTTTGCGGGTGAGGAGCTGGCCAAGATTCGCCTGGTTGACGACGTCGTCGAGCCTGGAGACGTGCGAGACTCCGTCGCCGTGCCGGGGGTGCATCGAGGCCACGACTCGCAGGGTCTCCCCGACGGTGAAGTCGTCCAGGAGACCGCCGTCCTGGAAGATGACACCAACGCGACCTGCCTGGACCGCCCGGTCGGGGGAGGTCCCCAGAAGCTCGATCGTCCCGGCGTCGGGCTGGGTCAGTCCCAGGATCATGTCGAGGGTGGTGGACTTGCCCGCGCCGTTGGGGCCCAGGAAGGCGACGACCTCTCCGGGGCGGATGGTCAGGTCGAGGTTGTCGACGGCGACGAGGCTGCCGAATGTCTTGCGCAGGCCACGGGAGTCAATCGCGGGGGCTGGAGCTGTGCGCCCGACCTGAGGGCAGGATCCCGGGGAGTGAGTGACGGGGGCTGTGGTGGTTCGGGTCATGACTCCAGGCTCCCGCCGGCCCGTGGCTCCCGGTACTGAGCGCTGTCACCGTTGCTGCATGACACCTGTCATGCAGCAACGGGCTGTGCGGAAAGCCGTCGTGTCCTCAGGACTGCGGTGCGTAGCCGACCAACGTGGAGCCGTCGATCGCGACAATGAAATCCTGGCGCCAGACGGGGATGATTGCACCGCGGGACGTGATGGGCAGAGGATCCATTGGCGTCTTCGAGGCCATGTCGATCATGAACGCGGCACCGACCTCACTGCTGGCAGAGCGGCCTCGTATGGTGAGCGTGCGCTTGTCGGAGCTCAGTTTCCAGGAGCCCTGGAACTGCGCGCGTGCAGGGGTGTCCCATGTGGCTATTCCGTCAGACAGTGTCAACGGGGTCCCATTGAGACTGCAGTGCGTGGCATCGGAGCAGGTGAGGTCGATATCGGCCCAGCTCGTGTCGCCCGACTCGTAAGCGGCCCTGAACTGGGACAGCGAGGGTTGTTGGCCATCCTTGATGAGGAGGGACGCAGCGGAGCCCTTGAGGGTGAAGGACTCCGCGGGTGCACCATTCTTGGAGAAGGTGGATGCTGTCGAGCTGTCTGGATCGATAGTGACCCAGCCGTCGCTAGCGGAAAGCACCTGAATGGGGTGTCCTTGACCGTTCTTTTCCGGTGAGAGGGTCACAAGGGAGCCGTCGCTCGTCGAAAGAACTCCGATGCTGGAAGAGTCTTTGGGAGAGCTTTCAACGGACATCGCGATCGACTCTGATGACGGTGTTCCATCGGCATGGTGCCAGAGCGGGTGGACTGACGTGAAGCCATAGGTCTGCTGCCAGCGCTGAGCCGGCTCTCCATTATTCCAGTCCCAACCCGTGCAGGTGCTGTTACCATCCGAGTACGAGGAGCTGCATGAGACGGCTGTGTTGTCGTTGGCGACAAAACTTAAAGACTGGAAACCTGATGGGAGTTCACTCGTCTTTCCTGTTGTCGGGTCAAGAACCTGGCCGTTCAGTAGCAGGTGCCCTCCCCACCAGTGTCGGTAGCCGGTGGTGAACGTATATCCTAGTGACGTCGACCAGATCTTCTTGGGCTTATTGCCTTCAATGTGGAATCCCATCAGGTCTGTCATATCGTCGTTCTTGTGGTGGATGACGACGATATAGTGTCCGCACGAGTACGTGTCCCACGTAAAATCGTTCTTCCACGCCGGGAGACCGGTGTCAAGACTCCACGTCTCCTTCCATGAAGAGCCTTCCGTTTGATGTCCTTCCATCGCGCAGGAGGCAGGTGGAGGTGGTGGAGGGGAGGCGCTCGGCGCAGCGGGTGACATGGAGTTTGCAGTGGGTGACATGGAGTCCACGGCCACTCGTCCCGCAATGACGAGTGCCATCACGCAGACGGTTCCAAGAAGGATCGCGGGCCACAGCCCTACTGCGCGGCGGGGCTTGATGGCCCGCACGTTCCCGGTCAGGGGCAGTGGGGTGTGCTCGGGCTGGTTCAGTCCGCTCGTGTCACTCTCGTCGTGGGTGGCTGAGGGGGGTTCGTCCGTCGAGGGGGTGCTGGGAGGACGGATCGACGTCGGGGCGCCAGGAGGGCGGATCCCCCAGGAGAATCTGCTCATGGACGTTGTATTCCTTCAGCTTCGTCACTTATCGGATGGCCGAGTGCGTGCTTCAGTTATTCTTGCCGGGTGGGGGAATAACCCACCAGGGTGGTTCCCTCGACGGAAATGATCAGGTCTCCTCGCGGTACGATCGCTTGCCGCCGTTCATAGGTCCTGTTCTCGGTGGTGTCGATGATGCACGCCGTACTCTGGATGTAGGCGGTCTGGTGCTTGATGATCACGAATCGGTTGTCGGGGCTCTTCACCCAGCTGTTTTGAGTATCGCTGAGATCCAGGCCGCCGGATGCGCAGTTCCTGTCGGTTGGAGCTGAGAGCGGTTCTCCGTTGAGCGTGCAAGGCTCCCCGTATGTGCACGACACCGATGTCTGGGCCCAGGAGGTGTCCTGCGACTCATAGGCCCGGCGGAGCTCCGCGACGGTCGGAGCGCCCGAACCGGTGATCAGTATCGGCGGGTATCGGGAGGAGAGTGGATTGGGCATGGAAAACGACCCGGTGCGGCCGCCGTCGGGGCCAAGAGTTGTGGCCTGCCCTATTTGATCTATTCGGATCCATCCGTCGGAGGCTGCGATGAATGTGGGTAACTCCTTGGAGTCCTGAGAGTTGCGGGATGATCCGTCACTCAGGGATATGAAATGAGTGGTATCATCGATTTGCAGCTTGAGGTATCCGCTGTCCGTGTCTCCGATCTGCTGGTTCCGCCATCGGTGTACCTCAGTCCCCGGATATTTCTGTGCCCATCTCAGCGACAGTGTCCCGTTGTTCATATTCCATGCGGAACAAGTGATGGGACTATCCGAGCAAGTGATGATGAGATTCTCGGAAATGAAGGTGAAAAATTCCTTTCCCCAGGCATCCTCAGTTCTCTCGCCGGTCTCCAGATTGATATAACCTCGTGAGTAGAAGAGCGACGTGCTGTTGATTCCCCATGGAGTGTATCCCGGTGATGGAAGATCCAAGGTTTTTATCGGCCGACCGTCGACCACCCGGTAGATCTGGATGGGAGTAGCGCCCTTGAGATTGTTGTCGTACACGGCGATGTGATTGCCGTTCGAGAGGAAGCCCCAACCCTCGCCCGGTTTCCATGCTGTCGCCGCGCCCGTCTCAAGGCGCCACTGCTCCGTCCAGGGATCGTCCGTCACTGGCGGCGCGGCTGTGTTCGACGTAGGTGTGCCGGTTGTCGGGATCGATGACGAGGCTGCATGCGATCCTGCGGAGCCCCGGAGATGAACGACGCCTCCCGCAACGACGGCGAGTGCGATGATCAGGAGGTAGACCCAGGGGGCCGAAGGCTGTCGCGACAGCCGGAGGGAATGATTCGGCGGAGCGCTCTGTCCGGAACGGGGTGGTCGGATCGACGAGCTCTTGCCGGGTGGCTGGATGCTGCGACTGCTGAAGGAGGGAGGCCTCATGAACGAAGCATGCCCCGATTTCGTATGTAGTACCGGGTTTTGACCGGTGCGGCCCGGATGGGCTTGAGTGTGTTGGCATCGCCACCCTGCCGAACCCTGAATTCCGTTCAGCGCTGTTGTCGGCGACAGTTGTGGGCGATCTCGCACCGAGTGGCGGGGTGGTGCCCCGGCTCGGGCTGGCGACCTCCTCGGAGGCTCTGGCAGAATGTCCGGCTGTACTCGGTCGGACGTCGGTCCCTCTCCCGGCCCCGGTCGCGTCTCGGCTCACGCCGGAAACCGTTGCTTGACCCCACCGGGGACCAGCGCGCGCCAAACCATCCAGAACCAGGAGTTCAACCAAGTGGCAGTCAAGATTCGCCTCAAGCGCATGGGCAAGAAGTTCGCCCCCTTCTACCGGGTCGTCGTCCTCGACTCCCGCAAGAAGCGCGATGGCCGTGTCATCGAGGAGATCGGCGTCTACGACCCGATGCAGGAGCCCTCGCTCATCCGCATCGACTCCGAGCGCGTCCAGTACTGGCTCGGTGTGGGTGCTCAGCCCTCCGACGCTGTCTACAAGCTGATCAAGATCACCGGCGACTATCACCAGTTCAAGGGCCTCAAGGGTGTCGAGAGCACCCTCAAGGTCAAGGACGCCGACGCCGCCGCGGTCGCCAAGGAGGCCGCGGTCAAGGCCGCCGCCGACGACGCTGAGAAGCGCAAGGCCGCCGCCGCCAAGGCCAAGGCCGATGAGGAGGCCGCTGCGGCGGCCGAGGCCGCCGAGTCCAAGGCCGAGGAGTCCGCCGAGGACCAGGCCTCCGATGAGGCCGCCGCCGAGGAGGCCTGAGATGCTGGCCGACGCCCTCGAGCACCTCGTACGGGGCATCGTCGACAACCCTGACGACGTCACCGTCACCTCCCGGTCGCTGCGCCGCGGCGACCTGCTGGAGGTGCGGGTCAACCCCGAGGACCTCGGCCGAGTCATCGGCCGCTCGGGCCGTACTGCTCGAGCACTGCGCACAGTGGTCGGAGCGCTGGCGGACTCGCCGGTGCGCGTCGACGTCGTCGACACCGACCGCCGCTGAACGCAGGGCCTTCAGGTCGGTGCCATAGGCCGCCTCGGCCCCGGTCGGTCTGATCAATCACTACTGAGTGCCCGGTCCCCGCCAGGGGGCCGGGCACCGTCGTCCTGCCGGGCCCGCGTGCCCCTGTGCCGCCTGCGCGACGACCACCGCCGGCAGAGGGATGGTCCGCATCGAGTTGGTCAACCTCACGCCGTCGGTGCGCCACCTCATCCCCGCGGCCGATGGGAACGCAGACCACGGCGCGGTAGGTTGGCGTCAGACATCCAGACCTTCCGGACAAACCGTTCCATGCCCCGATCCCAGGAGAACAGGTGCTGCTCACCCTTGCTGTCATCGGTCCCGCCCACGCCCTCAAGGGCGAGGTGCGTCTCGAGATCCGTACCGATGACCCCGAGGGGCGTCTCGCACCCGGAACCACCGTCCCCACGGAGCCGGCCCACGCGGGCCCGCTGACGGTCAGTCGTCTGCGTTTCGACGGCTCGCGCTGGTTCGCCTCCTTTGAACAGGCGCGCGACCGCACGGCTGCCGAGGCGCTGCGGGGTGTCAGGCTCCTGGTCGAGACCGACGACGACGCCCCTGGCGGTGAGGGCTCTGTGAACTCCGAGGAGACCTGGTACCGCCACGAGCTCGTCGGCCTGCAGGCTCTGAGCGTCTCCGGTGAAGAGTTGGGGGAGGTCACCGACGTAGAGCCCGGTGTCGCCCAGGACCGGCTCGTGGTCACCACCCCTGAGGGGGACGATGTGGCCGTGCCCTTCGTTGAGGCTCTCGTACCGGCCATCGATTCCGAGGCCGGCACCGTGACGCTGGCCCCGCCCGGTGGCCTGTTCCCCGGACGCGGCCAGGCGGAGGAGGCCAGGTGAGGATCGACGTCGTCACCATCTTCCCCGACTACCTCAAGGTCCTCGACCTCTCGCTCATCGGGAAGGCGGCCGACCGCGGCCCCCTCGACCTGCACGTCCACGACCTGCGCGACCACGCCCACGACCGGCACCGCACCGTCGATGACACGCCCCTGGGCGGTGGGGCCGGCATGGTCATGAAACCCGACGTGTGGGGCGAGGCCCTCGATGAGGTGCTCACCGCGCAGGCCCCCGGTACGCCCCGTCAGGTTCTCATCATCCCCACGCCCTCGGGTGAGGTCTTCACCCAGCGAACCGCCGAGGACCTGGCCGGCGCCGACGGCCTGATCTTCGCCTGTGGTCGCTACGAGGGCATCGACGCGCGCGTGGCCGAGCACTACGCCTCCCGCGGTATCGAGGTGCGCGAGCTGAGTATCGGCGACTATGTGCTCAACGGCGGAGAGGTCGCCGCCGTCGTCATGATCGAGGCCATCGCCCGGCTCCTGCCCGGGGTCCTGGGCAACCCCGAGTCCCTGGTCGAGGAGTCCCACGGAGCCGCCGGCCTGCTGGAGTACCCCGTCCACACCCGCCCCACCCGGTGGCGCGGACTCCAGGTCGACCCCGTCCTGCTCTCCGGTGACCACGGCCGTATCGCCCGAGCCAGACGGGACCGGGCCCTCACCCGCACCGTTGAGCGTCGCCCCGACATGATCCGGGCCCTGGACCCCGCCGGCCTGGATCGTGAGGACCGCGCGCTCCTGGCTCGCCTGGGGTGGGCGGTCCCGGCCGGGGCGGAGCATCCGGTTCCGGTGCGTCTTCGCAACGCCTCCGCCGACGACGCCCACGCCCTGGCCGCTCTCGCCGCTCGCACCTTCCCCGATGCGTGCGGGAACGTCATCGCCCCCGAGTTCCTCGAGCGGCACATCGCCACCACGCTTGTTCCCGAGCTGTTCGCCACCTGGGCCGACGACGGCCGCGTCGACCTCATTCTCGCCGAGCTGCTGGAGCCCCCGTCAGTGCGGGACGGCGGCCTCGAGGGGAGGGCGAGCACGAGCACCGCTCCGGCCCTGGTCGGCTACGCCGCAGTACTGCGCGAGGAGGCCGACTCCGAGGGGGAACAGCCCCACGGGATCGACCCCCGTCCCGCCTGCGTGCGGCCAGCCGGGGGAGAGGTCGTCGGCGAGCTGTCCAAGGTGTACGTCGACGCCGCCATGAGGGGATCGGGACTGACCCCTGCGCTCATGGATGCCGTGATGCGCCAGGCCGCCGTCCATGGGACGAGCCTGCTCTGGCTCGGCACCCACGTCACCAATAAACGCGCCCAGAAGGCCTACAAGCGGGCCGGCTTCCGCCAGGTCGGCACCCGCACCTACAACGTCGGTGGCCAGGACGCCCACGACGTCGTCATGACCCGGCGGACAGGAGAAGGCCTATGAGCAGCGGACCCGACCAGAACCTTCAGGACAGGACCGATGGGGATACGGATGAGGCAGTGACCCCGGGGAAGAGTCTGCGGGCCGACAATGACCGCCGGAACAGCCACCGGCACAAGGGCGGTGCCCACAAGGACAAGGCCGGGGCCAGCGAGGCCGCTGAGCCGGCCTCGATGGGGGAGCGGATCATCTTCCGCCTCAAGCAGTGGGGCATCACCTTGTCCTACCTGGTCGTCGCCGTGGTGATCATCGCCCTCATCCGCACCTTCATCATCCAGAGCTTCACCATCCCGTCGGGGTCGATGGAGAACACCCTCAACGAGGGCGACCGCGTCACGGTGACGATGTACGACTCCGACAAGGTCCACCGGGGTGACGTCGTCGTCTTCACTGATCCGGACCACTGGCTGACGACCCAGGAGCCCACTGGCCTGCAGGGCGCCGCACAGGACTTCCTCGTCGCGATCCGTATCTTCCCCCAGAACGCCGGTCACCACCTCATCAAGCGGGTCATCGGAATGCCCGGTGACCACGTCGTCGCCGACGGGAAGGGCTCCTTGACCGTCAACGGCGTCGAGCTCCATGAGAACTACCTCAAGCCCGGCCGGTCGGCCTCCGAGGTCGCCTTCGACGTCACCGTCCCCGAGGGCTACATCTGGGTCATGGGTGACAACCGTGCCAACTCCTCGGACTCCCGCTACCACCAGAATGATGCCCACCGCGGCTTCGTGCCCCTGGGCAACGTCGTCGGTGTCGCCAAGAACGTCGTGTGGCCCTACTCCCACTGGTCCAGCCTCACCTCCGGACACGCAGTCTTCTCCCAGGTCCCCGAGCCGACGTCCACCCCGACGGCACTGCCCAGCGGAGCGGCCGCGCCCGTCCCGGCGAGCACGCTGGCGGGCTCCGGGGACTGAACGCCCCGGATGCGTGCTGGGGCGTGAGAAAGGCGTGAACTCAGGCACGTCGAGGCTGACGCACTCGTCCGTGGACTGAGGCTGTGGCAAACTGAGCGGGCACTTGGGTCCTGCGGCTCCTCTGCCACTGGGGAGGCGACCGCTTCGAAGGAGCTCAGGGGCGTCCACCTCCGGCGCTGCCCCGTACGGCGCGGCGCCGCCGAACCAGCACTCCTGACCAGTGGCACGGGTGTGGAGAGAAACATGAACCTGATCGACGAGATCAACGCCGCATCACTGCGCGACGACATCCCCTCCTTCCGTCCTGGGGACACCCTCAAGGTCCACGTCAAGGTCGTTGAGGGATCCCGTACCCGCGTCCAGGTCTTCCAGGGCGTCGTCATCGCGCGCCAGGGCGGCGGCGTCTCGGAGACCTTCACCATCCGCAAGGTCTCCTTCGGTGTCGGTGTCGAGCGCACCTTCCCCGTCCACACGCCCTCCATCGAGAAGATCGAGGTCGTCACCCGGGGCCAGGTGCGCCGTGCCAAGCTCTACTACCTGCGCAACCTGCGCGGTAAGGCCGCCAAGATCAAGGAGCGTCGCGAGGACTGAGCGCCTGCACTCTCAAGGCGGCGCCCGGAGCCCACGGGTTCCGGGCGCTCGCCATCTCCCACCGCCGTGCAGCGGTGGACCCATGTCCATCAATTCCGGGGAAGGAGCACGGTGAGACCGGTGCAGGATGGGGCCGACGACGTCGGGCTGGACCTGAAGCAGGCCGATCCCTCTCAGATCGGTCGAACCTCCAGGTCCGCGATCACACCGGCCTGCACCTCCCCGTCCGCGGACTCCCCCCAGGAGAGTCGGCCGGCTGCTGAGACCGCAGGCGAGGCTCCGGTCGACGACAGCGACGAGTGGAACTACGACCCGTTCATCGACCCCGACGCCGAGCCTGAGCCCGATGAGGAGCTCACCGAGCTGCCTCCCTCTATCCAACCCCGCAGGCAGGTGGCCCCGGCCATCCCCCCGCCGCAGACCAGCCCCCTGTATCAGCGAGTGATCAGGCTGGTGCTCGTCGTGGCAGTCGTCATCCTGGTACCGGCTCTCCTCCGGGCCTACGTCGTCCAGATCTATGAGATCCCCTCGGGCTCCATGGAACGCACCCTGCGGGACGGGGACAAGGTCGCAGTCCCCATGTACGGCTCCGACAACGTCGAACGGGGTGACGTCATCGTCTTCTCCGATCCTGATGACTGGCTTCACGTCAAGGAACCGACGGGGCTGCGCGGCGCCACCCAGAGGCTCATGGTCTCAGTGAACCTTCTGCCGGAGAACACCGGCCATCACCTCGTCAAACGGGTCATCGGTGTCGGCGGTGACCATGTGGTCGCCGACGGGAAGGGGTCCTTGACCGTCAACGGCGTCGCGATCAAGGAGCCCTACGTCAAGGACGGTCAGTCCCCGTCCCTGACCTCCTTCGATGTCACCGTCCCCCAGGGCTACGTGTGGGTCATGGGGGACAACCGCAGCAACTCGGCCGACTCCCGCTACCACCGCGACGACGCCCACGGCGGCTTCGTGCCGCTCAAGAACGTGGTCGGGGTGGCCAAGGTGGTCTTCCAGTGGACGCACCTGAGTCGCTGGGGTCTCCTGGGAGGAGGGGAGAGCGCTTTCTCAGACGTCCCGGCGCAGGAGGCCACGCCGTCGGCACCTCCCTCGTCTCCCGCCGCCCCCACGGGTGATGGGGAAACGGCTCCCGAGGAGGAGGCCCCCTCCCCGGCCCCCGAGGGCAGGGACTCCGATGACGTTGGCGCTGGTGGCGAGGGGGCCGGTGTTGATGACGGGCCGCAGACCGGACCCGGTGGGCCGGTTGACGTCCCGGACGTCTCCGCACACTCCTCCGGCCAGGAGCAGGCTGCGGGGAGAACGAGGTGAGTCCTCGAGGACGCACCCGCCCCGACCGGTCCCTGGAGAAGGCGCTGCTGGAGACCTACGACTACGTCGGCGGTCTGGACGAGGTCGGTCGCGGGGCCCTGGCCGGACCGGTCAGCGTCGGGCTGGCGATCGTGGCACGGTGCACCGATGACGACTTCCCCGAGGGGCTCGCCGACTCCAAGCAGCTGACGGCCCGGGCGCGCACCGGCCTGATCGAGCCCGTGCGCGGCTGGTTGGTGGACCACGCCGTCGCCCACGCCTCACCGGCAGAGATCGATGAGCACGGCATCGTCGCAGCACTGAGAATGGCGGGTCTGCGGGCCCTGCAGCAGGTCGCAGATCGCGGTCACGCCCCCCGAATCATCATCCTCGACGGCGTGGCCGACTGGCTCACCGCCCCCCAGTCCGACCTGCTCACCGCCCTGGAAGGCGGACACCTTCCCGAGACTGCTCCTGAGGCTGCCAGGTCTGCTCCCACCCCTCCGGTGCGCATGGAGGTCAAGGCCGACGCCCGGTGCGCCGTCGTCGCTGCCGCCAGCGTCCTGGCCAAGGTCGAACGCGACCGCCTCATGGCCGATCTTGACGACCCGGGCTACGGGTGGGCCTCCAACAAGGGCTACGCCTCGCCGGCCCACATCCAAGGACTCACCGCCCTAGGGGCCAGCGACCAGCATCGACGCAGCTGGCACCTGCCCGGCCTGGATCAGCACCATGACCGAGGCGCCGTCTGACGCGGGTGTGCGGCCCTGAGGGCGAGGTGCGGGCAGAGCCGACTCGCCCCCGCTGCCTGCCGCCTCCAGCGGCTGAGGCCAGGCATGATGGCCCGGTGAGCGCAGAAGACCTCGAGTCCTATGAGAACGAGCTGGAGCTCTCGCTGTACCGGGAGTACCGCGACGTCGCCTCCCTGTTCTCCTACGTGGTGGAGACTGAACGGCGGTTCTACCTGGCCAACGCCGTTGACGTCCAGGTACGCACCAGCGGCGGGGAGGTCTTCTTCGAGCTCACCCTCGAGGACGCCTGGGTGTGGGACATCTACCGGGCCTCCCGGTTCGTCAAGTCCGTCCACGTCGTCACCTTCAAGGACGTCAACGTCGAGGAGCTCACCAAGCTCGAGATGGACATCCCCTCCTCCTAGCCTCCCTCCCATGCTGCGTCGCCTCTGACGGCTCCGTTCCGCTCGTCGCTCCCGCTCGCCGGGGGCCACAGCTCGTCTTCTGACAGCGCCTTCCACAGAGCCGATCGGGCCATGGCGCGCACCGGCTGATCGGGCCTCACGCTAGTGGCGGAGGTGATCGGGATGACCGACCAGGTCGCAGCAGCCACAAGGGGACGAACGGTGATCGCAGCCAGATGCGGCGATCACGGGCTCACACCGCCCTCCCGGGGCCCAGGCGGCGAAGGAGACACTCGCGCAGGGGCATCCCGCCAGAGCACCGGGCGGTGCGG
>ERZ773233.1292-NODE-1292-length-14680-cov-49.425641_pt1 | contig 14680 bp, 11 predicted proteins | sample MGYA00580991_ERZ773233 | MGnify/ENA primary metagenome ERZ773233 (study PRJEB29015, sample SAMEA2738178) | human oral metagenome | biome: human oral; feature: human-associated habitat; material: saliva | place: China | collected 2161 ...
TCAAGCACTTCGAGTGCCTTGTTGACCATGGTTGCCGAGTTGGTGGTGACGACCAGGCCCATGTCCCAGGTGGGGTGTGCGAGCGCCTGCGCGGGGGTCACGTCGTGCAGCTGTTCGCGCTTGTAGCCGCGGAACGGGCCGCCCGATGCGGTGAGGATGAGTCGGTCGATTTCTGCGTCGGTTCCGGAGGCGAGCGCCTGGGCGATGGCGGAGTGTTCGGAGTCGACGGGCACCATGGGGGCGTCCAGGGGGGATGCGTCGACGGCAGCGCGTACGAGCGGGCCGCCTGCGATGAGGGATTCCTTGTTTGCCAGTGCCACGCGGTAGCCGCTGTTGAGGGCGGTGAGGGTCGGTTCCAGGCCGATGGAGCCGGTGATGCCGTTCAGGACGGTGTCTGCCGGGTGTGCTGCCGCCTGTACGGATGCTTCGGCACCGTGGGCGATCTGCGGGGTGTAGCCGGTGACGCCTGCTTCGGAGGCTGCCGCTTCGATGAGTTCGCGGAGGCGCTGCGCGTCTTCTGCGGTGCCGCTGGTGGCAACCAGTTCGGCGCGCACGTGCACTGCCTGGCGTGCGAGCAGTTCGAGGGATCGGGAGCCTGCGGAGAGGGCGACGACCTTCAGCGGTGCGTCGTCGGCGGAGGCGCTGGTGCCTTTGAGCGCGGCGAGGTGGTCGATGACTTCCATAGCTTGGGTGCCGATGGAGCCGGTTGAGCCGAGGAGGGTGATGCGCTGCGGTGCGCGGGTGAGTTCTGTGAGGGCGTCGGTGAGGCGGTCGCGGTTGCCACCGACGCGTGCTGAGGATCCAAACTTCATGGTTCTAGTGTCTCATGAGCTCGCGGGTGGATTCGGGTACTGGCGCCGCCTCTCATCTTAGAAGGCCCAGCACAGATGAACCCCAGAATAGATGAGCCCCAGCATCGTAGACCTCAGCACAGAAGAATCCCCCACCCTGTCATACGGGGCGGGGGATTCAACACATAACGTTTTAGAGCAGATCCTGCAGCAGCTCAATGCAGCGGTCCAGGAAGGCATCTACCTGCGATTCCTCGTAGCTGACGGTGCCCGAGGCGGGGCGGAACTTTGCGTGGCGCACCACGGAGGGGTCCAGCGGCTCTTCGCTGTTGAGCTGGGCGTACACGCGGTCGCAGATGGCGTCCACATCGCCGACGAAGTAGCCCATGTGGCGGCGCTTGCTGGGGCGGCGGAAACGCTCACCGGCGGGGCGTTCCAGGCGGCCTGCGAGCAGCTCGCCGGTCTCTACGAGGGAGCGTTCCCAGTTGTCCAGGCCGTACGCCTCAATGTAGCGGCTGCGTTCGAGCTTGGCGAAGCGTTCCTCAATCTTTTCGAGGGCGCGGTCGACCACGTCCAGTTGGTAGCCGCCGGGTTCTTCGCGGAAGACGACCTGGCGGATTCGTCGGGAGGTGTAGAGGTCTTCGGGCAGTTCGGAGGCTCCGCTGAGCTTCTCGTAGTCCTCGGCAAGGCGGGTGAACAGGCGGTCTACTTCACTGCGCTTGTAGCCGGGTTCGGTTTCTGCTGCACGGGCAAATCCGTCTCCGCGGGTGGTGCTTGCCAAGGTGGCTCCTCTCGACGATTGAACTTTAAGAATACCAATGCTGAGGCTACCCGATGCAAGGTTGGCGGGCGGTGTCTTAGATATAGTCCCCTACACCCCTGATTCGCCGGGTACAGCAAGATGGGTACAGCAAACGGGTATAGCAAAGGCGGGGCGCACCTCCCCCACTCGTGGGAAGAAACGCCCCGCCTTTGTCAGCAATCAAAGCTTCAGGCCTAGAGCGGCATAATAAACCGGAAAATCAGGCAACCAGCCGCCGCAGCAAAAAGAATCGAGTCCAGGCGATCCATCATGCCGCCGTGACCGGGCAGAATATTCGACATGTCCTTCACACCCATACGGCGCTTGAACACGGACTCCACCAGGTCACCGGCAGTCGAAGCGACCACCATGACCGCCGCCAGCGGAATAGCCCAGTACCAGGGCGAACCCATGACCGCCAAGGCGATAGCACCAACAACCGCCGAGCCAACGAAGGAACCAGCCAGGCCCTCCCAGCTTTTCTTCGGGGAAATCTTCGGCGCCATCGGGTGCTTACCCCAATTCACGCCGGCAATAAAGCCGAACGTGTCATTGCAGATGGCCATCAGCAGAATCATGAGGACGCCACGCTCGCCGTGGTCCGTCTGGAAGTAGACCATGGCGATGCCCAGCATCAGCGGCACCCACAGCAGAGCCAGGGCGCTACCGCTCAAAGACTTACCCAGTGAGACCTGACGGTCAGCACGCACGAGAGCAGAAGAGAGTAGCAGCACCAGCAGGCTCGCCGCCAGGGCGATGCCCAGCCCGGTAAAACCGAACAGGTACGACACCACCACAATTGCGCCAGACAGGCCACCCAGCAGGTACTCCGGGATGCCGTAGCCGCGGCGGGTGTTGAGCACGTGCCCAATCTCCCAGGCGCCCAAAGCTGCCGCGCCGGTAGCGATCGCAACAAAAATCGGCTGGTACATCAGGCCCAGCGCCAACAGCACTCCGAAACCAACGCCCACACTGATGGCGGCGGGCAGGTTACGGCCAGCTTTGGCGCTGCGCGACTTCACCGGCGTTGCAGCGGTCTGCGGGCTCGACTGTGGAGCAGGCGGCGCGCTTCTCTCTTCTTTCGCTTCTTTGCGTGCACTCATTAGGGTTTAGACCTCGAGCAGTTCAGCTTCCTTGTGCTTGTACAGTGCGTCGACCTGGTCGATGTGCTTCTTGGTCAGTGCGTCCAGTTCCTTCTCAGCGCGTGCGCCCTCGTCTTCACCGATTTCGCTGTCCTTGACCAGCTTGTCAATAGCGGTCTTAGCGTGGCGGCGGACGTTACGGATGGAGATACGAGCCTCTTCAGCCTTGTGGTTGACGAGCTTGGTGTATTCCTTACGACGCTCAGCGGTCATTTCGGGCATGACAACGCGGATAGCTGCACCGTCGTTGCTGGGGTTAACACCCAGGTCAGAGTCACGCAGCGCCTTCTCGATAGCTGCCAGTGCGGTCACGTCGAAGGGAACGATCTTGACGGTACGTGCGTCCTCAACGTTGAAGGACACCAGCTGCTGCAGCGGGGTCGGTGCACCGTAGTACTCGGCGGTCAGGCCGCTGAAGATTGCGGGGTTCACACGACCGGTACGGACCTTAGCGAACTCAGTCTTGGTTGCTTCGATGGTCTTTTCCATCTTCTCGCCGGCTTCGGCAAGGATTTCTTCGATCACGAAAGGATCTCCTTTGTCGGTATTCTGGGGGACCAGAATTGTCGGTGGGTGCGCGTTCTGCCCTCACGATTTCTCACCAGTTCGCGGCGCATCCGAGGCGAAAACCTAACGAATAACGCGAAGTCGGCGGGAAAGAGGCAGAACGTCTTGTTTGATATAAGTCTAGACGGTACCGGCGGGCATAAGCGAGTTTTAGCGCTTACCCGCGCGGTACCGTCCAGAATAAGTCCGCACCATCAGGCACGGTCACAGTGTGAGGGGGCGTTCCGCACGCCCCACCCTAAAAATTTAGGGATTAGCGAGTAACGAGGGTACCCATCTTCTCGCCCAGGATTGCGCGGGTCACGTTACCGTCACCCTGCATGCCGAACACGCGCATGGTCACGTTGTTGTCGCGGCACAGGGAGAACGCGGTCTGATCCAGCACGCGGATGTTACGCTGCATTGCCTCATCGTAGGTGAGGTTGTACAGGCGCTCAGCGTTGGGGTCCTTGTTCGGGTCAGCAGTGTAGATGCCGTCCACGCCGTTCTTAGCAACCAGAACCTCGTCTGCGTGAATTTCCAGGGCGCGCTGAGCAGCCACAGTGTCGGTGGAGAAGTAGGGCAGACCCGCACCAGCACCGAAGATCACGACGCGGTCCTTCTGCATGTGGCGGATCGCGCGGCGAGGAATGTAAGTCTCAGCAACCTGCGGCATGGTGATAGCGGACTGAACGCGGGTGTCAATACCCTCCTGCTCCAGGAAGTCCTGCAGAGCCAGGGAGTTCATCACGGTGCCAAGCATACCCATGTAGTCTGCACGGGAGCGGTCCATACCCGCCTGAGAGAGTTCAGCGCCACGGAAGAAGTTGCCGCCACCAATCACAATGGAGGTCTCAACTTCGCCAACGGTTGCGGCGATCTGCTTAGCGATGCTGCGCACGACCTCGGTAGAAATACCGACTTCGCCGCCACCAAAAACCTCACCGGAAAGCTTGAGCAGAACGCGGCGACGGCCGGTCTCATCGTGGTGAATCGGGTGCGAAATAGCTTCGGGCATGGTTCCTCCAGTGGCTTACCTAGGGGTTGTTATAGGTGATCGGGGCGGGCTCCTGCCGCCTAGTCCTTATCAAGGATACAGCAAAGCCGGGTAGCCACCAGTGGTGACTACCCGGCTTCAGGCTATAATCCCAACCTCATACGATTTCCCTTACCGGGAACCCGCACTACGGGAGGGTAGAACTGCAGCGAGTCCTTATGCACCCACGCGGAAACGTGCGAATGCGGTAGCGGTTGCGCCAGCCTCGGACAGAACCTGTGCAACAGACTTCTTGGAGTCCTTTGCGAAGTCCTGATCCAGCAGGGTGTTCTCCTTGAAGAAGCCCTTCAGGCGACCCTCAACGATCTTGTCCAGAATCTTCTCGGGCTTGCCCTCAGCGATTGCGGTCTCGCGAGCAACGCGCTTCTCGGTCTCGATCTGGTCTGCGGGGATGGACTCGGAATCCAGGTACTTGGGGCTCATTGCAGCAATGTGAACTGCAACGTCGTGTGCGATCTCGTCGGTGTTCTCACCGGAGACAGCCAGCAGAACGCCAACCTGTGCGGGCAGGTCCTTGGAGGTCTTGTGCAGGTAAACTGCAACGTTCTCGCCCTCAACGCGTGCAACGCGGCGGACAACGATCTTCTCGCCGAGCAGTGCACCAGCGTCGGTGGTCAGCTCCTCAACGGTCTTGCCCTCGTAGGATGCAGCCTGCAGCTCTTCCAGGGTGGAAGCGTCAGCAGCAATAGCAGCCTCGAGCACGTTCTGGCCGAATGCGATGAAGGGGTCGGACTTTGCCACGAAGTCGGTCTCAGAGTTGACCTCGATCATGTAGCCAACGCCGTTCTCAACGCGTGCAGCCACCAGGCCCTCAGCGGTTGCGCGACCCTCGCGCTTGGTGATGCCCTTCAGACCCTTAACGCGGATGATCTCGGCAGCCTTCTGCTGGTCGCCGTTAGCCTCGTCCAGAGCCTTCTTGACGTCGAGCATACCTGCGCCGGTCTTCTCGCGCAGTGCCTTGATGTCTGCTGCGGTGTAGTTCGCCATTGTGAACTCCTTGTGTTGCTGTAATAAATCGGGATGACATCCCGGTGGTACATATGGCGGACGGCGCCGCGCCCAGGTCAGGGCGGGCGCCGTCCGAACGTGGTCCCCGCGGGCGGGGGCCACAAAGCATAAAGCTTAGTGGGCTAAGAAAGCTTACTTAGCTGCCTCTTCAGCCTGTGCAGCCTCGTGCTGCTCCAGGAGCTCGCGCTCCCAAGCTGCCATGGGCTCCTCAGCTGCTTCAGCCTTGCCGTTCTTCTTAGCGTTGCGCTCGATCAGGCCGGCTGCCACTGCGTCAGCAATCACGCGGGTGAGCAGGTTGACGGAGCGGATAGCGTCGTCGTTACCGGGGATCGGGAAAGCAACCTCATCGGGGTCGCAGTTGGTGTCGAGGATAGCAACAACGGGGATGCCCAGCTTCTGAGCCTCGTTAACTGCCAGGTGCTCCTTCTTGGTGTCAACAACCCACAGGAGGGAGGGAACCTTGGACAGGTTGCGGATACCGCCGAGGGTCTTCTCGAGCTTCTCGAACTCGCGACGCATGAGGAGCAGTTCCTTCTTGGTGTAGCGAGAACCTGCTACATCGTCGAAGTCAATCTGCTCGAGTTCCTTCATGCGCTCGATGCTCTTGGAGATGGTGCTGAAGTTGGTCAGCATACCACCGAGCCAGCGGTGGTTCACGTAGGGCATGTTCACGCGGGTTGCCTGCTCAGCGATAACTTCCTGAGCCTGCTTCTTGGTACCCACGAACAGGATGTTGCCACCGTGTGCGACGGTCGACTTAACAGCCTCGTATGCCTTGTCGATGAAGGCGAGGGACTGCTGCAGGTCGATGATGTAGATGCCGTTGCGCTCGGTCAGGATGAAACGCTTCATCTTGGGGTTCCAACGGCGGGTCTGGTGACCGAAGTGAACGCCGGAGTCCAGCATTTCACGCATAGTTACGACGGGCATGTCGTCTCCTTTTTTGGTGCCGCGCGGACCTCCCATTCGGGCCAGCCCAACGCGCGCATAGTAGTTATCAGTTTTTCCTGGCGGCGGTTAGCGTTCACGGTTGCCCGTTCAGCTCAGGCCCTAACCACCCCGTGTGGGTGGACCGAAGGTCCCTTATCGGCTCCCCATCTGAGGATGCCGCTCACGCCGCGCGTCGTCAGTGATGCTGTGCGGAGCCCCTCGAAGAGGGAGGATACCCGCGCAGGCACACTGCAATACGACATTGTACCGTATATTCCGCGATTAATCCGCCGGATTGGGGTTAAAACCTGCGCAGGGGCGGCGGGTGTGTGCAGGGGCACTGTGGATAAAGGATTTTAAGCCGGATTCGGCGGGGTTATCCACAATTTTTCGTAAGGCGCTGCGGGGCGAGGCGATTCGTGATGTGCTCAGAAGATGAAGCAGAACATGAAGACATTAGAGGGAATGCTACGGCGCGCGATGCTGGTGGCGTGCTGCCTGCTGGGTGCACTTGTGAGTGCGGGCGGGCAGGGCTATGTGGGCGAGCAGAGCTACGCGGGTAGTCAGGACTATTCGGGCGGGGCTGGTTTTACAGACGGCACCACCTTAAGTGCGCCAGTTCCCAGCAGTGCGCCAGTTCTTAGCAGTGCATCAGTTCCCAGCACCGTTGAGCTCACCGCGAGCCGACTACGCTACCGCTCCCCCACCGCCAAATCCAGACCGCGGGTGGTCCACCCCTTTGAGAAGCCTGCCCAACGCTGGAGCGCCGGGCACCGCGGCGTGGACCTTGCCGTGCCCGAGAATGACCGGCACGTCTACGCACCGGCGCCGGGAAAAGTGGTTTTCAGCGGTACGGTCGTCAACCGAAAAGTACTGGTCATTGCCCATCCGGATGGGCGGCGCAGCACATTCGAACCCATGGATGAAGCACTACCGGTCGGCACCACAGTTGCAGCCGGTGAGGTCATCGGCACCGTCGCAGTCACGGCGGGCGGCACCGGGGAGCGCCCCTACCGGCGATGCTCCACCGTGTGCCTGTACTGGGGCGTACGTCAGGGAGGCGAGCGCGGGGACGGCAGCGGCAAGACCGCCGAGTACATCAACCCCATGAGCCTGCTGGGCTCGAAGGAGCCGAGCATTCTGTTACCCGTGCCGGGCGGATATTAGGCGCGGGTACTGGATATTAGGCTCAGGTACTGGTGCCGAGTATGAGCAGAACCGGATACGGCTGTGGCCCGTCACCTCCCGGGAAAGGAGGCAACGGGCCACAGGAGCCAGTCTACGTTGTGCTCACTAGCGTAGGCGCTAGGGGCAGCTACTTACTGGAGGACGTCACCGTCATCAGCACCGAACTGGTTCGGCTGAGTGGGCTGAACCGGTTGCTCAGTCGGAGGGATATAGGCCGGCATTGCCTTGGTCGGTTCAGTCTCACCGTAGTTCAAGCCCTGCTGCGGGGTGAACACCTGAGTCGGCGAATCATCACCGACAGTGTAGGCGTTGTTCTGTGCGGGGTAACCGGGCTGAGCAGTGTAACCGCCCTGTGCCGGGTAACCATTCTGAGCCGGGTAGCCGTTCTGTGCATCAGCCTGGGTTGCACCGTAACCGGTTGCAACACCCGCAGCTGCACCCAGTGCAGCAGCCGAAGCGGCACGACGCTCACGGCCCTTCGCACGAGCCGCCGCAATCTTCTTGCGGAACAGGAAGAGCAGAACCAGGATGAGCAGCAGCAGACCCACGATGACCGCGTCCACGATTACGTCGGTCATGCTCAGACCGGACACCGGAACAGTCAAGGCGTTACCGCTAAACACACCGTTCTCACTCTTGATGCTCAGCTCACCACCATTAACGGTGAACTGCACACCGGCACGCGCCAAATCGTAGTTGAGGGTGTTCACTTTCTGCTGGTCCAGCGAGGAGAAGGTCGGTGCCTTGAAAGTGAGCTCGTAAGGAACACGGTAGTAGTTACCCAGCTTCTGAGCGAGCTTAATATCCGGCTTCAGAGTGTAGTCGGAGCCGAAGGGGTGGTAGCCACCGGGGCGGGTGACGGTCACCTTCGATTCGGGCAGGTACTCGTTCAGTCGCTGGTTGAACTCGGCTTCGTCCTTACCGCGAACCTTCACGCTCACGATGGTGGCATCGCCGTCCTGACGAACCTCGGTCTCGTCATTGCTACCACCGGCAAAAGCGTTCTTCAGAGCCTCTTCTGCACCAGCTACGTCAGAGCTCGGGAAGGAGTAGAGGAAACGTGCCTCAATGGAACCGTCCAGGCCCAGGGAGGTAGCCACCTTCACGCCCTTCATGGTCACCTGCTGCGAAAGGTAACGGTTCAGGTGAAGGACGCTCTTCGAAGAGGAAGAGCCAGAGTTACCGGTGTTATCAACCTGGTAGCTGTGATCGGAGCTGTCCTTCAGGATAACTTCCAGACCGTTGCCTTCCGGAGAGCACAGCAGCGAGCAGTCCAGTACGCCCTTCATGGTCTTGCGCACGTAGAAGGTCTTCGACTCTTCCTTGACTTCTCGGGTGTAGCTCAGATTGGTGGTACCCGCACCCAGCAGCTTCTTCAGCTTAGTGTTCAGGTCGTCCAGGGAGGAAGCGCTAAAGGTCAGGGTACGACCCACTTCTTCCTTTGCCGCGCTGGTAGAAGCAGAGGGAGCCATATAGGTTGCCTGGGAAGACGTCAGACCCTTCTTCAGCTCGGAGCCCTCAGGCTTGACCTGATTCAGGTATGCGTCAACCGCAGCGGCGGTCTCCGAGTTCATGATGTCCTTCGCTACGAAGGAGGCAGTAGCAGAGTAGCCACCATCCTTTTCCTGAAGCTCAAGAACCATCACCTTGAAGCCACGGTCCTGCACGTCCTTCGCGGAGATGGTGGAGCCGCCGGAGTTCTTCACTTCCTTCTCGCCAAACTTCACAGTGGTTTCGCTGCCGCTGCTGTTGAACACACTATTCTTGTTGGAGGATTCAATCACGCCATCAACAACAAGAGCTTCGGGGAGCCAATCCAGCAGTTCCTTCGAGCTGAAGTTTTCCTTCACCTGGATACCCTGTACCAGGCCCTGCTCGGTATTGAGAATAGTGACGGTAGGCTCGGTCTTGGAACCAGCAGCCTTCAGAATAGAAGCAACCTTGGTGCGGTACTCATCCACAGAGGAGAAGGGAATGGTGAAGGTCGCACGTGCCTTGTCACCCTCAGACTGAATACCGCCGTATTCCAGACCCTCAGGGAGGTGCTTACGGACGGACGCATCAAGGGCTTCAACGCCACCCTTAATCTTGTCCTTGTTGTCCTTCATATTGAAGGAAACCAGCATGGTGCGAGTACCCTTCTCAGCGCTCTCAAGGCCAAGCTGAGTATCAATCTTTGCACCGCAGGCGCTCAGAATCAGGGCGGCAATGGTCAGCAGAACCGCCAGGAACATCCAGCGCTGACGAGCCGGTGCACTCGGGGTGTGAGTCATCGCATGCATACTAGGCTCCCATCAGACGAATCGCCACGTAGTAGACAACCATGGACGCCAGAACCCATGCGGTGCTCAGCGCCGCGTGCATGATAATCGGGGACTTCGCGAAGCGACCCAGACGGTTCAGACCCAGGTAGGTGAGAGCTTCGCCCGAGAACACGGCGAAAGCAAGCACCAGGACCATGAGCATGGTCAGGAAGGGCGCACCACCACCGGTACGGGTGAGGGTCAGGAAGAACACGAGCAGGTTCAGCACCAGGAACGAAGGAATCAGCGCCAGGGAAGACACCGACACAGCGTGCATACTCGCGGTGAAGGACGCCGGTGCCTTACCGATACGCGCGGTCAGCTGCAGCTGCACACCGCGCAGAACCTGCACACCGAAGATGGCAAGAGCCATCAGCACATACGCCAAAATCATGCGTCCGGTCGGTACAGCCTGCGCTGCGTAGGCACCACCGTAGGCGGCACCGCTTCGACCGCCGAACATGTAGCCCAGCATGGACATCATGATAACGGTAGCCAGGATAACCAGCTGGCTGAAGAAGAACGCACCGACCAGCGCCTGCAGAGTCGTGGGAACAATCCAACCCCACGCACCGGCGGAAGAGATGCGGGCGTGCGCGGTCGCCGGGTTACTGGAGAAAACGTCCAGGAACGCGTTCCAGGTAGCGCCCAGTGCCTTCACTGCCGGATGCGGTGCGCTCGGCGCATAGGTTGCCTGGCCGGGCTGACCCGGCTGAGCGGCACCCGGCTGGGTTGCGTCGAACTGAGGCGCGGCGGCAGGCTGGCTGGGCTGTGCGGAGGCTGCCTGAGCCTCAGCGTTCGGCTGCGCAGGGGCTGCCTGAGCGGGCTGAGGTGCCTGCTGCGGCTGAACCGGCTCAGACTGAACAGGCTGCTGAGGCGTTACCTGCGCGGCGGGCTGAGCGGGCTGCTGCGGCTGAGCGGGCAGCGAAGCGTCCTGCGCGGGGTGTGCACCGGCATCGTAGCCGTAGCCACCGGCTGCAGATGCGCCCTGCGACGGGTTGTTGGGAGTGTTCTCCGACATTGAGATCCTCTCGTATGGTGTGTGGAAGCAACACCTACCGGCAGAATCGGCATCTACCGGCGGCATCACGCTGTCTTTCGTGACAAGACTCTTCAACCCTACCGTACTGAACGCTATGATGCGTCTTCGTTCGTCATTTACTCATTTTCATCACCGTTGATGCATTCCTTGCACGAAAATAAGCGCCCCGAGAGCACGACAAAAGAGCACGAAAAGAGGGCGCGAAAAAGCCCCGCCCGCCGACAAGTGGGTGAAGTCGACGGGCGGGGCCGTAGGGAGTGCGGGGCTCGAACCCGCGACCAAGGGATTATGAGTCCCCTGCTCTAACCGGCTGAGCTAACTCCCCATCCGGTGCAGTGACGGCGCACAATGAGCGCCAGCACCATCCTCTAGAGTACCTGAACGGCGACTGAGAACGAAAAACGCTCTACTACCCAAGTCCACCCGCCCAGTGTCTAGAGAAGCTTAGCGGCCTAGAGAAGCTTAGCGGCGCGAATCCAGGTAACGCTGGTACGGAGCGTCGCTCACGTACAGCTCCTCGAAGGTGCGCCAGGTGTTCTCAGCACTGTGGAAGCCCACGATGCGGCGGGACTCGCGGCCCATCTGCTCACGCTCAGCGGCGGGCAGGGAGAGCACAGCCTCCAGCTTCTTCGCCAAATCCTGAGCGTTATTCGGTTCGAAGAGGTAGCCGTTCACGCCCTCCTCCACCAGGTGCGGCAGAGCCAGCGCGTTCGCGAGCACCACGGGGGTGGAGGCGCTCATCGCCTCCAGGGACACCAGGGACTGCAGCTCGGCGGTACCGGGCTGGCAGAACACGTCAGCCATCTGGTACACCTCGGGCAGATGCTCATCCGGAACGAAGCCACGGAAAATCACGCGGTCGGACACGCCGCAATCGTGCGCCTTCTGTTCAAGAGCCTCACGCAGCTCACCACCACCGGCGATGTCCAGCACCACGTGCTCGAGGGTATCCGGCAGCAGGGAGAGCGCCTCGATGAGCACGTCCACGTTCTTCTCTTCAGCCAGGCGACCCACGAAAGCAATACGCAGCTCACCGGGAACCTTACCGGCGTCAGCACCCTCAGCCAGCTCGTAGTCGCTGATCTCAATACCATTAGAAACGGGCATGACGGGGCGATTGAAATGACCCAGGTCGCGCATCGCATCCGCACCAATCTGGGTGGGGGTGGTAACGACCGCGGTCTTGGAGAAGCAGAAACGCATATCCTTCCAGGTGATCTTCTCAATCACGCGCTTCACTGCGGAGGGGAAGGGCAGGAACGGATCAAGGTTCGCAGGCATGAAGTGGTTGGTTGCAATCACACGGATACCGCGGCGCTTCGCCTGGAAGATGAGGGCGCGACCAATAATGTAGTGGCACTGCACGTGCACCACGTCCGGGCGGACCTCGTCAAGGATTGCACCAACCTCGGACCAAATCTCCCAGGGCACGCAGATGCGGTTCGTCTCGTGGGTCGGAGGCAGGTGCGAACGCAGACGATGCTCAACAATGCCGCCCTCTACCTCGGTGCGGTAGCTGGGGCCGGGGATGGGGCTGGCTGCGACTACGTGTACGGAGTGGCCGCGCTTGAGCATGGAGGTGGCGAGGCGGTGACCGAATTGTGCTGCACCGTTGATGTCCGGCGGGTAGGTTTCTGCGCCAATCAGAATCGTCTTTGCCTGTTCCATGACGGGGCTCCTCATCGGGGTGTAGTGTGTCGGTGACTTTGGGGTTTCGGGTGCGACGGTGCGCCGCTTCTACCTCTGTCTGCCGCGTGCACCGGGTGGGTCCGGTACGTACAGCACTTGTCTATTCTACCTGTGAGCTGCGTCCTTCTCCGATTCGTGGAGGGATGGTTTTGGCTGGGAGTTACCTCCAAACCTCCCGTTGGGGCAGGAGCCAGCAACCTGCCTGTAGACACACAAACGCCCCGATACGAGTATCGGGGCGTTTGGATGCTTGGCGTTAAACCTGCGCCGGTTGAGCGGCGAACGGTATTTAGCGGCGAACCAGGCGGTTCAGGAAGTGCAGGACGGTTGCAATGGATGCGCCCAGTGCTGCGAAGGACTTCCAGCGTGCCTGCAGAACCTCGGGCTTGCGCACGTTCTCTGCCAGGCCGCGGCCGGTAGCTGCTGCACTTGCAGCAACCTCGGAGGGCACTGCCTTGAGAGCGTCCAGAGCCTGCTGGGTGTTGTTCTGAACGTCGCCGGTGTAGGACTGCAGGTCGTCGCGCAGGGCTGCCAGGTGCTGGCGACGCTCTGCGGTGCGCTGCTTGAGCTCTTCGAAGGTCGGCGGCTTGGGCTCTTCCTCACCGCGTGCCTTGCGCTCTTCAGCTTCCTGACGTGCGCGTTCTGCTGCTTCTTCAGCTTCCTTAGCCTTCTGCTCTGCACGCTCTGCCTGTTCCTTCTTCAGGCGCTCAGCGGACATGGCGGTACCTTCCTTGAGTACGCCGAGGTCGAAGAGCAGACCGAAGATTGCGGATTCGGGCTTGAACGGCAGCTGTGCCTTGACCTTCTTCAGACCGACCAGGGCGCAGATTGCCAGGACGATGAGGAAGATGAGGGCGAAGACCAGCGCGGATGCCCAGTAGGGCATGACGGTGCCGAGGCCGAGGATTGCTGCGGCGACCAGCGCAATGATCAGGAACAGACCGAAGACTGCTGCGACGCCGAAGAAGGCTGCGCCCTTACCAACGGCGATGCCCTTGGTCTTCAGCTCGTGCTTTGCGATCTGGATTTCGTCCTTGATCTGGCTGGGTCCGAGGGTCTTGAAGGTTTTGCCAGCGTCGATGATGTTCGCGACGCCGGACTTAATCCCGCTGATGCCAGCAAAGAAACCCTTGGGTGCCTTGGGATTAGTAGTAGTGGTCATGACCACCTCTCCGTGACGTGTTTTTGGAGGCTTCTTTTTCGCACTCCACCTCCTATAGTTTAGCCCCTTATGATACCTCCGCGTGACCGTTTGAGCGGGGGTTTGCGCTATCTCTTCAGGTATTTTGGACTTTCTGGAGGCTGTGTTGAGCTGCTGGCGTAGCTTTCTGGGTTGGGTTGCGCCTGCGGATTTGCTCTGGAGCAGGCGTAAGAGGATGCCGGCGGGAGGCTCCCCCACTACGCGTTAGGTGGGTGAGTGGCGTGTGTGGGTGGGGAACTTTTCTGCGCGTTAGGCTTCATATTTTGCGGGGTGAAGCATCTTTGCCTCCGCCCACAAATCCCTGTTGCTTTGGACTCGACACAGCGGGGTGACGGTTTTTCCGAGCGCGCGAGGAACCAAAAATCTTTGCTTCCGCCTACAGATCCCTGTTGCTCTGGACTCGACACAGCGGGGTGACGGTTTTTCCGAGCGCGCGAGGAAGTAAAAACCGTTATCCCGCCGAGGGCGTAAGCCCGAGGGGTTACTGGTTCACGACGTGGAGAAAACGTTCCGACTGGACTCGACCAGACGAAGTTAGGTGTGGGCGCCCCAGCGCCTGCACCTAACGCAGTGGTTACTGCGTTCGAGTCCCGTCGGGAAAATGGAAAAGCCTCAGAACTTCGTTCTGAGGCTTTCAGCTTTGCTCCCCGTCTGGAATCAACCAGACGGAACCCGAAGGGAGCGCCCCAGCGCTCACGTAGGGTGGAGTGGTTACTGGTTCACGACGTGGAGAGAACGTTCCGACTGGACTCGAACTAGCGAGGCGAAGATTTTCCGAGCGCGCGAGGAACCAAAAATCTTTGCCTCGCCGAGGGCGTAAGCCCGAGGGGTTACTGGTTCGAGCCAGAGGAACGTATATAGCAGAAACCCCAGAGGCTTGCCTCTGGGGTTTCTGCTATATTGGCTCCCCCGACTGGACTCGAACCAGTAACCCTTCGATTAACAGTCGAATGCTCTGCCAATTGAGCTACGGGGGATTAT
>ERZ773233.1294-NODE-1294-length-14656-cov-4.171838_pt1 | contig 14656 bp, 10 predicted proteins | sample MGYA00580991_ERZ773233 | MGnify/ENA primary metagenome ERZ773233 (study PRJEB29015, sample SAMEA2738178) | human oral metagenome | biome: human oral; feature: human-associated habitat; material: saliva | place: China | collected 2161 ...
ATGTATACGTCTTTTTAACAGAATATCCGACTTAGGTGTGTTTTGAACTGCCTCCTATTTCTCGTGTCCAGAAATGGGAGGCAGTTCACATCTTGGTGACAAGGCGTTTTTTGTGTGTATGTAAAGGCGTCTTAGGCGAGAAGAACGTGGTGTAGATCTTCTACCGTATCTACAATTGCAACTGCTCCCGCATCAATAAGCTCCTGTTTATTGGTCGTTTTTCCATACAAAACGCCAATGCACGGAATCTTATTTGGGAATGCTGCTTCCATATCATAACGACGGTCTCCAACCATGACGCTTTCAGATGCGTCAAAGCTAAGCTTGCGCATAATGTGGGCAATAGCAGTAATCTTATCTGTTGCGGCTTCGTCAGTTCTACCTACATAGGCATCAAGCACGGCAATAAGGTTGTTGTCCTTGAGGCCAATCTTGAGCATAGGCTGATTCTTTGAACTTGCTACCGCAACCATTTTACCGGCGGCGTGAAGATCATCGATGAGGTCTCTCATACCCTCAAAGAGTGGCCATTTTCCTGTAGTTACATAGAGCTCTCGATAACGCTTAGTGACTGCAACAGCATCCTCATGACTCAGTCCAAAGACCAGCTCAAACGCATAAGGAAACGGCGGTCCTACAAGTTTTTTGAGATCAGATTCATCAAAGTCAGTGTGACCACAATCATTCATTGCCATCTTTGCCGTAGAAACAATGGTGGGCAACGTGTCTGCCATAGTCCCATCAAAATCAAAAATAATAAGCGAACGATTCTGTAGATCTGAAATTACATCAGAAGTTACCAGTGATTTATTTGTATTAGTTACGTTTTGCGTTATTGCCATGTCAATCCAATCATCTACGTATGTGAGTATACCGTTCATGGCGCAAAACTAACCAGTCAATGACATTTTCTTCTCGCCTGCCGAATTAACTATTGACAGCTGAAATTAGATACCCACCCAGAGGTATATAGTTAACTATAGATGAATCAGTATGCCTAACCTGGGAGGTGTATGTTGACTCATCAGGAAAATAATCCAGAGGCTAAGCAGCCTGGAAGAAACAGGCTTGGAAAACTCTATCCATCTCTCGTCAATAGAGATGTTCTTCCTGACGAGTCCCTAGATGCTGCTGCAACAAAACAGCAAGTTGGCTCCATTAACCAAGCAGGTTGGCATACAAAGCTCAATATTGAAGCTCTTTCTCTTACGCTTACAGAGTCCATAGCTCCTCTTGAAGTGCTTAAACACTTTGTAACTACAGCATTTTTGCGTGAAAAAGATTCTCACCGAAAAGGTGGATCTGTTGCCATCCCACCAAGTGATTTTGAACTGCATCTAGCTCAGCGACTAAAAGATGCTGGTATTCTCGATGCGCAAGACATTACTATCCCCTGCCGTGTGGTACGCCTGCGTACCAATGGTCTCTTTTATCTGCGCGCCACTCAAAAAACACTTTCCTATGAGCAGAAGATTCAGCTTCTTACTATTGAGAGCGCACTAAACACTGCCCTCTTTGCAGAGCGATACTTTCTTGATGCAAACATGGCATCCGAAACTGATTTACTTGCCTTTGAGCAAGAGCTTGTCTCTACCATGATGAAGCAATCACGCCCTCGTTGTGCCACTACTCAAAGTACCCAGGAAGATGGCGAATGGGTGGTCCGTAAGGCAATATCTCTGCACATTGAGAGCCTGCGTTTATCTCAGCGTTTGGTGACAGAATTTAGGACTAACGTTCATAAAGGTATTGCCGCCTTTAGAATCAACCTTGCCCTGCCTGAACAATTCCCAAAAACCTTTCTTGATGCAGACGGAAATATCAAAGAAGCAACCTATGAAGATCTGTGTCGCGCAGCAACTGCATATAATCTACGCTTAGGTATGCTCATTACCGCAAGTGCTTTCAGAAGTTCCCAAAAAATAAACGAAGTTTGGCTCTCAGGCATTTGCGATACAGACAAGCTGCACGCATGTCTCTTCTCATTTCACATTACTCGTGAGCAGTTTGCTGAAACTCACATCACAGAAGAGACGGATCCGCTTGATATTTACAAACTCTGGAATGCTCAAATCTATGCAGTGGATGGCATGCTTCATGCTGTTCATCCCCTCTTTACCTTGGATAACGAAATCTTCTGTCCGCCAAGCAGATACGATTTTGTTGAGTCTTCGCAAAAACGACTTGATAGTGTTACCGCTCACGCCCTAGGTACAGACGAGGTATCAGGTCTTTCCATTGATGAAGGTCAGGCGCGAGAAGAAATTATCACAAAAATTTTACGTAACCTATCTTCCTCTACCGAAGAAAACGTACGCACCATCTTGTCGTATACCGCAAACTCATCCGATCAAACGGTACGAGCTGCAGGAGAACGCGTGGTTTCTCGCTTTATCAAGGGCACGCTGGCAGAAGATGACTTTGAGGCCATTGCGGAAGAATTTGTTGACGGCGGTGTTCTTTCCTTAGCGGTTACCAAAGCCCAGCGCCTTATTACTGAGAAGAACTATGAGGAAGCAGAATCTATGCTTCTGGAAGCGCTTGATACGGTTGACAGAAATAAGACATACACAGACACGGACACTACCCAGTGGCGCGTCTTTATGAACTACGTTGATCGCGTACTTTACAACAGGATTCTCTCTAATCCCGAGAAAAACACTCGTCTAGCTCCTATGTCTTACTTTGAGGCTCACCTTTTGGTATCTATTGCTCAGACGCTCCAGGGACAAACTCAAAATGCTCTTCAACACGCGAGAAGAGCAGTGGAAATTGCACCTTTAAGCATGAGCGCACGACTACATCTCTCCCACTGTCTTGAGGAGTCGCTAGATATTAGTGCCGCCGCCAACGAGCTTAAGAGCCTTCTTATGCTTGCGCATGACCCAGAGAGTATCGGATTTGGTTATTACCGCATGGCGTTCTTCCAGTGGCGTCTGAGACACCTTAAAGCTGCTCAAGCCTGCTATCAGTTTGCCCTTAAGTTCTTACCAGGTGCTACGTTTATTATTGGTACCGAGACGGCTATTCTTGCGCAAACAGAGCCTGAGTTTAGATGCGATGAACTGAGTGACGAAGAAATCTATACCACTTTGGTACATGAACAGATTCCTATTGCTCCTACTAATGAGGTCTCTACTATTTTCTTAGATGGTACCCGCGCTTCACTTGATGCGGAGCTCTTTAGTGTTGCCAAGAACTTTATGATCAACCTGGGAATAATGACTAAAGACGATGTCTACTTTGACATGCTCAACTCCATTGAAGGAGAACCTGACAGATAAGATAATGCCGTCAGTAAAGACCGAGGGTCCAAAAGATACACGAATCAAACCGACCATATGCGAAATAACTTAAAAGAAAAGAAGGAGCTCCGATTTCTCGAAGCTCCTTCTTCATAAATATTATTTGCAAGTACTTTGACTTTTACAGCTCATTCATTACGCGAACAAGCTTTACAGCATAGTTCTTATCCATTGCCCAAGTTCCAGCAAGCTTACGAATAATGTTGGCTTTCTTAGCAAGAATCCATGCTCCGTAGCGAGGGTCTACCTCTCGAGCCTTACTTGAATCAACGGTCAGTGGCTCATAACCTGCGTATGCACGAAGATGCAAAGCCTGTGCACGAAGTCCCGCAAGAACGGTATTAAACGAGTTGCCGCGAACACCATTACCTGTTGCACCAAGGCCACCAAAGTTGCACTGCTCAGGAAGGACATCGCCACCAAAGCGGAGGTTACCTGTCTCAATCATGACCTGCGCGTACAGAAGCTCTGGGCGGACTCCCTCATCAATGGCAGCCTGCCATAGCTGGTTTACAAAATCGGTTCCTGTTGGAGCGCCCTTCTCGGCATAGATAGCTGGGTAAGCAGAGCCTACGCGCGTATCGAAGTCTTTTTGAAGAGCTTCTTTGGAGACAATAGGGTCACCAAGAACACTGGTACGAACAGAGAAATTGCCGCGTGTTGGCTCAATTGGCGTGTCGTCATCAGACGGAGCGTTGTTATCCGAAGCATCCCTGTTATCTCCACCATTGCCGCCGTTGTTGTTATCTGCAGGCTTGATGTTAAGAACACCATTTGCATCTGCGTAAGCAACACGACCATCAGGAAGAGTGACATTTTGAGAGCGCAACAATCCATTACTCTGGTCAAAGTAATAGTATGAGCCGCTAATTACCTGAAGACCAAAGAGAGCACCATGTTCCTTTGTATTTGGATCAAAGTACCAGGTCTTACCATTTGGAGTATTAAACCAGCCAGTAGCAAAAGCACCATTAGACTGAGCCCAAGCCCAGACATTATTAGGCATCTCTACCCAGTCATTAGCCTTCATACCGTTATTACTATCAATGTAGTATGAGCCGCTAGCTGTGGTAACAAGTCCTGTCTTCATTAATGGGTACTCAGCGTTCTCATCAAAGTAGAACCACTTGCCGTTAGACATGTACTTCCAGCCAGAGTAAAGCGTACCGTCGTCATTAAGCCAGATCCAATCGCCATTAGCAAGATTGACCCAACCGCCGTAAATCAGACCACGATTCTGATCAATGTAGTACTTCTTGTTTCCGTCAGTCATAAGACCAAAGGTAGCGTGATAGCTGTTGTTAGCATCAAAGTAGAACCACTTGCCATTTGGCATGTACTTCCAACCTGCGTACAGAGAGCCATCTTCTGTCGCCCAAGACCAAGAATCATCAGCCTGGTGGACCCAAGAGTTCTTAGCCATTCCATTAATCTCATCAAAGTAATAAGACTTACCTGAAATGGTTCTCTGGCCAAGAACAGCAGCGTTATGAGGTGCAGCCGCATCAAAGTACCAAACCTTACCATTTGGCGTAGTAAACCAGCCAGAAACAGCAATTCCCTTGGCATCAAAATAATGCCAGCCATCATCGTCTTTAAGCCATCTGCTTACATAAGCAGTGCCGTTGTCGTCAGAATACATCCATCCTTCAGCAGCTCTGCGCCAGCCATAGGATTCTTTAATCTTAGCGTCATAGTTTGTCTGGCGGGTTACTTCTTGACCATCAGAAGATCTTGCAGTGATGTACAGGGTGTAACGACCACTTGCAGGAAGCGTAAACGTAGATGAGGTTGCCGTAGTATTAGATGCAACCGTCACCTTAGTTCCGTCTGGGCCAACGTAGCTGTAAGTAAATGTTGCGTCAGTAACTACGCCAGTAAGAACTGGCTTCAAAGTGACGTCGTTATCTTTTTGAGCAACTGAAACGCTACTCATACTCCACCAGGTATCAGAGCTATACATCTCCCAAATTGCCCATGCGTCTGCCCAGCCAATGTAGTCAACCTTGGAGTTGTCGCCAAGGTCCTTAAACTCAGCAGCATGTGCTGGATTTGAAATGAACTGATGCTCAATAATTACGCCAAGAATACCTTTTTGACGAGCATAACGAACAATACCGTAATAATCAGACTCATCGCCATTCTCGTAATAGTCTGTACCGTCTTTATCGTTGTAGCCTCGCTCGGTTGCACCGTCACCGCGGGTAACAATACCAACTTTATTTCTGAGGTAATAGTTAACTTTGCCTGCAAAAACTTGACCTGAGAGATAAAGATCATAGTTGTAGCTTACCTTATGAGGAACAAGCACCTCAGAGCCCGTTGCAGATGCAGGGCCGGCATTGTAGTGAAGCGAGATGATGGCACAAGCGTTTGCGTCAACAGCACGCTGTACGCGCGTCTTGATCGATGGATCCTCGTGTTCTCCACGAACAACAACAACCTGTACACCCCATTTTTCCAGATACTTCTTGGTGTACATGGCAGTTGCCCAAGCCAGATCTCCCTCTTTGAGTCCAAAGTAGGTAGCACCTGGATCTCTGCCTTCAAGGCCATCACTGTGACCTGGGTCAAGCGCAATAGGTCTGCCAGTTGCACGAGCAAGTGCTACGGCATCTTTTAGTGATTCACTCTGGATAATGTTTCCTTGGGCATCCATTGTGGTGTAGGTAGTTGCATATGCGTTTTGAACTGTTGTTGCAAACAATACTGCGACAACAAAGAACAAAACAGCAAGCAATTTACCGCGAGTATTAAATAAGCTGCGTTTCATGCGGTCCTCCGAAAAGTATTGGTTTACTCCTCTTCATACTTGCTAAAAGTTTACACTAGACTGGCACGTCAACAATAAAAAACATAAGCTCATCGCAACTTGATTGGAACTCTGTGATTTTCTCGACACTTGAAGATATTCTTGCAACAGATTTTGAAGCAGCAATCTTTGATTTTGATGGCACTATTGCTCACACGCATCATATTTGGAAGCTTGTTGACCAGGAGTTTTTTGAGTCACGAGAAATCCCTTACACTCCAGAAATTGGCAAGATTCTCTCCCCTCTTGGATTTGAAAAGGGAGCTGAATGGGCAATTGCCACCTATGGGCTAAAGGAAGATCCAGAAGAGATTGTCGCCGAGTGGAAAGAACTCAGCAAAAGTTTCTTTGTAAACTCCGTGCAGCTTAGACCTGGTGTTGTTGATTTTATTGGCAAGCTACAAGAAAAAGACATCCCTACTGCATTGGCAACTGTCAACGAGCCGGAGCTTCTTGCTCTTCTTGAGCCTCGTTTACATCTATCCTCTCTGTTTGATACTCAGGTATTTGCAGCAGATGTTGGATCTGCAAAAGATGAGCCTCATCTGTATCTTGAGGTCCTTAAACGCCTTAATACTCCAGCCGAGAAAACAATTCTGTTTGAAGACATTCCTCTGGCTCTTCAGACAGGAAATTCTGTTGGCCTTATCACCTGTGCTGTTAATTGTGATGATGAACATCAAGATATCGAGAAACTCTCGGAACTTGCTGACCTTACCATCAAGCACTGGTATTAAAGCTCTTGGTTACTGCAACAGCAAAAATAGCGATGTAACAAAAAAGGAGACCCGAAGGTCTCCTTTTGATGGTAGTGTTCGCAAGTACTAGATCTTGTGGACGCTAGAAGCCTGGAGCTTACCGTTCTGGCCGGTGGTAATCTCAAACTCGACAGGCTGACCCTCATCGAGAGTCTTGAAACCGTCCATCTGAATCTCGGAGAAGTGTACGAACAGATCGTCGCCATCCTCACGAGAGATGAAGCCGTAACCCTTGTCTGGATTAAACCACTTTACAGTACCCTGAGCCATTTCGTGCCTTTCTTTCTTAGCCCCGCAGGGCAAAACTGCGCCTGTGGAGCGCGATACCGTGACGTTTCGCCACGTGAAATATAATAACCTTAATCAACAATTTATGTGGCGAGAAACCACTCATGGAGATTTTCACACCATCTACCGGTAGAGCCACAGGTAATCAAGCTGTTTTCCAGCATTTATTTAAGGATATATCTGCTATTAAACGATTTTTATCTCATTAGTTGAGCATTTTTTCATAGAAGATAGAGAATTTGTATAGGATTAATTTACGGGAACAATAACAGACACATCAAACTATTATTTATATAGAAAGTTATCCCTTCAAAAAAGGATATGCCCATGAAAAAGAAGACATGTTTGTCCAGCAGGCCTTCAATGCAAAAGCTCATTGCAGTTGCTTCGTTGAGTGCAGCTCTACTTTGCGGACTCCACGCTGCTCCCGCTCTTGCAGAGACTACTGATACTTCCACAGTAAGTGCTCCTGAATCAACTTCTAACTCTTATTCAAGTTGGAAAAAAGTTGGTGGAAAGTTTTATTTTTATACTAAAGATGGAACTATTCTAAAAAGTCAGTGGATCACTAATGGCAGTCATCAATATTATGTAGATGAAACAGGTGCAGCAGTATCTGGTTTCTATACCACGCCTGATGGCAAAACCTGGTATTTTGAGCCAAGTGAAATTGATATAAATAGTCCATATGCGTTTCCATCATCAGCTGAATACGGCTTATTTTATATTCTCGAAAATAAAAATACTCCTAATTATCACTACACTTACTACTACGTAGATAAAGATAACGGCTTGATTAAAAACAATTGGGTTAAAACAGATAAAGGTTGGAGCTGGGCCGGACCTGATGGGCGTTTTACTGAAGGATGGTTTACTGATCCTAATGGTAAAATCTGGTATTTAATTGGTAAGACTGATTCGGATGTTCCGGTTATTGCTAAATCAGCTCCGGTCGATGGAAAGCTGTACTTCTTTGATACTTCGACCGGACTTTTACGAAATTCTTGGGTAAATATGGGCCATGGTGTAGAAGCTTGGTATTGGGCTGGTCCAGATGGCGCTGCTGTCTCTGGCTGGTTTAAAACTCCAGATGGCAAAACTTGGTATGCCGACCCAAAACATTCCAATGAAGTAGTAATGGGCGGAATAGATATTGATGATAAATATTATTTCTTTGATCACAGTAATGGCCTCGTTACCCATGGTTGGATCGGTGGTGGTGATGATGGTGAATGGGCTTGGATTGAAACAGTAGGCTCTGTTTATTCTGGATGGAAACACATGCCAAATGGTAAGTGGTTCTATTTTGGTGAAACTGAATTCCCTATGATTAATAAGGATTTTGTCTACACTACTTACAGCTTCCCTGTGCTTAAGAAAGGTGTCTTCACTATTTCCAGCGGAACTTATTACGTTGACATAAATCAAGGAATGACTTCTAACGATTGGGTGCAGCTCCCTAATGGTGGTTGGGCTTGGGCACAGTCGAGTGGTGCATTTGCTTCTGGTTGGTACACCACTCCAAATGGCAAAACTTGGTATTTTGATCCATCAGATCCACAGCATCCTGCAATGATTGGTGAGGCTGAAATTAACGGTCAATCATATTATTTTGATTATAGAGATCGAATTTCAGAAGAATTTCTTGAAAACGCTCTTAATGAAAGAGAAAATGATGAGAGTTTAGATTCTGCCCTTGAAAGAATAATTGATGAAGAAAGATGGGAAGAAAGAGACGAATTTGTTAAAAATGTTGAAAGGGTTATTGTTGAATGGCTAAACGAAAATAAAAACATGAATTTAGATTTTGAAACTCTTGAAGAAGAACTTACACAAGAAGAAAGAGAAGAATTAAATGAATTTGCAATAGAAAATACAGAATATGATATTGACATTAATACATTAAAGAAAAATACAATTTTTGAAGAAATAACAGTCCACATTTCACCAAACAAGTATTATGAAGATGATTACTTAAAAATGGTTAAATATCAATCTTTTGATTATTATGAACAATCAAAAATTTGCCCTGACAGTATTACAGTTGAAGGAGTTGAAGAAGTAAAAGAAGAATTAACCGATATAAGAAATCCTGATATGATAAATTGGTTGGTCCAAACACAAGGTTATGAACTTTCAGATCTTTATGATTTTGAAAAAGTGGAAAATTCAAAATTTTTAAAAAGTTTAAAAGAAGAATTAACAGATTATACAACCATCCTTGAAGGAGGGCTTTCAGTAACAGCAATTGGTGGAGATTTTGAAAGTTTTGAAGCAATAATTGGTAATAAAAATCTTGTTATCAAACCAGATACGAAAGCATATATCGGAATTAGTGGCTGGGGAACAGCCAGTGGACTTAATATTCAACTTGAAAAAGAACTTGTAATTCCAAGAGAATGGATTCATGCTGAATACTATATTGACACTCCTTCAAGTTATAGTGTGCAAGGAACTTGCGGCTTAATAAGAAGTGATGAAAACGTTTTTAGGGAAACCGACAATAAAGCAATTGAATATAAACCTGCTGATATTGAAAAACTTTTAAAAACAGTTCAAAAAAGAGAAGAAAAACTTCAGGAAGCTTTTCAGATTGCTGAAAAATTAGAAAAAAATACCGGATTACCAATTCTTGTTTCTACTTCCAGTGGACCGTTTATTTCAATTGAAAAAACAGAAAAAATGGAAATCCAAAAGAAAATTGAATTATTAAATAAAATAAGGGAAAATGGAATCAATCACATAATAATTGGAAATAAAAATGATGGACGTTTATTTTTTTCTCCAAATGAAATTGAATATAATAAAAAAAATAAGGTCAATTCAGAAGAATTTGGAGAACTTAAAAATTTAAGTTTTAAGGAAAAGCAAAAAATTGAAGTATTGAATGATGGAAAAACCGATCTGATTATTGATAAAGGAAATTTAATTTATGGTAAAAATCCTCTTGAAAATGATATGGATAAAAAAAATATTCCAACAAAAACAAGATAAAAAAGGAGGAAACTCCTTTTTTTGTTGATTTTCATTGACATTCTAATTAATATATGATATAATTATTTTAATTAAGAAAGGAATAGAAAATGAAAGAAAAAGTTTTTAAATTATTCAAAGAAGGGAAAACAGCAAAAGAAATTGCAGAATCCACCGGGTTAAAACTTGTGACAGTACATAGTCAGTTACGGGAAAAATTTGGGACTGCCAGCCAGAAATATTATAATAATTCTATTGCAGAGGTTGAAAAAGCTGGAAGAAAAAAAACTGTTGATTATTTTTCAATCTTTTGATAATCAACAGATTGAAAAAGATTTTGTGTCAGGTGTTGCAGTTATAGACATTTCTAGGAAATATGGAATTACTCAAAGGCACATAAGAAGAATATTAACCAAAAGTTTTGGGACAACATCAAGTATAAGAATAAAAGAATTAAAAAAAGAAGTTCTTTTCTTAGAAAGCATAGGAAAAGACTTTAAAAAACATCCAAATAGCAAGCTTTTAAAGCATATTAAGGAAGTCCTTGAGAGAAAGGAATAAAAAATGGGCAAGAAAAAAATTAAAACAGGAAAAACAAAATTTTCTTTTGAAATTGAAAAAGGTTTTATAAAAATCATGGTAAAAAGTGCCAGGCAGAAAAAATTTAGGGAACTCAATAATGCAGAAAAATTCTTAAAACATTTTATAACTGGCACTGAATATAAAGAAAAAGAAGCAATCCTTTTTTCAAAAGGGGATAAACTTTATACAAAAGATATAAATATTATAAAATTTCTTTGTGAAAATCATTATTGGCAAAGACCTTTTAAAAAAGATTTTTTACAAAAAACATTGAAATTGATGCTTTTTGTTGGGAAAACTAGGTTTAAGGATGAATTTGTTGAAAAAACATTAAATCCATATCAGCCAATTTTTGTAGAACACAAAGGGGAATTTTATATAAAAGATATTGAAATTTTTCAAGGAAGTAATTTTTTTTGTTTTAAAGGAAACGATAGCCAGCTTTTCGAACTTGGAGAAAAAGAAAGAAAATTTATCGAAGGTTTTTATAAAAATTTCAATAAGTTTCCAACTTCCAGTTTTTTCTTTTTAGAAAAAAACTCAAAAAAACTGAAAAAATGGATAAAAAAAGAAAAAGTTAAATATGCTACTGAATTGCCTGAAACTGGGAAGCTTGAGGCCCTTTTTGATAAAGTCAATGAAAGAAGAATTTTTATTTCATTTGGTGTTAAAACTTCTTTTATAGAAAAAAATGGCAAATATTATTATCAGCATTTTAATTCGGAATTGTTCAAAGAAATTTCAGCACAGATAAAAAATATTACTTATTATGACACTGAAAGAAAAAGAATAACTTTTGATTCTGATTTTGAACTTTGCCTTGCTTTTTTCAATATTCTTAATGTACATAAAGAAGCAATTGATTTTTATATGGACAGCGAACTTATTGAAAAAATAAAGGGAAAAGGTAAAATAAAGTTCAGTATGTTCAGAAATAATGAACTAAATATCCCCAGTTTTTCAATGGAGAATATTTTTTTAAATGATGAAGACAAATTAGAACTTTTGGATAGAATGAGAAAAGGTCAGTTAGAAGAAAATGATGGTAAAAAATATATAAAACTGTCGGGTGACAGAATAGTTGAAATAGAAAATTCTGTATCAGAAATATTGCAGATAGAAGATGAACTTTCTAACTATGACAGCATCGAACTTGGGAAAAAAATGACGAAATCAGAACTTGCAAGATTTGCTGTTTCAGACATAAAGGAATTGCCGGAAGAAGTATTGAGGGAACGTGAAATTATAAATAGTTTTAAAGAAGTTGTGCCTGAAAAACCTGAAAATATAAAAGCAACATTATATCCATATCAGGAAAAAGGTTATGCTTGGATAAAAAAACTTTATTCAGAAGGGTATGGCGGCATTATTGGTGATGATATGGGACTTGGAAAAACTTTACAGGTTATTTCCTTTATAAATAAAGTTCTAAAAGAAAATCCTGAAAGCAAGTTTTTAATTGTTGCCCCTACAACACTTGTAAATAACTGGTATGAAGAATTTGAGAAATTTACCGATATTAAACCGCATTTTATTTATAATATGAATCCTAAGAAACTTGAGAAGTTTTTAGAAACATATAAAGGCGGTCCACTTATCACTTCATACGAAAAAGGGGCAAACAATGCCGAATTGTTAAAAAAAATTAAGTTTGATGCAATGTTTATTGATGAAGCCCAGAAGATAAAAAATCCTTCTTCCAGTACAAGAAGAAAATTAAAACAAATAAAGAGCAGGACGAAGTTTGCGATGACAGGAACGCCGATAGAAAATTCCATAATGGATTTATGGAGTATTTTTGATTTTATTTTTGAAGGTTATCTTTATAGTAATAGAAAATTCAGAAAAGATTATGAAAATATTTTTATAGATATTGATGAAAATAATGCTTCATATACAGAAGAAATAAAAAACGAAATTGATGAACTTGTTATGGAAGCGGAAATAAAACAACGCTCACTGATAAGAAGAATAAAACCTTTTATTTTAAGAAGACGCAAGGATGAGGAGTTGTCTCATATATTAAAAGAAAAGAAAATTACGGAATACAAAATAGAACTAACGGAACAGGAAAAAGAACTTTATATTGATACTGCAACAGAATATCAGAAAGAACTTCTTGAAAGCTCAAAAAATATAGGAAAAGAGGGAATAAGCAGTACAGAAGAAGAAATCGAAGAAATAGAAGAAGAAAATGAAGTAAAAAAAGATACAGGCGGAATGAAAATTTTCAAAATAATCCAAAAATTGAAAGGAATTACTTCATTACCTGACAGAATGTTATATAATGGACAATATATTGAACCAACAAAACTGAAAGAATTTAGAAAACTTCTTCTAAAAAAAATAAAAAATGGAGACAGAATATTAGTTTTTTCAAGTTTTCTTGAAGTTCTTGGTAATACGGAAGAGTTTTTAAAAAAGCAGAATATAAAATATTTTAGGATTGATGGGTCAATACCTGCAGCTGAACGTCAGAAGATAACAACAGAATTTAACAGCAATGAAGAATATAAGGTTGTACTTATATCTTTAAAAGCCGGATCGGCGGGATTAAATCTTGTAGGAGCTAATGTTGTTATCCATTATGATTTGTGGTGGAATCCTTCAATAGAAAATCAGGCAAACGACAGGGCTTACCGTATAGGACAGGATAAGAATGTTGAGATAATAAAACTTGTCTGTTTAGGTACAATAGAAGAAAGAATACTTGCACTTCAAAAGAAAAAACAGGATTTATTTGATATAATAATTGAAGGTGCAAAAGGAAGTCCGGCAGGAAGAACTACAAGACAGGAACTTGAAGAACTTATAATGTAGGAGGGAAAAATGAAAAAGAGAATAATACTTTTGATTTTTTTAAGTGTTTTTTTATCTTGTAATAAGAAAGAGGAAAATATATTTATAAGTAAACTACACGCTTCGAATAAAAAAAGTGGCAAGATAATGATTAGAAGTTCACAAAAGGTAAGACTCCATTCAGCAATAAAAAATAAAAAACGGAAAGGAAATAATCATAAAGTGAAAATAAGGGAAAATTTAACAGGAAGTGAAAAATGAAACCAATGATAAAATACGCAGGTGGAAAAACAGGAGAAATTGAGGTAATAAAAAAATTCATTCCAGAATATAGTGGAAAATATATTGAACCTTTTTTTGGAGGAGGTGCTTTATATTTTTCACTTGAACCTGAAAAAGCTGTTATTAATGATATTAATTCAAGGCTTATAGAATTTTATCAGGGAATAAGTAATGATTATGACAGGATAAAAAATGAACTTTCTGCACTTGAAACTGTTTACATAAAAAACAGACAGGAATATGAGGAAGATAAAAAGAAAGTTAATGGCAAGGTTGCTGATTTAAATGAAAAGCTTTATTATGAAATGAGAGATTTTTTCAATGGAAAAGAAACATCATTTCATCCTGCAACTGTTTATTATTTTATAAACAAGACAGCATATTCGGGGATGATAAGGTATAATAAGGCAGGAAAATATAATGTTCCTTATGGAAGATATAAAAATTTTAATACTAAGCTTATAACTGAAAACCATCATAAACTTTTAAAAAAATCGGAAATTTTTTGCAAGGATTATAAAGAAATATTTGCTATGAGCAAAAAAGAGGATTTTATATTTCTTGACCCACCTTATGATTGTGTCTTTAACAATTATGGAAATAAGGAGCTTGTCAATGGATTTACAGAAGAGATGCATAAAGAGCTTTCAGAAAATTTTAAAAAATTAGAAGCAAAGGCCCTAATGGTTATAGGAAAAACACCATTAATAGAAAAATTATATAAAGATTATATAGTTTTTGAATATGATAAAAAATATTCAGTTAACATAAAAAACAGATTTGATACAGCAGCAAAGCATTTAATAATAACTAATTATGATACGAGGTAAAAATGAACAATAAAATAAATTTAAAAG
>ERZ773233.1296-NODE-1296-length-14654-cov-5.649086_pt1 | contig 14654 bp, 14 predicted proteins | sample MGYA00580991_ERZ773233 | MGnify/ENA primary metagenome ERZ773233 (study PRJEB29015, sample SAMEA2738178) | human oral metagenome | biome: human oral; feature: human-associated habitat; material: saliva | place: China | collected 2161 ...
GATATTTCTATTTTAAGGCTCAGTATTCTAATTTTTTGAACTTTACTCGAGATGCCTTAGAACAAGCCAAAAATGAAAGACAGGGATTGATTAAAAAGATAAGAAATCTGACTCTAGTCGAATGAGATGATGATTTTCAAGAGAAAATTTATGCTGCGCTTTGAGATAATTTAAATACTCCAAAGTTGCTCTCTGATATTCATTTAGCTCTATCATATCCTACTGAGCAAACCTTATCTGTTCTTAAAGAACTCGAGGATAAGGTACTTAAAGTCTGACTTTTTGATCCTGTTATTGAGGAAAGTATTGAGATTCCAGAAGAAGTTTTACACCTTGCTGAGGCAAGAAAACAGGCTAAAACTGATAAAAATTATGCATTAGCAGATCAGCTTAGGGCTGAGATTTTGGAAAAGTGATGGGAAGTTAAAGATTCTAAAGATGGGTTTGAACTCATAAAAAAGTAATATCAGTATTTATTTTATGTGTATATGATGCTTAGGAGGAGATCTCAACTAAAAAAGAAGAGGAGAATTCAGTTTTTAATTGTATTTTCTCTTTTTTTGTTGGTTCTACTTCTTATAATTTTCCTTTTTAAAAGAGGGAAGTCTGATATTTCTCTCACTTTAACTGGTGAGAATTTATTGAGTTGAAGTGAAACTCTGAGTGGAAAAGAGCAGTTTGATTTGAGTTGAGTTCAGCAGGTGAGTATGCTTTCATGAAATTGAATAACTCAGAATTCGACTAGTGTTTCTAATGGATCTTGAGTTTCGTCTTGAGCTGTTGCATTAGCTCAGGAAGAAGAGAAAAATCATTTTTTTTCTATTCAAGTTTGTAATCGTATTGTTGATTTTTACTCTTGCGTGATAAAAAATGCTCCATTAGAAAACCAGTCTGCAATGGAGAAATCTCTAGAACAAACCTTGCAACCTTGGAAACTTATGGCTGATACTCAGCTTCGTGAGGCTTGTGAAGCGGTAGTTAAAAATGATACTTTTCAAGAGGTAAAAAATCATTATACTCAGAGTGGTACAAATTATGGATGTGTGTTTTAACTTTTTTTTGGGAAAAAGTTATAGATATTCTTGATTGAAAGCTTTGTTGTATAAAAATTATATCCTATGATTTTTGAAAGAGAAGATAAAAAAATTAGATTTCTTCTTGCATTTTATGTGAAAAATCATAGTCTGAAATTTGGTTTTATTTTGTATAAAAAGATATATGTGATACACAATTAGTAAAGTTTATGCTAGAGAGGTTCTTGACTCTAGAGGAAATCCTACTGTAGAGGTGGAAATTACGCTCGCTGATGGAAGTTTTGGTAGAGCTTTAGTGCCATCTGGAGCTTCAACAGGAGTTCATGAAGCACTTGAACTTAGAGACGGAGATAAATCAAGATACTCTGGAAAGGGAACTTTGAAGGCAGTTGAAAATGTAAATACAAGTATTGCTCATGCTATTGAAGGTCAGACTTTTGAATCTTTTAGAAGTTTAGATGAAAAGTTGATTGCGCTTGATGGGACTGCAAATAAGTCAAATCTTGGTGCTAATGCGTTGCTTGGTGTGAGTATGGCGTTTGTAGTAGCTTGTGCAAATGCTGAAAAGAAGTATATTTATGAATATCTTGGTGAAGGGAAAGGAAATACTTTACCATTCCCTATGATGAATATCCTTAATGGAGGTTCTCATGCAGATAATAATGTAGATATTCAGGAGTTTATGATTGTTCCAAATAAGGCACCTAGTTTCCGTGAGGGACTTAGATGGGGAGCTGAAGTTTTCCATACTTTAAAATCAATTTTGAAAGCTAAGGGGCTCGTGACTTCAGTTGGTGATGAGTGAGGTTTTGCACCAAATCTTGGATCAAATGAGGAGGCTCTGCAAGTAATTATGGAAGCAATTGAAAAAGCAGGATATGCTGGAAAGATTTCTCTTGCACTTGATGTGGCTTCTAGTGAGTTCTTTAAAGATGGAGTATATGATCTAGCAGGAGAAGGTAAAAAGCTAAATGCTGATGAACTTATTGCCTTGTATCAGGATTGGTGTCAAAAATACCCAATTATTTCGATTGAGGATGGTATGGCTGAAGATGATTTTGATGGATGGAAGAAATTAACTGATGCTTTGGGAGAGAAGATTATGCTTGTTGGAGATGATCTTTTCGTTACAAATATTTCTAGACTTCAGATGGGAATTGAGAAAGGAATTGCTAATTCTATTTTGATTAAGCTAAATCAGATTGGAACGGTATCTGAGACACTTGATGCTATCAATATGGCTCATGAGCATGGAATGAGATCTATCTCATCTCATAGATCAGGAGAAACTGAGGATACTTTTATTGCTGATTTGGCTGTTGCGATGAATACTGGACTTATCAAAACTGGTTCTGCATCTAGAACAGATAGAATCGCAAAATACAATCAACTCCTTAGAATTGAAGAACATCTTTGAGCTAATGCTAAATATGGAAAGTAATTTTGAATGATATATGATTATGAAAAAAAGTCTGATGTGAATCAGGCTTTTTTCTTTAAAGAAGAGATTAGTTTGATTGATAGTTTGATTGTATCAGATTTTTCTTTTTACTCATCAAAATGGATCTCTGATCGATTGTTAACTTTTGTGATAAGTGGATCTTTTTCTGGAGAGTAATCTTGATTTCGAGGATTATCTATCAGAAGGACACGGATATTGCTGTTTGCAATTGCTCTTGCATATTCTAGGTTATCATCAATCATGAGTTGGATTCAGTATTTTTGACACATCTCTTCCTTCGTAAATTGAGGCTTTGTAGTATCGTGATAGTTGCAAAAGATAATTTCTTCAAAGATTTCTGGATAGTAGTCCTTGATTCGCTTCTCTGTTGCAGGTTGAACAAGTGGTCCTCTTGCAGTAATAGCGTAGAGTGTGTGCCCTTGTTTTTTTGCTTGTTTGAGTACTTCTTTTGCTCAAAGAACAGGCTGAATACCTCAATGCTCAGCTGAATATCTCATTCCATCTGTGAAGAAGCTTACGGCTTGTTCTTTGCTGATATGTTCATATCCAGGGATATTAGGAATATAGTAGGAGCTAAACTGTTCTCTTTTTAGAGGTTTTCAGGCGATTTGATAGTCATGAAATTTTAGTACAAAGTCTAGAGTTTCAGCGATGACCTCATCAATATCAACTCAAATAATCATTAGTATCTAGATACAATGGATAAAATCGCTTTTCTCGTATTGATTGTTTTAGTGACAATTTTCTTGTTCAATTCTAATACTGAAATCTCTATATTGGATTCTATAAGCTGCGATATAATTTGCAATGTCATCCTTTTTTTCTGAAAGAAAATTTTCAGAGGTAGTGTGGAGATCATTAAGAAAGTCTCTATCAGAACATCCCTTTTCTTCTGCAAAATTGATTAACTCTTGGAAATCATCTTCCAATTTGTATTTCTGTTCTAGAAGTTGTCAATCTTTCCCTATAAGTTTATAGAAGATGATTTCAGATTTTTGAAATACCATTTTGAAACCTGAATATAACGCGATTTTTTCAGCTGGATTTTGGTGAAGATAACAAAAACACGTTGTGAGCAGGATGAGCCCAATAATAAGCTTAAAAATATTACTAGTGAGTGTGTTCTTCTCTTCTTTTGTCATCGTTGGTTTCAAGCTAGCAAATTAAAATTTATCTCTTCAAAAAACAAAAGCCTTCCTATCCCTGTTTAAGTGATAAGTTGGCTTTATTTAGTAGTTTAGCGTAATAAAGTTTCGAAACTGATTACTCGTTTTCAGATTCAGTCTTTTCAGCCTTTTTTGTGCTTTTTTTAGCTTTCGAATTGATTGCATCAATTCCGCATCTGATGTAAGTATTGAATGTCCCAGAGATTGCGAGGATACCAACTAAAAGAAGTAGAATTCCCCAGATGAAAGATCTAAGCTGCCATAATGCGCAAAGTACAAGAATTACTCCTGTGATCATAGTGATTTTTTCTTCTAGGCTTGAGTTATTCCACCAGTGCATAAATCCTCCAGCCATTTTTTTAGTTCATTCACTAGCTGCTCAAAGCTTTTCTGAGATAGTATGAGTTGCTTGATCAATTCTTTCACCTACAGTTTGTTCTTTTTTTGTCATTGTTTCTTTTTTAGAAGGATAAAATATATTTCCTTTTATAGTTTTTACCTTAATATGCAAGAGATTTTTGATATTTTCACTGAAAAAAGGGAGAAAAATCAGATTTATTTTGTTTTTTTATTGAAGTGATCAAAAAAGGCCACCTTAGAATACTAAGGAGACCTTTACAGACATATGAATACAGAAAATTATGAGATAGTTGTTACCCATTATTGGGTATTTTTTACTTTTCGGAACTCATAGAGTTCTTTTTGCATGTGAATGAATTCCTGATCTTGCTGGAAAAGTTGGATCTCTTTTGCAATTCTGCGTGCAAGGGAGCGGATTCTTTTCCAGAGCTTTTTTGAAAAGTTAATAAGTTTTCTGGTAAGAATGCCGTAGCGATTTTTGTTCTCTTTGCATCGTTGAAGACTGCAGAGTATCCAGTAGCCGAATGCTTTATAGAAATACTTGTATGGTACTTTGTTTGTAGAGATGAATTCATCAAGTTCTTCTATATCTTTTACATAAAAGGTATGCAAAAGATCAGCTTTTTTTGTTACTTCTCCTACAAATATAGTATTATCTGCTAGGAGATTAATTTTTAGTGTTTTCATGTTTTTTTATTTGACGGGTACTTTCACTTTATACATTTTTATTTTAAAGTCAATGCTTTATTGGCAGAATAGTTTTTCCCCTTTTTATATATTTTTCCCGTACTAACTTACTTTTCTCTGATTTTTGTGAACATCAAAAATATAATATCATTAATTCTGAAATGTCAAGATTGTGATTTTGATTTTGGCTTGCATTCAAATGCGGGATTTCTAATATTTAGGTGATTTTAGAGTGAAAAGAAAGAAAAATCAGATTTTTTATTTTTTGAAAAGAGTATAGTTATGAGTCAGGATCTTTTCCAACAAGAAGAAAAACATGAGAGAGTACAGCAACATCCTATAGAAAAGGAAATTACACAATCCTATATTGATTATGCGATGTCTGTTATTGTTTCTCGTGCTTTGCCTGATACAAGAGATGGATTTAAGCCGGTTTTGAGGAGAATCCTCTTTGGAATGTATCAGATGAATAATTTTTATAATCAAAAGCATAAAAAATCTGCCAGAATCGTCTGAGATGTAATGTGAAAGTACCACCCACATGGAGATTCTTCAATCTATGAGGCAATGGTAAGACTCGCTCAGCCTTGGTCGCTCAGATATCCGCTTGTTGATGGGCAGGGAAACTTTGGGTCTATTGATGGAGATGGAGCAGCGGCTATGAGGTATACTGAGGCAAGATTGACTAAAATTGCTGAGGAAATGCTTGAGGATATTGATCAAGATACTGTTGATTGGAGAGATAATTTTGATGGTTCTTTAAAGGAGCCGGTAATGCTGCCAACAAAATTTCCGAATCATCTTTGTAATGGAACGATGGGAATTGCCGTAGGTATGGCAACAAATATGGCTCCTCATAATTTGACTGAAATTCTAGATGCTTCACTGCTTCTTTTACATAAAGAAGGAAAACCTCAGACAATTTGATTTGATCAAGATGGGAAAGAAATTATAGAAAAAACTCAGGTAAGCATTGAAGAAATTATGCAGATCGTAAAAGGACCAGATTTCCCAACTGGTGGTATGATTTTTGATAGCAATAATATTCTTGAGGTTTATAAAAAATGAAAGGGGGGAATTGTTGTTCGTGGAAAAACGCACGATGAAGTATATGAATGAGCTCATGTAATTGTGATAGATGAAATTCCATATCTTGTGAATAAAGCGAGTCTTGTTGCAAAGATTGGAGAATTGGTTGTTGATAAAAAGGTAGAGGGAATCAATGATATCCGTGATGAATCAAATAGAGATAGGATTAGGATTGCTATTTATCTAAAAAAATGAGTAGATCCTGATGCGATTTTGATGCAGATTTATAAATTTACTGACCTTCAGACTAATTTTAATCTCAACAATGTTTCGCTAATTGAAAGTGGAAGTCAGCCTAGACTCTTGAATATTAAGGATCTTTTGATGGAATTTGTAGAGTTCCGTAGAAATGTTGTCTATCGTAGGTCAGTTTTTCAGCTTAATAAAGCAAAAGATAGACTTCATATCTTGGAAGGACTCAAAAAGGCTATAGATATCATTGATGAAGTAATTGATACCATCAAGAAATCTGAATCTAAAGCTGATGCGAGAACAAATTTGATGGAGAAGTTTTGATTTACTGAGAAGCAGGCTGAGTATATCCTTCTTATGAGGCTCCAATCTTTGGTTGGACTTGAGATTCAGAAGATTGCAGAAGAAATTGATGCAAAAATCAGACTTATTGAATATTTAGAAGGTATTATCTCTGATCCTCACAAGCTTGATGAAGTTTTGGCTCAGGAATTTGAATATATGAAGGAGAAGTATGGAGATGAGAGAAGGACTGAACTTTCAAATGACTTGAGCGTTTATAATATCAGTGGAAGTTTGAAAGAACTTCAAAAGGCAGCTGATAAAGTAAAAGAAGATGTTATTTGTTGGCTTGGAAATGATTATTCTCTTAGAATTTTGTATCAGACAAGAATTCAGAATATCCCAGAGGAAACTTTAGATCTTATCTATACTCATAATCAGGATCAACTTGTGATTATTACTGATAGAGGAGAGCTTGTAGTTCAGAGAATTAAGGATCTTGGAAGTTTCACTATGGCGAAACCAGCTTTAAATCTGAATGAACATTTTGGTTTGAAGTGAAAGATTGTCTTTGCAAAGACACTACATTTCCACTATGACTATCTAGTGTTCTTGACCAATCAAAATAGTATCAAGAAGACAAAAAAAGAGTTAGTATTGAGCTTTAAAAAGTTCCCAACTACTATTATGGGACTTCAGCCAGGAGAAAAGATTCTGAAAGTATTGCCAGTGAATGATGGAGAAAATATTGGGGTGCTTTCTCAGCAGGGTTCAATGCTCCTTTTCAAATCTGATGATATTAGACCTATGGGTAAGACCGCAGGAGGAGTAAAGGCAATCGAGCTTCAGGAAGGAGATCAAGTTGCTAATATGTTCCTGCATAATGGAGAGCCATTTATCCTTATCTACTGAGATAAGAACTGAAAGTTGCTTTCGCTTGAGGATTTGAAGATATGGAAGAGAGCTAAGAAAGGACAGATTGTCTCAACAAGTAATGATATTTTGGTAGGTGGTATTGGAATTGTTGAATGAGCGATCAGGATCAGATTTGAAGACTGAAGCTTAAAAACACTCCATTCAAATGATATTTCACTAGATGAACCAGAGACACCGCTCTACAAGATGGTAGATAAAAAGATTGATATCGTCTATCGTCCTCGAGAGGAAAAAACTGAGAATATGAAGTATAAGGAAGAAAAGAAAAAGGTTGAAAAAATGGAGAGCGGTTTGTTTGAAGTGGATGAAATTGTGGAGACTGAAGCAGATAAGGGTTGAGAGGAATAATTTTACTAGATTATAGTTCCCATGAGATCAAGATGAAGTAATGTTTTTCTAGCTCATGATGCTAGTTTTGTTTCTTTTTTGTATTAAATGACGAGAATCAATCTTGTTCCAGTCTCAGAATTAGCTGATCAGCATTTGATTGCTGAGTGGAGGGAACTTCCAAGAATTTTTGGACTGGTGAAAAAAAAGCTCGATGAGAGAAAGCCTATTATCATCTCTGAAAACTATACTATGGGAACCGGACATGTATGTTTCTTTTATGATAAATTGCTCTTTCTCCAAAAAAGGCATCAGGCTCTGGTCAAAGAAGCTCAGAAAAGAGGCTTTAAGGTTACTCTTACTGAAAAGATTAGTCTGACGTCTTTCCCAAAGGAATATTGTCAGGATTTTATCCCATCTGAACTTGATCTCAAAATCTCTCAGCAGAGGATCCTAGAAAAATTACAAGCAAAGCCAGATTTTTACACTTTTTATGGGAAATAGTCGCTTGTATTATAAAAAAACTCCCATTTAGGAGTTTTTTGTTTTTGTTTTAATTTCGATTTCACAGAAATTGCTCTGCGGACATTAGTTTCAAATGATTTTTTGTTATAAACAGAAAAAATCAGATTTTTTTGCTTTTTTTGATGATTGTTGTTATAATTAAGCAAAGTGTTTTTTACTTATATTACCTTTTGTGCATAAATGGCGATAAGAAGAATTAGAAAGCTGAAACCTCATAGACTGACTAAACCAAAGTTTCTCTCTTTTGTAGCATATACTTTGATTCTTTTTTTGTGAGCGGTTATTATCTCTAATATCAATCCTGATGCGAATAGTGAATATCGTAAAGACTGGAAAAAAACTCATCAGCAACCAATACAATGGGTATTTTTGGCAGATAATGGGCAGAAATATACTTTAGGGGAGAATCCTTTTTGAGAACATGGGGCTCCTGAAACGTATGAATATATGCTCCCAGGTACTGGATCTCTCCTTTCTGGAAGTGAACAAAAGAATGAACAGCAAACTGATTCAGTTTTTTTGACTGGTAATAATGTTGCTAAATCCTATAAAAATGGCTATATAACACTTTTGAGTACTTTAGAAGATCGTAGTCATTTTATCAATAAGGTATTTGAGTTTTTAGTGAGAGGGGATATTGTTGAGCTTCCTGAATGAAGTGTAAGATATGTGGTCGCAATGTATGAATTTTGAGATGAAGCAAGACATAAAGTGCTTGATGGAGCTTCTTGTATGACACCGTGGGGATATAGCATTGATGATTGAGCGTCGGTATTAGCTTATCAACAGAGATCAGATACGCCTTCGATTTGTAATATTCAGAGAAGAACCTGTAAAAATGGAAAGCTCTCTGGGCAGTTTACTCAGTCCTCTTGTAATGAATCTAAGCAAGGTAAAATGAAAAAAACTGCTTTTTCAACCTATAATGCTGATCCAAATCCTAAAAAGGAGTTACAATGAGATATCCTAGCGCAAGAAAAGCGTAGAGAATATCTTGAAGAAAACTGATATATTCAGCCTGATGCTCCTTATTATAAAAATGCTCAATTTAATCTTGATGGCAAAAGAGCACCTAATCCAGCACCAACTACACAAGCTCTTGCTCCAAATCAACCAACTAAGGATGATGTGATAGATGTTCCGCTTTCTCCTGATGGGAAGAAATATTGTACAGCGCCTTGGTGAGAAAAGGTTAAATCTGGACAATTCGTAAAGGCTTATAGATTTAGGAATGGATTTTCAGATATTCCTTGTCAGGTTCAGCTGAGGCTTTGTGTTGATGGTGAATTAGAATGAACTTATCAAAATCCTACTTGTCAGCCTTGGGAGACTTCGTATGAGGATTTCTTAGATGGATATATGAATCAGGATCAGCCATCACCTCGTAGACTTTTGAGAATGCTTCAGACTGAATTTATTCCGGAGCCAGAGTATGGGAATACCCTTACTCAGCCAGTAGCGTTAGAAATGAAAAAAGTACTGAATTCTGATTTTTAATCTTTTACTTCATTGATTGAACATGCCTTCTACAGTTCCAAATTCTAGTGAAGATACTATTATCAGCTTCTTAGCCTTATTTAATCAGATTGATAAGCATTTTGATAAGGTGCTTTGAGAAGAAGGTTTTTCTCCATATAATGAAAAATTGAAGAAAATTTCTGAGGGGAGATATCCGATTTCAGGATTTGTGAGGAAACATATTTATCAGTTGAGGAATTTTTGAGAGTTAAGGAACTTCATTACCCATGGAATCAAAACTAATGGAGAGACTTACGCCGTTCCAACTACAGCCGCAGTTGAGAGAATTTCTCACTATGTAGAGGTGATCACGGCTCCAGTCAGAGTTATTGACCTTTTTAAAAAGGAGGTCTTTACTGCGAAGACAACAGATCTAGTGAAAAGTATTATTCCACAGATGAAGGAGAAAAACTATACTGCTGTGCCTATTTATGATGCTCAGTGAAAATTTTCTGGGGTTCTTAGTGAAAAAAGGCTTTTGTATTGGATTGCAGGACTTTTGATGAATGAAGACTATATGAATCTTGGGCTGTTAAAAGTTGAACATATTCTCTCAGAAAAACATGGGAATGATTATCTTTTTGTACCTAAGACTATGAATATTTATGAGGCAGATGAGCTCTTCACTAAAAAGAAAATGAATAATGAGAGATTAGATATTATCTTTATTACTGAAACGGGAAGTCCTGATGAAGATATCTTGGGATTGATCTCCTCAAGTGATGCAAATGTGATAGATCAGTATTTAATCTTTTAATATATCACATAAAGGTTGAGAGAAAAAGCTTGATTTTTGAGATGAAAACACTAGTCTAAACGGTATATTTTATCTTGTTATATAAGAAATATGAAAAGTAGTAAAACTTTTAAGATCATTACCATTGTGATTTTGGTTATTGCGTTGATTTCTCTTGTAGGAGGAGGATTTTTGGCATTATTGGGGACAAAATAGTGATCTAAATTCAGATTCTTTACCTTTTGTAAAATAAAAATGAAAAAGCTGATCTTATGTTTTGTGTTGCTGTGTTGAGTATTTTTTGTTGGAGGAGTGTTTGCGGGTAATGTAATTCAGTTGGAAGGGACTACTGTTGAAGGGAAGTCCTTACAAAAAACGTCATGACTTAAGCCTATTCAAGTAGAAAATCCTCAACCAAAAATACAAGAAAGAGTGGAGAAGGTTTCTCTAACCAAAAAACAGCTTAGGCAAGCTAAAAGGATGGCAGCAAAGGCAGAGAAGGAATTGGACAATAATTCAGACATCTGAATTAACCTCACTCCAGATTGTCTCATCAATGGTGGTTGTAGTTTTTCAATCTACGATGCATTAGATATTCGTAATGATGCTAGAGGAGATGGAGAAGAAACCTCGGTAATGAGTTTTGTTCAGGATATTATTATGGCGTTGACTGGATTTATCGGAACAGTTGTAACGCTGGCATTGATCGTCTCTGGAATCTATTATTTGATGAGTCCGATCGATAGTGGAAATAGAGCTAAAGCTATGAAGGGAATTAAGTATTCATTGATTGGGTTGGTAATCGTGATGGCATCTATGGTTATTATTAGACTTGTTCAGTTTATTGCAAAAGGTGGATCGTAAGATTTTTTAGAATGTATACAAGAAGGAGAAAAAACTGATTTTTCTCTTTTTTTGTTCTATGAAAAAAAGGTTGAGTAAAATTTCTTGATTTTTATAAGCAAATCATCATACTTGTCTCTTGGACGAATGTCTCTCACTTTTGAGAGATTTTTTATATTCTCATCTGTGTTTTAAAGCGATGAAGCAGCAAGAAGTTGAACAAATTACAAATATTTTGATAAACTGGGAGAATACTCACAAGGTTATCCCTTATTTTTCTGATTTAGTTCAACATCCAGTATATGGAGCTGTTTTTTCTTCTCTTTCAATTGATGAGAAAAAAGAAGTAGAAAATGTTATTCATGACTATATTCTTCAGAAACTTGATTTGATCACTAAGACTAAAGGTGGTCAGCTTTTTAAGAGGTTTGAGGAATCTCAGCCTGAGCTTTTTTGGAGATTCCGTGAGATGAATGATAAAAATATTACTGATCCAGAGTTTCAGTCGGTTGGGAAGCAAGTAGAGATTGAAATGTTTAAGCTTGAGGGGATTTTGACTGAAAAAATGCTTCAACAAGAAAAAGGACTCGAAAAAGTCGTTGAGTCCTTCTATAATTTGGTATATCTCTTCTTCCCAAGGTTTAATGAGATAGAGTAGTGGTCTTAGAGGCACATATCACTTGGATTTTTAAATCAGGAGATAAGATTGTCCCTATTTACTACTGTTTTGAGAATTTTTTTAAGAAGTTCGTAGTTTTTTTCTAGAGTTTCATCTATCGTTTTTCAATCTGGTTCTTGAATCAGATTCTTTTGTTTTTTTTCTGATCGGGCTTGATTGATTTCGTTTTCTATAGGAAGGTCTTTGATCGGGAATGTTTCTAAAATACTGAAGCTTGATTCAAGTCCTATTTCATGATCACGATAAATTTGACCAATCGCTGTTACTAGTTTTCAACTATGCTCTCATATTCCAGTAATAAAAACAATTTTCTTAGTGATTGGAATATGATCATCATCTCAAAATCCGTTTTCACTTAGCAAGAATCTCGTATTTATAAGCTCTGGATAGCCTTTTTTTGTGTATTGTTCTCGAACCTTATAGCCTTTTTTTTGAAATTTTGACTCAAATGTGAAAATCATATCATACATCTCACTCATGTTGATATTGGTGATTACGAGCTGAGGCTTTATCCCCGTTGATGTTTCAATCTTTTTAAGAGTAAGCTCAGTATATTCGCAACATCAGAGCTGTTTTTTTGTCATTGGAGAATTATTGATAATTTCTTGAGCATTGATACAGACAAGAATTTCTGCTTCTAACCTAAAATGTGAGATCAGTTTTTTTCTGATATCACCTTCATATCAATCTAAGACTCTGCTTGCATAATCATCTTTTAGCAGTTTCCCATTGATTTTTATATAAAATTTTCCTTTAGTTTGCTTTGCTCTTGCTGAAATTTCAGCTTGGAGTTTCTCAAGATAGGCTTTTGAGTCAAATGTTCCCTCCATAGTGAGATGATTCTGATATAAAAAGGTTCTCTTTAATTATATTCGATTTTAGTTTATTTGTCAAAAGAATCCTATTTTTTACTTGAAAAATGGAAGATAAAAGATACAAAGAAATCTGATTTTTTTTATTGTTTTTTCTTAGTAATGAAATTAATTGTAGATTCTGCACAAAGATATGCAAAAATGAGAGCTCATACTGCTACTCATCTTCTCCATGCTGCACTTGGTAAAATTTTCCCAACTACAAAACAGGCGGGTTCTCTTGTAGATAGCGATCTTTTGAGATTTGATTTTTATGCCGATAGACTCTTAAATGAGCAGGAATTAGCTCAGCTTGAGAGAGTTATCAATCAAATGATCTATTATGCCTGTGAGGTTTCTACTTTGGAACTTTCACTTGAAGAGGCTCAGAAGCTTGGTGCAAAGATGTTTTTTGAGGAGAAATATGGAGATATTGTGCATGTTGTACAGGTAAAAAATATTCATAGTGATGAGGTAGCTCCAGAAGTTCAGGCTTATTTTGATGGTTATGGAGCTATGCTTTCTCAGGAACTTTGTTGAGGAACTCATGTAGCTAATACGAAAGATATCGGTGCATTTAGTATTGTTTCTCAAGAGGCAGTTGCTTCTGGAATTAAGAGACTTACTGCGTTGACTGGGCCTAGAGTTTTGGAAAAACTAGAGAAGCAGACAAGTATGCTCTGAGATTTGGTAAATATATTGGAGGTGAAGTCTTTTGCTCAGCTTTCGGAAAAGGCTCAAAAATTAACGAAAACACTGGAAGAATGTCAATCTCAACTTCAAGCTATGGAGAGTAAGGTTATCAAAGCTGAATTGTTGTCAGGAGAAAAAAGATCAGATCAGTATTTTGAGATTATTCTAAAGGTGGCTTCTGATTTGAATTTTAAGACGGTGTGAGCAGAGGCAAAGAGCTTATTTTTGGGGAAAAGTGTTTTGCTCTATAATGATTTATGAAATTTTATTATTCTCTGAAAGGCGGGAGTTTCTGCCAAGCAACTTGCACAGCAAGTCGCTCTTAAATGATGAGGAAATGATGTCCAAATTCAGTGAAGGGATGAAAATGTGCTTAAACTTTATAATTAGGACATGTAGATCTTGTAAGAGAAAATATGAAAAATCTGAGAATTGGCTCAGGTTTTTTATTTTCTGTTGCAATTTGATAGGAAATATGTATAGTCGAGTCCCATCAAAAAATAGTTTTTATATGGCAACAATCATCGCTAGCCGTTTAAAGAGTGTCTTCCAGCTCTTTGGCAAAAAAAGAAATCAAAAAATGGAAGAATCTAAGCAAGTCCTTTCTAAAGTGGATCTGGAGAATCAAGTGTTTTTGCTTGATTTACTCTATCCTCTTGGTGATGAACTTGGCTTATTACATGGACTTGAAGAATTGTGTCTTTTCGTTCAAAAGAGCTGTAAAGTTAATATTACTACTATTAGGCAGTCTAGGGTTCCCTTAATTTTTGAAGGGCCTTGGGAATTAACTGATGACCATGGTGGTCCTTTAACAGTTCATGAAATTAAAGTTGAGAAGGATCAGGTATTGAGTTCTAACACTGCAGAAGTTTATGCGTTAGAAGCAAAGTCTAATTCTTCTAGGGGACCTAGGATATTACATTCTTTTGTTCCAATTAGAGTTTGAACATTGTGAAATGTTCCCCATTTTGTCTGTTTGAGCCAATGGTTTATCCTTTGGCTCTTTTTTGTATTGAAAAAAAATAGGAAAGTCCTATATTTTTGGTTTAGGAGTTAAGAACAGATTTATTTTTTCTTATTTACATGCAGCTTTTTATTTGTGATGATTTTGTAATACAAGTCGAGAAGCTAATTATTAGGGAACAGCCAGAGCTTGTTCGTCAGCTGAGAAAAGTCCTTAGAGCTGCTCCTGGATATCATTTTTGGATACAAAGGGCTGATGCTGATTTGAGATATGAGGTTGAGTTAGAAAAATGGACTGATACTCAGATTTT
>ERZ773233.1300-NODE-1300-length-14625-cov-5.844612_pt1 | contig 14625 bp, 17 predicted proteins | sample MGYA00580991_ERZ773233 | MGnify/ENA primary metagenome ERZ773233 (study PRJEB29015, sample SAMEA2738178) | human oral metagenome | biome: human oral; feature: human-associated habitat; material: saliva | place: China | collected 2161 ...
AAGTTAAAAATATTAAAATATAGGAGATAAAATAATGCATACGTCATTAACAAAAGAATTATTAAATGAATTATTAGACTCTAGTAAACGAGATAAATATATTAAAGAAATTTGTGAATACGTTGACAAACAAATAAAAAATTGGTTATTGCACAAAAAATACGATTTTTTATATATTAGCACCATGACTTATTCTAAAGAAAGCCGTTCTTCTTATAAGAATAATTTTTATAGATTATGGGTAATGGAAGATTTAAGCAATGAATCAAGAGAATTAGTTAAATCTAAAATCTTAGAAATCTATTCAGAATTGTTTGATGTTGAAGATACTAAAATAGATATTGGGATGCATCAAATTTGTGACGCTATTAAAATTCAGTTAAACCCTAATAAACTATCTTAATATAAATTAAAAGGAGAAAATATCATGTCATACATCAAAGTCACAGAAGCAGGAACTAAAGCAGTTAAATCATTCATGGAAACTCTAGGCATGGAGTACAACAAAGATAATGAAGAGAAAGTGATTAATGATATTCTTGGAGCTTATACTTACCGTTCATTCAAATTCCGTACAATTAAGAACCCATTAAAACGAGACGAAACAACAGAACGTAAAATCGCTAAAATTGACAAGAAATTAGTTGAAAACTATGAAGAAGAAATGTTAAACAACCCAAATATTGACTGGGACTTTATTTTAATCTCATTAACAAAAAGACTTATCAAAGAAAATGCAAAATAATTAGAATTGAATACGGAGAAATATATCATGGAACTTAAAATCTTTACATCAGACGGCGAAAACCTAGAATCTTGGTTGAAACGCAATGGTTTAGAGTATAAATCAAAAGGTTTTATTACAGACCCTGAGGAGCCAGATGCAGGAGAGTTTAACTTATACCATGTATTCAGCGATTTGTATGAATCTTCAGAAGAACTTGTAGACTCCATTGGAAGAGATACTAATGGGTCTTTTGATTTAGGTTGGATTGATTCAGATGGAGATATGTGCAATTAACAAAATATTATGAGCTTGGATAACTATCCAGGCTCATGCTTTATTTAATAAAGATTAAAAATCAATTAATAATATGGAAAGAATAATTTAATAAAGGAGAGAATAATGAAGCTAACTAAAGACAGTGTAAAAATTGAAACAGTCGAGCCTAGCAAAATTTGGGATATGATTGAATCCTTTGCATCTTATGCTTTTAACAAGTCTCATGCCGTGGCATACTCTTTAATTTCCTACCAAACAGCCAAAGTATGGACCTACAATAAAGATAAGTTCTTAGAGTATCAGCTAAATAATGCTACCTCGGAAAAAGTTAAGAAAGCTTTAAACAAAGCTAAAGAATTGGGTTATAGAGTTGAGTTCCCTACATACCACAATATTGTGAAATCAGACAAATTCGTAATCCAAGATGGTAAAATTACTCCTCCTATTGATTTCGACTTGAAATATGATTATTTATCTCAATTCTTGTTCTCAGAAGAGAGTAAGACATTGAAGAATAATATGATTGTTCGAGGGGTTATGGATAAAACTTTCCCTGATAGACAAGGCTTGGTTGAGCTTATCAAGAACATCCCTAAGAAGTTTGAATACTTACCACAGTTCCCTGATACTGACAGCTTCCGAGAAATCATCAAAAACGGTGAGCTGATGGGTATTTGGAGTGTTACGTATGAAGATAACAATATGTACAAAGTTCTTATCAAGAAAACAAGAGGGAAAGATGCAGAGATTCTATTGTACAAGAATAAATTAAGCATGCCTCCTGAAAGACTTGAGTATAACATCAAGCAAGACATCAAACACTTCAAGATCATCCGTGACAATCAATTACACAACGCTCCTAACTTGCCTATTGACAAGCTAATAGCTCCATGTAAGAAGATTAAGGAACATATCTTAGCTGGAGAGAAAGTAGAAAACATCTCTTTAGCCAAGAAGAATACTATCAAAGATGCTATTAAGAGAGAGTTAAGCAAATTATTCTACGACCCAATGTACCGTAAGATTTTTGATGAAATCAACGATACAGAATACATCGTAATGATTAAAGATGTTGTGTTTAACTCAAACTATGGAACTATCAAGGTAACATTAAGTTTCAATAACATCGATATGGATTTCTGGATTCGAGAAAAGGTGTTCAACCAAGACCCAGATGTCTGGATTAATGCCAAGAAGATTAAAAAGGGGCAAATGATTAAAGTCAAGATTAAGATTGACAGCTACATTGCTAAAACCCTTGACCCAGTAATCCAATACAAGATCAGAGAATTTATTTTACCAAATTAAGTAGAAGTTTAAAGCTTCTACTTAATTTTTATTTATTTCAAAAGGAGTGAAGATATGTATAAATGTTCAAATTGTGATTATACAAATAAAACATTCTTTGGATTGTGTCCAAGGTGTAAAAGTGGGGTTGGAGAAGAGACAGATGACATTCCAGTTGTGGTTAAAGGCTCTGGGAAGGGTAAATCTGCTGTTCCTATCAAACAAGCAGACTTCCGAAGAGTAACCCATGAAGTGGTAGAAGACAAGATTGTTAAAGAGACTCAATTCAAAGGTCTTAACCGTGTACTTTCTACTAAGGGAGGATTTGTTCAGCAGCAAATTGTAGCTATTGGGGCGGCTCCAGGTACTGGTAAATCAACACTATGTGCTCAAATCTGCGATGAGAATAGCATGTATATCGGCACAGAAGAATCCTTCGCTCAGATTAACTCCAGATTCTTACGTGTAAACAAAGACTCCAATACAGTTATTATTGATTCTACAGACATTGAGACAATCTTAGACGCTATCAGACGATTTGATGGTAATTTTGTTGTTATTGACTCATTAAACAACATCAACAACGGTCAGGATTGGTATACTAAACAAGCCCAAAACGTAGTTCGAATGGTAGCAGAGCTTAAAGCGTCAAACAAATGTGCTATTATCATCTCTCAGGTTACTAAATCTGGTGAGATGACAGGTATGAACACAATCGCCCATACCGTAGATACAGTATTATCATTTGAAAGAAGCGAGATTAATGGTAATATTATCCTATCTTCAAGTAAGAACCGTTTTGGGGAAATTGGCTCAGTGGCATTGTTCCAGCATAAAGAAGACGGATTATTTGAAATCCAAGGTGACGTAGATTATGATGAGAGAGAAATAGGCTCGACATATGCCTCTGCTAGATTCGGGTATAAAACTATCGATATTTGCGTAGAGGCTCTTGTAGCTCCAGCTGCTGGGAACTATGGCCAGCGTAAATCAAATGGTGTAAACTACAACCGCTTACTTCAGATTATTGGTGTTCTTCAGTACTATTCTCCACACTTGAATTTCTCAGATAAGGACATTTACGTATCAGTATCAAATGGCTTGTCTGTATCAGATTCTAAGATTGACTTAGCTATTGCAAATAGCATTTTGTCTTCATATAAGAAGAAAGAAAACGTATTTAACAAACCAATTTCAGGGGAAATTAGTCTTAATGGGAAGATTTACTCATCTGAGATTAAACATATAAAAGATTTAATCAAATTATATTAAAATTAGAGGTTTAACAGTGTTTCATTGTTAAGCCTCAATTATTTTTATATTTAATAATAGATTAAGAAAATACATAAAATGGGAGATGTAAATATAGTATGGCAAAGAGATTAGCAATGACAATAGATGGTAAATTAACCTACTGTTCAGCATCAGACGCGAATATTGGCAAAGGCCGATGCAACCACATAGGCCATGCATTAAAAAACGAGAAACAAGAAGAATTCCTTGAACGAGTTAATAAAATGTCTGATATATTAAATAAAAGTGAGGGATATCCTCGTAATTCGTCTGATATTAAATTTTTAGAAGAACAATTCAAAAATTTTAATCCTGATTTATATGTCAAATCTCCTAATATTCATGCAAGACAAATCGCAGCTGATTATGGTTACGGTCTAGAAGAACTTGTAAAAGATAAACATAATTCAATTAAAATTGCTGTTATTAGTCACGGATATTTCCCAGAAGAATATTTAGAAGATGCAAGCGAAGATATCAAATTTGCAGTAGCAAGTAAAGGAATGCATTTAGATAAATTAATTAATGACAATAGTCCTGATGTAAGTCATGCAGCTGCTAAGATGTTAGAAGAATTGAAAAACAAGAAAAATAAGGAGGGTTAATGTATGGCAAAAAGATTAGCTATGACGATTGATGGAAGACTTACCTATTGCACGGCAAAAGAAGAGAATGTCGGAAAAGGGCGATGCAACCATATTGCACATTCCTTAAAAGGCGAATCCGAACTAGGTTTTCTTAACAGAATAAATAAAACAATTAAGTTGCTTGAGGAGGGTGATAGACATAATTTAGTTAGCACTAAATACGGGTATACAGCAGTAGAAAATAGAAATTTACCTGAATTGGACTTCTTGAGAGAACAATTTAAGAATTTTGACCCTGAAATGTTCTCATCCTCAGAAAATCCATTAGCTAGACTTGTAGCAGCTGAGAATGGTTACGGACTGGATAAATTATATAAAGATAAATTTATTGATATTAGAAAAGCTGTAGCTAAAAATGGGAAATATCTAGATAAACTTATTAAAGACAAGAATGATAATGTTCGTAGAGTTGTTGCTGAGCAGGGATATGGATTAGATACACTTATTAATGATGAAAGCGATTGGGTTCGGAGAGGCGTTGTTGAATATGGTTACGGCTTAGATAAGCTTATTAATGATGAAGACCCGTGGGTTAGAAGTGAAGTAGCTCGAAAAGGATACAAGCTTGATAAGTTAATAAATGATGAAGACTATCAGGTTCGTATGGCCGTTGCTGAACAAGGATATGGTTTAGACAAGCTTATCAATGATGAGCCTATTATTCGAAAAACTTTAGCAAAACAAGGCTACAGATTAGATAAGCTAATAAACGATGAAAGTCCAGCTGTAAGAAAAGAAGTAGCTAAGCAAGGCTATGGATTAGATAAGCTTATTAACGATGAAAGTGAATATGTTAGAATGGAAGTAGCAAAACATGGCTATGGACTCGATAAGCTTATTAACGATGATTCATATAAAGTTAGAAGACTAATAGCCAGCAAAGGTTACGGTCTAGACAAACTTATAGACGATGAAGATTTTTCAGTAAGAATAGAAGTTGCTGAACAAGGTTACGGCTTAGATAAACTTATTAATGATAAAGATTATGATGTAAAAAGAATAGCGTTAGAAACAAAGAAAAAATTAAATAAATAATTTAGAACGGAGAAAAATAAATGAAAAAAACAAATATGTTAATTTTATTGGGATTTTTGAGCTTGAGTGTCCTTGGAAGTGCAAAGACGCAGCAGAGTTTTGAAGAAAAAAATTATTCGATTGAAATGACGAAAGAAAAATCGGAGTTGATTAGTGAAAGTAATTCTGGTAATGCTGAAGAAAATGGAAGACAAGAGCAAAATCTTTTTGGGAAAGAAAGAAAAAAAGTTGATGAAAATACACAGACAAATGGAAAATCTGGGAAAAAATCACTTTGGAATAAAATTGTGAATAGAAAAAAAAGTGATAAAAACGAAGAATGGAAATTAGTATGGAGTGATGAATTTAATGGCGACAAATTAGATTTATCTAAATGGTCTTATTGGGAAAATGATTATCCATCTAAAAATGGTAATTTTGTTGATGAAAATGGAAATTTAGTAGATCAGTATGGATTTAAAGCAAAACAGTATTATTTAAGAGATAATGTTAAAGTTAAAGATGGTAATTTAGTTATAGAAGTAAAAAAAGAAAATAATAAAACAGTAAAAATCGATGGTGTAGATAGAAAAATTCTTTATAGTTCAGGAGCTGTTCATACTAAAGATAAATATGATGTTAAATACGGGAAAATAGAAATGAGAGCGGCTATGCCTAAAGGAATTGGAGTCTGGCCTGCATTTTGGACGTGGCCATCTGATTATGCTATAAGAAAAATTGGAGATCCTGCTGCATTAGAAGAAATAGATATTGTAGAAATTTCTGGAGATAATTTAAGAGAAGTAACAGGGACTATTCATGCTTTGAAAACAGATTCACAATATGCTTCGTTTGTAGGAAAAGATTTAACAATAAAGAAAAATGAAGATTTATCAAATTTTAATACATATGCTGTTGAATGGAATGAAAAAGAGATAAAATGGTTTTTCAATGGTAGAAATTATAAAACAGTAACAATGAAAGAAGTAGCAAAGCAAACAGATAATACATTTAAATTGCCACATTATCTTATAATAAATGTTGCTTTGAAAAATACAACTGGAAGTGATGGAGATGTGGATTTTCCGACAGAGATGAAAGTTGATTATGTTAGAATTTATAAAAAAAATTAAAGGAAAGAGAAATTTATAAAAATACTACTAACAGGTTCAAACAGCCAACTAGGTCATGGTTTTAAAAAAATATTCGATAAAAAAAATATAGAATATATCGCAACAGACTACAAAGAGTTAGACATCACAAGCGACAAAGATTTAAACAAATTTTTTCAAGAAAACGAAAGAATTACTCATGTGATAAATTGTGCGGCATATAATGATGTGGATAAAACTGAAACTGATAAAAAGGTTTGGTTGTTAAATGCTAAGGCACCGAAGAAATTGTCCGAATTTTCGAAAGTGTACATAATTTTGTGTAAACTAATAGATGAATTCAGTAAATTCAATACTTTGCCGTTCTATTTACACAAAAATTTTTACACACTCAAAAAAACAATTCATCTCCCACTTGTAGAAGTCGGAGACTTCTTGCTATCTTTTTGTTAAAGAACTAAAATATATGACCTTCATCAGAATAACTAACTTTTACTGCCAATGGCTCAAATAAGTTTAATTTATCAAAATATTCTTTTGCCTTTGAATTGGCTATCATCTGATATTCCTTTGTTTTCAAGTCGTATTCATATTTTCCAATTATAATAATACTTTTTTCATCTGGAAACTGTACATAAAATCGTACAATTTCTTTGTCAGGCAACGGATCTTTCCCAAGATTTTTTGTATCGATTTTTGTAAAAAAATTCTTATATTCGTTAAATTTTTTGTAAAATTCCTTTTTAAATTCATCATTTGTAGTCGTTGGGGTTGCTTTTATCGTAACTCCTATATTAGCATTATAATCCTCATCTTCAATTGTATAATAAGCCATTTTAACATTGTCACTATCACAAAAAATATCATTCGTTCTTTTTTCAGCTTGAATTTTTTTAATAACTCTATCTAAAAAAGTGTCAGGATTATTTGCAAAACTGCAGGTGTTGCTAAATCCCTGTATTCCCAATAAAAACAAAAGTGATGATACTATTTTTTTCATCTTATCTACTTCCTTCCAAATATAATCAAATTAATAATATGTTTAATTATACCATAATTTTTAAAATTAATGAAATATTTTTAATCTGTCATTTTTTTATTTTTTATACACCCTTTAAAATCATTCAAAATGCTATTTTAAAAGTTCATTTTTTTTCTTTTCAAACTCATTCCTTGTTATAACTCCTTCATCCATCAATTTTTTCAATTTTATAATCTCATCAGCAACAGAAGATCCAGAAGACTTTTGCGATTTTTCAAATTCTCCTATCGTTTCATTTACAGCGTTCACAAATGGAATAAGCGTTTTTTTCAAAATATTCTTCACTTTAAACATCGAAGCCCCATCCCATATCTCCACTTCTCCCATAAACAGCCCCTTTTTATACTTCACCGCATTTACCTTCCCAAGCGGAATTTCAATCTGATTTACTCCAAACAGCATCCCCTTATCCAAAAGAATAATCCTTTTAGTCGTAGAAACAACAAGCCAAGTATGCCCATCATACCATCCCGAAGTAGCATAAGTAATAATTTCATCATTTTTAATAATTCTTGTCAATTCCTTAACTTCCTTCTTTGTTCCGACAATAGAAGCCCTGCAATCTGACAACATCTGTCGTATATCCTTTAAATTTCTCATATTTAATAATCTCCTTTTTAATAACATTATTTGTCTAATTAATTGTACTATATTTTTTTAAATTATTCAATTCCATAATTTTCAGAACTTAAATAAAGCCATTATAATTTTTTCTTTGAAAAGGCATAAAATAAAAAGGTTGCAATTTTTGAAAAAATACATTATAATTAACGATATATATTTGAAAGGAGAGTTATTTTTAATGTTTAAGGAATTTAAGGAATTTATATCAAGAGGAAATGTAATGGATCTTGCAGTTGGGGTTATAATTGGAGCCGCTTTCGGGAAAATAGTAACTTCGTTAGTTGATGACATAATTATGCCTGTTATTGGAATAATTTTAGGAAAAATTGACTTTTCAAATTTAAAATTAGTTATTACGCCTGCCAGCGGTTCAACTCCAGAAGCTGCAGTAAAATACGGATTATTTATTCAAAATGTAGTTAATTTCTTTATTATGGCTTTTGTTATCTTTCTTATGGTAAAATTTGTAAATAAATTAAGAAAACCTGCTCCAGTTGAAAAACCAGCTGAACCAGCTCCAACAAAAGAAGAAGTATTATTATCTGAAATCAGAGATATTTTAAAAAATAAATAATCAGAGTTATAATTTATAGACGGAATTAAAAAATATTCCGTCTAATCTTTTTTAAAAAAATTTATAACTATTTCGCTATGGAAAACGATATTAAGTTAAATATTATGGAGGTTATTATGGAGTTTGAAAATAATAAAAATAATGATAGCAATGAACAGCATCATTCAAATTACAATATGGAAGAACTGGATAAAATAAGAAATGAAGTAATTAATGATTCCAGCAATTCAAGTTCAAATGATTCTTGTTTTAGTTCTGAAGATAATGCAAATGGCTCAATCACCTTGACTTTAGATGATCTGACTGTAAAAAATATGAGATTTATAGCAACGGTAATAAAAGTTCTATCAGTTTTAGGAATTATTGTAGGAGTCTTTCAAATATTAATATTATTTCTTGGAATTTTTACTATTATAATTTCAATTAAATTTTTTAAATCGGCAAATGCTCTGGAAGATACTCTTATTACAAAAAATGGGGAACAATTAAAAATATACTTCGACGAACAGTCTAAAGCCTTAAAATTATATATTATCTTTATAATAGTCAGCATTATTATAGTTATCCTTCTTTACGGATTTCTTATGGTATTTACAATAGGTGCTTTAGCCAGCGATTCATTATAACTTTTAAGTTAAATCTTTAAAATAGATTTACTATTTAAATTGAGAGCGCTCAAAATTTTGTGTAAATGTATATACAAAATGTCCACACTCTCATTTTTTTAATTTTATAAAAATTATACGCTCGATATTACAACTGTTTTTATCTTATTAATCTCATCATAGCTTGGATTAATTACAACCCCCCATATTAAATTAACATTTTTATCCTTTACAATATCTGAAATTCTTTCTGTAATTTTTCCAATATCCACAAGAGAAACACTTGGTCCAGTCGTATAATTTATTAAAACTCTTTTAGCATTTTCCAATTTCCCTTCAAACAAGTTATTTTCCATAAGCTGTTCAACTATTTTCTCAACAGCATTATCTCCCTTGCCTTCTCCAACCCTGATAATCGTATTTTTAGCATTATGAAGAACAGCTTTTACATCCAGAAAATCAATATTCATAAATCCGACTTCAGTCAAAATATTTACAATTCCTTCAATTCCTTCCTTTATAATTAAATTTACCGTATTATAAACAGACTCAAGCGGCTCTTTCCTGTCAATATAGTTATACAGTTTTTCATTTGGAATAACAATTAAACTATCTGTAAGTTTCTCGATTTTCTTTATCCCTGTATTTGCAATTTTCAAAATTTCAAACCCTTCCAAATAAAATGGACGAGCAACAATGCTAATTGTAAAAATCTTCAATTTCTTTGCAATTTCAAGAACAACAGGCATTATTCCACTTCCAGTAGATCCACCAAGCCCAGAAATTAAAAATAGAATATTTGTCCCCAAAAGCAATTCCTGAAACTGATTTTCACATTGAAATGCCACCCTTTCAGCCTGCTCCCTGCTACATTCCTTAACGCCAGTATCCAAAAAAATCTTCTTCTCCGCATGACTCAACCCAGAATTTTCACTATCTGTATCAATCGTTATATATTCGACTTTCTTCACACCCGAAGCTATCATAAAATTAACAAAATTTATCCCCATCCCGCCAATTCCAATAACTTTCATATTCATTTTATCTTTCATACCGTTATCCTGCTCTTGCAAATACAAATTATATGCAAATCTCCCTTCCATTAAAGATTTTTAACATCAAAATTAAATTTTTTATAGTTATATTTTATCAAATTAAAGGTAGTATTTCAAGGATAAAAAAATCACAGCTAAATTAATAACTGCAATTTTCATTCTTATTTTTTTATTTTATTATTTTTTCCCAGTTCCGCTTAACTTCTCAAAAATAATAGATTTTGTAACCACATAAAGCAAAATTGCTATCAGCAACGGCAACACTATTGATGTCAGCAAAAGTATTCCAATAATAACCGGCGCATCTTCAACTAAATCATTTGAAATAGTATTTATTTCCTTTGTAAAGTTATCAATTTTACCTTTTGCACTGTCTATTTGACCTGGGATGTTAAAAATGCTCTTTGATTGGTCAAGTGACAGCATTTCATCCTTTACTTTATTTAATCTGTTTAAATCTTGATTTAATTCAACAGTTGCGGGATATTGGTACTCTTTTTGGAAATATTTTGAAATTGCTGAATTTACATATATTGCACCTGGCAAAACTATGTAAATGTAAAGCAAGATAAAAAATGAATATTTTGAAATTTTCTTGAAAATTCTTGTAACTTTATTTTTATAAATAGTATATGGAAAAACTGTAATCAATGAAATAAATGTCAAGATTGTAGCTAATTTCACTTTAAAAATTTCATAATAAATTGTTTCCAATTTTAATAGGACAACACTCGCAAGCGAAACTTTCCACAAAATATTTATCATATCATAAATAGGCTGAATAATATCTCCAATTTCAATTTCCATCCCAACAATCATACTTACATTAACTGTACTTCCTTCAATAATATCCGTAGTTCCCTTCAAAAGAGACAATGTCAAAAACATCTTTTTAGATTCTTCATAAGTCTTTTCCAAATACGGCATTGTCAAGTTTTTAAAAAAATTAAAAACCGTATGTTCAAAAATCTTATCCATTATCCCAAAAATACATAAAACTAATCCAACTACAATTAATATTTTTACTAAAAGATTCTTTTTCTCAAAATCCCATTTTGGAGAATTATCTTTCTGATTTTTCTCTAAATTTTTCTCATTTCCCGCTGTCAAAACAGCCTCATTTTTTTCTGCCAATTAATCTCACTCCTTTTTTCATTTTTCTTTTATTATTTTTTTATTTAAATCAATCCCATTCTAAAATTTTTCTCACAACATAAGAAGCCAGCACAAGCCCAGCTGTTCCAGGCACAAATGAATTACTTCCAGGCGTAGTTTTTCTCGGAATTTCATTATTTTCCCTAAATTCAGTCGGCAATTCTTCCTTAAATAATTCCGATTTATCAGGTTTAACTGGAATTTCCCTTGAATATACAACTGGTACATTTATAATTTTTTTCTTTTTTAAAATACTTCTAATCGTTCTTGCCATCGGACAAACAGATGTATTTTTTATTTTTGCAATTTCTACCATTTCTGGATGCATCTTATTCCCGAATCCCATCGAAGAAATAATATTTATTTTATTTTTTACACAATATTCAATCAAATTAACTTTACTCCCAATCACATCAATAGCATCTACCACAAAATCATATTTACAATTTTTCTTACTATTATCCAAATCTTTTGATTCTTCCAAATTTTCAACCTTCTCAAAATTTCCTAAAACTTCCTCAATATCATCGGCTATCAGCTTTTTCACAAGTTCAACTTCACATTCAGGATTAATATCCAAAATTCTATCCTTCATAACCTCAATTTTAGACTTTCCAATCGTGCTTCTAAGCGAATGAAGCTGCCTATTAATATTTGACTCTGAAATCTCATCAAAATCAACCATCGTAATATGCCCAACTCCAGCCCTTGCCAGAGCCTCCACAGTATAAGAGCCAACTCCTCCAACTCCAAAAACTATAACTCTTGAATTATTCAACTTTTCAATTCCATCTTCTCCAACCATCATTGAAAATCTGGCAAATGTCTGATTCTTATTATCCATATTTAAAATATTTCTCCTTTTCAACACTTATTTTTAATCATTTACAAAAGTATAAAAATCCCAATAAAAACAGCCTCTTTAAATTTTTATCTTTTTTTACTCTAATTAATTTTTTTAATTTTACATATACTTTTATTTACAAAAGCAGAATTTCAAATAGATTAGACTTTTACTCCTCCCATACCCTTCTTTTCAATTTTCAAATTTTCGCCCCTATTATATCACAAATTAAAAAAATGTAAATAGCCAAAATATAAAAATTTTATTATTTACTTTTTCTTGCTAAACTCTTTCTCAAACGAACTCAAATCCATATTTTTTAACACTCTCTCAAGTAAAAGTGGCAAATTTTCAGGATTACAAGCAAAACATGGAATTCCAAGTGAAGCAATTTTTCCAGATATTTGTGAATCATAATAAGGTTTTCCATCTCCAGATATTGCTAAAAGGCAAACTACTATTACTCCCGAATCTTTCATTTCTTGTAATCTTCTTAGCATTTCACCACGATTCCCACCTTCAATTAAATCAGAAATTAGAAAAAATATTGTTTTTTTCGGATTTTCAATATATTTTGTACAATATTTAATTGATTTATTGATATTTGTTCCACCACCTAGCTGAAATCCGTATAGTAAATCAACTGGATCATCTGATTTTTCTGTCAAATCTACAATTTCAGTATCAAAAGCTACCACACGTGTTTTCAGTGAAGCTATACTCGCTAAAATACACGCCATTACTGAAGAATAAATTACAGATTCTCCCATAGATCCACTTTGGTCAATATCCAAAATGACTGTAAATTTACTCGTTGGATTAACGCTTGCTCTCTCAAAAAAATAATAATGCTCTGGAACAATTTTTTTTAATTCCCTGTTGTAATTTTTTATCCCTCTTCGTATCGTTGTTTTAAAATCTAAAGATGACGCAGATGGAATTGGCGAGTGTTGTTTCTTGTTAAGTGCTGCTCTAACTGCTCTTCTAATATCACTTTCCAACAATTTATTAATTTCCTCTACAATTTTTTTTATAAAATTTCTAACACTTTCTTTACTTTTTTGTGGGATTTGCTCTTTCAAAAGCATAATTGTTGAAGCAAGATTTATGTTAGGCTCTACTTGATCCAATATTTCAGGCTCAAAAAGCAATTGTTTCAACCCACATCTTTCCATCGCATCCGTCTGAATAATTTTCACCAATTCTTTATCAAACAAAGTTCTGACATCTCCAAGCCATCTACTAATTTGCGGATTAGACGGACCTCGCCCAGCAGAATCTCCACCCATAAATTGCCCTGTCGGATTATAAATTGCATCCAATGCCTTATCCATCAACCAATCTTCCTCTGTAAAACTTGGAATAGCTTCTGAATCCATAGACGAAAATTCTTCTTCCGTATCTTTTCCAAGAATTAATCGCCAACGTTTTATATCTTCTTTATAGTCCATTTTTACACCTCCTTAATATTCTTAATATATCTTAAAATTTTATTTAGGATTAGCTACAAATTTTTCTTTTTTTATTTCTATTTCATCATTATTAATAATTATTGATTCCAAATTATGTCCTGTTTTTTCAATTAATTCATAAGTTCCCACAAAAAAACAAAAATTTTTCTTACATTCTTTAGATTTTTCTGAATAGGGAACTACTAAATAATTATCTCCATATTCAGATAGTACAATCATTTTTTTACCTTCCACTGTAGTTAATTCATAATTATGAAAATTTATAGACGAAGTTATTAACATTATTATACCTATTAAAAATTCTATTACACAGAGCCCTACAACTATTATTATCGCTATTTTCACTCCATTTTCTAATCTCTGATTTCTAAATTTAAAAAAATTATATAACACTAATATTATAAAAGCAATTATAAAAACTGAAAATAAAATAAAGAAATAAACGAAAGAACATATATTATTTAATTTTAATTGATAAACATTAAAAACCCATAATTGATAAATTATTACAATGTGGCACAAAAAATTTTGTATTTTTTTCTCATCTTTTATTTGACTACTATCCGAATTCTTTTCTTTATTATATATTGATAGCAAGAATAAAAGAATCGGAATTATTATAATTATTAACATGCAAAGTATTCCGTTATAATCAAAAGAAAAGAAATATTTAGAAGGTATATCATACAACTTTTCTTTATCTTTCGAAAGATATAATTTAATAATATAATCTATTCCTATTATAATAAATCCCAAGATAGCTGTGACTATTTCAAAATTTTCTTTATCCATTGTTCTATTCCTTGATTTTCTAATTCTAAATTTCTTTCTCCCATAAAAATTCTCCTATTTTTTATTAAAATTTTTTAATCATCTAATTTTCATTCAAATATCATCA
>ERZ773233.1302-NODE-1302-length-14622-cov-23.526807_pt1 | contig 14622 bp, 8 predicted proteins | sample MGYA00580991_ERZ773233 | MGnify/ENA primary metagenome ERZ773233 (study PRJEB29015, sample SAMEA2738178) | human oral metagenome | biome: human oral; feature: human-associated habitat; material: saliva | place: China | collected 2161 ...
TTTGTTTTTCGCCTTGGTAGTTTTCGTCACCTGTATTTGATTCGAAAATAAGGTAACGGCTACCGTTATCTTCAATGATGTGTGGGTCACGAAGACAGTAGTTATCCGTACGGTCTGGAATACCATCATGGTTATGGTCATCATTGAAAGTACTCATGAATTTTGGATAGCTTTGATAGTGATAGTTATCTCCACCAAAGAGAATGTGGTCATTTTCAACTGACTTGATAACAACTTCGTCGTTTTCAACAGCCAAGTTAAGGGTAGCACTAGCCAATTGTTGCCAGTTTAATTTACCACCACTTGTATCATTCTTAGTGTAATAAAGTTGGATACTACCATCAGAGTTAACAGTCGCTGAACCTGACCATTGTTGGTCATCTTCAAGGGCATTGTAACCAAAGATTGGACCCGCATTTTTCCAATGAGTAAAGTCATTGTCCCCATATTTACTATAGAGCAAGTAAATGTGGTTTGAATTTTTATTTGGTGCACCGGCCATTGAAATAACCAACTGGTAACCATTCCAGTTGCTGACTACACCTGACTCAGCATCTTGGACTGGCCAAGAATCCCAAACGTCGATTTCTTCTTTTTCCATCGTTTGGGCATCAACAGTGTTGAAGGCAGGCATATTGATAATTGTATCTGCTTTAAAATAAGGAACTGCCAATTTGCTGTCTTGCTTCAAGAAGCTAGCAACGATATCTTTCAAGTTACGGTAAGTCAAGCTTGTACCAGTACCTTTGATAGCATCATCACTAAAGTCAACTTTATTAAGTGCTTTAATTTCTTCTTCAGTCAAGGCAACGATTTGTTCTGAGGTCATATTATCTTCAACAATAGATTTAATACGACCATTAAGTTTGCTAAGGTTCGCATTGGCAGCACTATTTTCAGTAAGCTTAGGCGCTACCTCTGCGTGTGTGTCAGCTGATTCTGAACTTGCTGTTGAAGTTGGCGCTTCTACTGCAGCCTCTGATGTAGAAGCTGGTGTAGCAACCGTAGCAATTGTTGCTGTTGATGCTGTTGATGCTGTTGATGCTGTTGGTGCTGTTGGTGCTGTTGGTGCTGTTGTATCTAATGAAGATGTCACTACCGTGTTAGTTGTCTTATCTTCAACTACTGATGGAGTTATCTTGCTTGGTTGTGTTTCTGTTACTGGTTCAGTTGCAACCTCTGAATGTGCAACTGAAGATTCAACTGCTTCTGAAGTTGCTACACTTGTTGTAGTTTCACTGGCTACCGTTAGAGATGCTGTGCTTGTTTCTGGTGTTGTCGTCGCAGTAGCTACCGCTGGTGCTGTTTCTGTAACTTGATCAGCTTTAACCTGAGTTGCACCTAAAAATGCCAAGGTCCCAACGAGAGCTGATGTTGCTCCCACTGCTGCAACCTTACGGATGCTATAACGCATCTTCTTGCACTCTGCTTGTTTCGGTGCTACTGTTTTTGAATGTGAATTAACTGTACTATACATATAAACTCTCCTTTTATGTTTTCACATGTTTCATTCTATCATTTTTTAATCTAATTTCCAATCTTTTTTTAATGACAAAATAGTATTTTTTGTAAAAAATTGTTTTTTTGTTAAAATATTAACTATAAAAACAATTAAGAAGATAGGTAATATCACTATATGAAAGCAAAAAATTTGTATTTGTTTTTAATTCTCATTTTTTTAATCTTATTGTTTGTTTTTACAAGAAAAAATGAGAGCGTTAACAACATTTCTCAGAAAACACGTAAACCTCAAAGGAGTCAAAGCTTCCATCTAGCGACTAATGAAGGATGGTCCAATGACCTCCAAACTATCGTATGGAATGAAGCTAAAAATTACTATGACATCTACTTTCTTCATTCTGTGGATGGGGCTACTGACCCTCTTGGCCCTAGTGGTCAAGATTGGACACATACAACCACTAAAGATTTTATCACCTATAGTAAACAAGAGACAGCTATACCAGCAAAAGGTGGAGATTCTCAAGAAGGATGGCAGTCTGCTTGGACAGGGAGTGTCGTTACTGATAGTCGAGGAATTGCTGATGGGCAAGATACCGAATCTGTAGCCTATTTTACTGGACTCATGGATGATGGAAGCCAAGCTATTTATGCTAGTGCTTCAACTAACCAGGGGGCTAGCTTTACTCGAGAATTAAAAGATGGTAAACCTTTATTGACAAAAGAACAATCCTATAATGGTAAAGACTTCCGAGACCCCTATGTATTCCACTTTAAAGACAGACTCCTCATGTATGTTGCTGAAGGTGATGCCTTAGGTGTTTATCAATCTCAAGATGGTATCAACTGGACCAAAGCAGATAGCAACGGAGTCTCCAAAATCCTGCCCGAAACTTTTTTTAAAGGTCGTAACTGGATGGACAACGCTCCTGTCGAGTGTCCGGTTCTCAAAACGATGACTAGAGCTGACGGTCAGAACAAACAAGTTCTCTTTTTTGGAGCCAAAGATACAACTTCCGGTGAGACAAGTGGGACCTACTATACTGTTGGGCATTTGGATGAGAATGGCTTATTTATAGCAGAGACAGAGACAAGGCGACTAGATCAAGGGTCAGACTATTACGGTGCTAACTTCACTGGAAGTGACCATATTGAAGAAAGTAATCATAGCCTTATCAGTCTTGGTTGGGTTGGTAACTGGAACTACTTCACTTCTGGTATTCATAGTGACGAAGAGGCCAAGAGTGATTTTCTAACAACTGTTGGTTTTTACGCTACTCCCAGAAAGTTACAACTGGACAAGGATGGTATCATTAAGTCCACTCCGCTTTATACAGATAAACAATTGACCCTTCAAAATCAAAACGGCAACATTTCAAGTCAAAGACCGCTCACCAGTGACAATAGAAGCCCTTGGGTTGATGAAAGTCACAATCAAAGTGCTAATGGCCTGCTTGATCTTGCTGGAAAAAGTAGTACAGGTTACTACCAGTTACATTTTTCAAACGTCAAGCAAGAAGAAGGATATATCTACATTGATATTTGGCAAGGAGCTGATTATGTTAAGATCGCCTACCAAATAGCGAGCGGTATCTATCAGGTTTCTGCATATGCTGCTGAGCTAAATCACAGCATAGATGGCAGTCAAACTGCTTCTTCTTACTATTACGATGGACTCTTGGGGAACGGTCAAGGTTATAAAGCTGACAGTCGTTATAAGGAAACTGACAATATCACTCTAACGCTTATTACAGACAATCGTAGCTTAGAAATTTTCTTTCCTAATGGTCAATCCTACACTCTAGCTAGGTTTAACACCTCTGGCAAGCAAGATATCAAAGTATTCTCCACCCAGGAGGATCTTCTACTAAATTTGAAAATCTACGATATCCATCCTCATAAACAAGAAACGTAATACTGTTTGCATCACTTTAGAACGTAGACAAACTATTTCGAATACGTCGTAAGCTAGGAAGCTATGAAAAAAAGTAGAATAATCTTATGTTGCGAGGGAAGTGAGCAGTTATCGAGACTTTCTGCCGTGATAAAAACTCCTGAAACCATAGAGTTTCAGGAGTTCGGAAGTTTTGAGACCTCAGACTCACAACTTAGTCATGGAACTTCGAAGAAGGTCTCAGACATCTGATATCGTCTAAGGAAAGTTTCAAAAGAAGACTCTGCCTTAAATTTAAAGTGATGCCATTGCATCACTTTTCTTATTTCCCAAAGACAGAAATCAGACGTTTCACGCCCTCAGCAACAACTGTAGTTGGCGTAGCTACGTTAAAGCGGAAATGTTTTTCTCCTTCGGAACCAAAAGTAATACCGTCATTTAGCACTACCTTCGCTTCTTCTTTAAGCAAACGTCCAAGTTCATTGTGATCTTGATCATAGGCTGAAAAATCAAGCCAGACCAAGTAAGTTCCCTCAGGTTTCATGACTTTAATATTGGTCTTTTCACTAAGCTCCTTAGTTAAAAGGTCAATATTAGTTTCAAAGACTGTCTTCAATTCCTCTAACCAAGGTTGACCGTAGGTCAAGGCAGCTTGTGTTGTAATCAAGCCAATAGTTGGAATTTCGTGTTGATTATTAGCCAATTGCTTTTGTTTAAAGGCTTTACGTAATCCTTCATTTTCAATAATGGTGAAACTGTTTTTGGTACCAGCAATATTAAAGGTTTTTGTCGCTGAACTAAGGACCAAGGTAAAATCCTTATAAGCGTCTGAAATCGTATTTAGAGAGATGTGCTTATTCCCATATAAGGCCAAGTCTTGATGGATTTCATCAGATACTAAAAGGACACCATGTTTCTGGCAGAGGTCTGCCACCTTGGTCAATTCTTCCTTAGTCCAGACACGGCCACCTGGATTATGTGGACTACAAAAGACATAGAGTTTTACATCATTGTCTACGATATCACGTTCCAATTGCTCAAAATCAATTTCAAAATGCCCGTTAACCTTAACAAGACTATTCTCAATCAACTTACGATTATTCAAGCGGACAGAACGGGCAAAAGGCGGATAAACTGGTGTGTTGATAAGAACAGCATCGTCTTCTTTGGTAAAGGCCTGAATAGCTGTTGAAATGGCAGGAACAACGCCTTCAATAAGGACAATACTCTCTTTATCAACTGAATAGCCATGTTGATTTTTTTCCCAATCTATGATGGATTGATAAAGCTCATCACTTGGATAAGGGTAACCAAAGATATGCGTCTCAGCATAGTTGATGACCGCATCTCTAATTTCAGGAACAGGTAAGAAGTCCATGTCCGCAACCCAAAGCTCAAGTAGTTCTGGATTACTTTCGGCTTCGTGCCATTTCATTGTATTTTGGTCTAAGCGATTTGGTTGTGTTGTAAAATCATAACGTGTCATAAATAACTCCTTAAAGACTAAGGGCATTTTCCAAGTCAGCAATTAAATCTTGTGCAGCTTCAATACCAATTGAAAGACGAAGTAAGTCATCCGTCAAACCATAGGAAGCACGCACATCACTTGGAATATCTGCGTGAGTTTGTGTCGTTGGGTAGGTAATCAAACTTTCAACACCACCTAGGCTCTCTGCAAAGGTAAAGACCTTTAGGGAATTGATAATAGTAGGAATCTTGTCTTGATTCACCACTTTGAAGGAAATCATACCACCCTTGCCTGGATAGAGGACTTCCTTAACAGCTGGTGACTTCTCTAAGAAAGCTACAACTTCATGAGCATTAGCTGTCGATGCCTCCATACGAAGTTTTAAGGTCTTAAGACCACGCATGAGCATATAACTATCAAATGGTGACAAGGTAGGACCGGTCGTATTGAGGTTATAATAAAGTTTATCGTAGAATTCTTGGTTGCTAGTCACAACAACACCAGCTAAAACATCATTATGCCCTGATAGGTATTTAGTAGCTGAATGTACAACGATATCAGCACCTTGAGTAATCGGGGTTTGGTAGATTGGGCTATAGAAAGTATTATCAACAATAACCACCGCACCCTTTTCATGGGCAATCTGAGCTACTTTCTCAATATCAAACTCAATCATAAGTGGGTTTGTCGGTGTTTCGATGTAGACAATATCAGTATCTTCTGTAATAGCCGCAATCATCTCATCTTCTGTGTTAGTGTATTCAAAGAAGAAACGTCCTTCTTTTTCTTTGTCGTTGAACCAACGGAAAGAACCTCCATAAAGGTCACGCGCAGCGACAACCTTGCTACCTACAGGGAAAATCTCAAAGGCCAAAACAATAGCGCTCATCCCTGAACTTGTCGCAATAGCATAGTCTGCCTTTTCAATAGCAGCTAGTGTTTTTTCCACCGTTGCACGGGTTGGATTCTTCGTTCGTGTATAGTCAAAACCAGTAGAATGTCCAAACTCTGGGTGTTGGTAAGTTGTTGAAAAATGAATCGGTGAAGCCAAGGCTCCTGTTGCTTCATCGGAATTGATTCCAGCATGCGCCAGAATGGTTTCTAATTGATATTCTTGTGTCATAATTTGTCCTTTCTACTTGGTAAAGTGGATATACTCCATATCTATGTCCTCTATTTTATCACTATTTTCTGAAAAATAATGGTAAGTCCATCATACGGATTCTTGATAGTTAGTTATAATTAATAACTATAGCCTTTTAGGCATACTCTATATGTATTAGCAATAACTAAAAAGTAAGCCATCGGCTTACTTTTAATCAAATAGTCGGTACCTTATTTCCTCTAGTGCCATAATGATAAATGGACAAGCAAGTAAATAGAGCCAATCATCAAGTCCAATTGGGGCTGTATTAAATAGCGTGTGGAAGAGAGGTACATAGGACAGGATAATAAAGAGAATGATTTCTAATACAATCCCTAGACTAATAATCCTATTAGCAAAAGGGTTAACTTGGAAGATAGAACCCCTGCCCTTACGACTATTCATAGCCATACCAATCTGAGTAAAGATAATAGCTCCCAAAGTCATGGTGGTTGCCTCTCGGTAGAGGGGACCTGAGCTAGCCAAATGGTTCAAATTTCCTTGATTTACCCAATAATTAAGAAAGAAAGCACCCATAGCCAAGGTTGCTTCAATCAATCCATACCAGACAAAAGCTTTAAGCAATAGTTGGCGATTGAGTAAGCGGTCCGATAAACGTCTTGGCGGCTTGTCCATCACTCCTTCTTCAGGTGGTTCAACTCCCAATCCCAAAGCAGGTACCATATCTGTTCCTAAGTCAATAGCTAGAATTTGCATAACTGTTAAAGGAAGAGGAATGCGACCCAAAGAGAACAAGAAGAAGGCAGATGGTACAGCTTCCGGTGTATTGGAATTAAAAATATAGGTCAGGAATTTTTGAATATTTCGATAAACGGCACGTCCCTCTTCAACAGCATGGACTATAGAAGCAAAATGATCATCCGTTAAAATCATATCGGCAGATTCCTTGGCGACATCAGTCCCAGATATTCCCATAGCTACCCCGATATCAGCCTTTTTCAGAGCGGGGGCATCATTTACTCCATCACCAGTAACAGCGACAACTTCGCCAAGTTCCTGAAGTGCATTGACCACACGGTATTTTTGTTCAGGGGCTACACGGGCAAAAACAATCTCCCCTTTAAGCGCTTCTTTAAGCTGATTGTCATCCATATCAGTTAGTTCAAGTCCTGAAACAACACGCGCATCATCACCCTGCACAATTCCGATTTTCTTGGCAATACTAAGAGCCGTCAAGCCATAGTCACCTGTAACCATGATAATACGAATATTAGCTCGGTGACATTTTGCAATAGCTTCACGTACACCCTGACGTGGGGGATCACTCATGGCAACAAGACCTAGAAAGACCATATTTTCTTCCAAAGTCTGCATATTCCACTTGTCTTCTCCAATATGCTCACTTTCTAAGGGTCTATAAGCCACAGCTAAAACACGCAAGCCGTCACGAGCAAATTGATCGTTAGCTGCAAGAATAGCCTGACGTTCTGTAGCAGTCATAGATTTGATTGCCCCTTGACCATCATAACAGTCTGAGCAAAGCTCCATGACTTCTTTAGGCGCACCCTTGGTAATGGAAATCTGGTGACTGCCATCCAGACTTTTTTCGAGACTATGTACCGTAGTCATTCGTTTACGATCCGAATCAAAAGGAATTTCCTTGAGACGAGGGGCCCAAGTGTGATTTTCATTTAAATTAATCCCTGCTTTTTCGGCTAAAACATTAAGACAAGCCTCAGTCGGATCACCTAAAATCGTATAATTGGGATTGTCAGCACTTGGCGCAACCACTTGAGCATTACTAGCTAAGTGAGAAAAGCGAACCAGACGATTCAGGAGGTCATTCTCCTTCAGAGAAACAGGGTGGCCATCCTTCTCGATATGCCCTTCTGGTGCGTAACCTAGCCCAGTTACCTCATAATTACCTGACAAGGTCCATAAATGATTAACTGTCATGGCGTTTTGAGTTAGGGTCCCTGTTTTATCTGAGCAAATAACAGAGGTCGCTCCAAGAGTCTCAACCGAAGACAACTTCTTAACCAAAGCATGATCCTTAGCCATGCGCTGAACGGCCATGGCTAGAGATAGGGTGACTGTGGGAAGAAGGCCCTCGGGAATAAAGGCAACAATCATCCCCAGGGTAAAGATAAAGGCTTGAGACAAAGGTTGGTGGACAAATAGGGTTGCTGCAACCATAAAGAAGAGACCAACAGAGACTGCAATAACTGAAATTTGCTTGGTTAAATGGTCTAATTCTTTCTGAAGAGGACTTTTTTCCTGAGTAAGGTTTTGTGTCAAATCTGCAATTTGTCCAAACTCAGTTTTCATCCCGATAGCAGATACTATAAAATGCCCAGAACCAGAAGAAACTGTAGTTCCAGCAAACACCATATTGTCATATTCTAACTCGGTTTTTTCAGGTTCTAAATCCGCTTGGTCTGACTTGTAAATAGGGTTAGACTCACCAGTAAGAGCAGACTGATTAACCCGCAAATCTGTCACGGCAACCAAACGTCCATCTGCAGAAATACGGTCTCCTTCTTCAATGAAAACCAAGTCTCCTGGCACCAAGTCCTGAGCAAGAATCTTATCTTCTTTCCCATCCCGAAGAACCCGTGTGTAAGATGGAAGAAGCTTATTAAGAGCTGCCGTAGCCTGACTTGCCCTATATTCTTGAATAAAGCTAAAGAGACCATTAATAATGTTGACCAACCAGATTGCAATCCCCAACTCTAAACTATGAGAAAGCATAGCGATAAAGCCACCGACCCATAATAAGAGGGCCATGAGACTGGTAAAATGCCTGAAAAAGGTCAGCCAAATGGGCTCCTTCTTACTTTCCTTCAGCTGATTAGGCCCATAAGTCGCCTGTCTCTCCTTGACTTCTTGAGAACTTAGGCCTTGATGACTTGTTTGCAACACCTCGTAAACCTGTTCGGAAGTATAGGTTCCTAATTTTATATTTTCCTGTCTAGAATCAGCCATAACCCTTTCCTCGATTCTAAATCATAAAAACGATTTCATATTTACGCCCTCATTATACTCCTTTTTTCAGAAAATGTTGAAAGAAAAAACCAAGCCACACGACTTGGTTTAAATCTTATTTAATATGTAATTTAGCACGAAGTCTAGTTGCTCGAGCACCAAGTAATTGATCAGCCATATGAGTTATGAGAGCAAGAATACCATAAACTCCAATACCAAGACCTCCTCCAATAACTAAGTAAATCACACTACCCACACGGCTTGTTGGTGAAAGTACAAATTGGAACAACCAATAGAAAACCGCAACTGGAATAGCCATGAGCACTGTAAGGATACAGATGAGCAAGGCTTTTCTAAACACTGTCTTACGACTAAAGTGCGTAACAGTATGGAGGTGATTATACATAAGAGCAATTGGAACACCTAAACCGATGGCTGTTGAAATAACCGGACCAAGAGCTCCTAGGAAAATAATCAATGGCAACTGTAGAACGGCCTTAACTAAAACCCCAATCGCAAAATAGTTAATAGCTTTACGGGTTTCAAAGATTGCCTGAAGCATTGGTGCTAAAACACTATACAAGGCCAAGAAAATAACTTGAATCAGACTGGCTACAAAGAGCAAGTGGGCCTGACTATCTGGCGCACCATAAAAAACTGTATAAAGTGGTTTAGCTAAAATCACCGATCCTACAATGGCAGGTACAATAAAGAGCAAAAGCAACTGTAAGTTATTGATAATCAATTTAGCCGCTCCCTTAAGATCCTTCTTAACCATATTTTCCGTCAAGAGTGGAATCCCAACCCCGGCAATAGAAAGAGCAACGGCAATCAAAATCATGGTAATCTTACTTGGGTTTGAAGACAAGTAAGCATAGAGAACCTGAAGTTGACTGTTACTATAGCTTGTAAACTTCTCCATAGTACGGATAAAGGTCCATTGATCAATCAGTTGGAAAAGCTGAATAGCAGATCCAGTGATAATAAAAGGGACAGCTTCCTTAAAGGTTTCAATAACAATTGCAGTTGGATTGATATCCGGATGAACAGCCTGCTTGCCAAAAAGACTCTTGAGCTTGCCCTCCTTCCAAAGGTAGAAGAAAAGCACCCCATAACTAGCCAACATACCGATAAAAGCGGCAAAAGTCGATTGGACAACTGCTGTCACATAATCGCCTGTCCCAATTTTCATGATGAAGAAGGTCGCCAACAGCATCCAAATAACACGGATAATCTGTTCCGCAATCTGACTTAAGGCATAAGGCTTCATATTGTTAAAGCCTTGGAAAAAGCCTCGTAAAACAGACATGGATGGGAAAATAACAACTGCCCAAGAAAGACTACGCATGACGCGAACCAGATCCTCGTCTCCCCCAGAAAGGTAAGACATCCACGGCGAAGCAAAGTACATGAAAACGCCAAAGATCAGTCCGAGACCAATCATGTAATACAAGATACGCTTGAGTAAGAAGAAACTCGTCTCCATTTTTCCAAGAGTGTTGTATTTAGACACCTGTTTGGCAATGGCGACTGGAATACCCGCTGTTGAAATCAAGAGGAAAAGAGCATAAATATTATACCCTTGACCAAAGAGGGCATTGGCTTGGTCGCCCTGTTTACCCATCCAAGCATACCAAGGAATAATGTAAAGTGCCCCTAATAGACGACTGATAATATTGGATGCTGTCATCCATGCCGTCCCTCTTAGCATCTGCTGCTGCTGTGTATCAGTTTTAGTTTCAGTCATAACTTTCCTTCTAGAAAATAAAATATAATTTAGTTTATTATAAACTTTTGGCTGTGACTTGTAAAACAAGAACATTAAGGCTAAAATAGGAACTATGATTACTATTGAACAAGTTCTAGAGGTTCTTAAAAAGGACCATAATTTTAGAGATATCATCGACCAAGACAACTACTACTATTCATGGACTGAGGTAACTTTTGATCATCTTTCTTATGATAGTCGTGATGTCACACCATCGTCCCTCTTCTTTGCCAAAGGGGCTGCCTTTAAGCCTGAATTTTTAGAGAATGCTGTTAAGGCTGGCTTGGGCTTCTACGTGGCTGAAAAAGATTACCAAGTGGGAATCCCTGTCATTATTGTCTCGGATATCAAGCAGGCTATGAGCCTCGTTGCTCAAGCCTTCTACCAATATCCTCAAGACAAGCTTAGATTACTGGCTTTTACTGGGACAAAAGGGAAAACAACAGCAGCCTACTTTGCTTTTAATATTCTCAAGCAAAGTCATAAACCTGCTATGCTTTCAACCATGAACACGACACTAGACGGAAAAAACTTCTTCAAGTCTAACTTAACTACACCTGAGAGTTTGGACCTTTTCCGTATGATGGCTGAAGCTGTTGATAATGGCATGACCCATCTGATTATGGAGGTCTCAAGTCAAGCCTATCTAACCAAGCGTGTCTATGGTTTGACCTTTGATGTTGGTGTCTTTCTTAACATCAGCCCAGACCACATTGGTCCTATTGAACATCCAACATTTGAAGATTACTTCTACCACAAGCGTCTCCTTTTGGAAAATAGTCAAGCAGTTGTTGTCAATAGTGGTATGGATCACTTCGATTTTGTTGCTGAGGAAGTCGCTGATAAAGACCACGACTTCTATGGTAAGGACTCTGAAAATACCGTTCAACATAGCTCAGGTTTTAGCTTTAAAGCAAAAGGTAAGCTGGCTGGTGATTACGATATCCAACTCATTGGTGACTTTAATCAAGACAATGCTATGGCTGCTGGTCTAGCCTGCTTACGTCTTGGAGCTAGTCTTGAAGACATTAAAAAAGGGATCGCTCAAACCTCTGTTCCAGGCCGTATGGAAATTCTCACTCAGGCCAATGGTGCTAAGGTATTCGTCGACTATGCTCACAATGGTGACAGCCTAGACAAGCTCTTGCAAGTCGTAACCAGCCACCAAAAGGGTAAGATTAGTTTGATTCTAGGAGCTCCTGGGAATAAGGGCGAAAGCCGTCGTCAAGACTTTGGTCACGTCCTAAACACCTACCCCGAGGTAGATGTCATCTTGTCTGCTGATGACCCTAACAAGGAAGATCCCCTAGCAATCTGCCAAGAAATTGCTAGCCATATCAGTCGCAAGGTTCGTATCATTGTTGATCGAGAGGAAGCTATTAAAACAGCTATGGCCGAGACTACAGACTCAGAGGATGCTGTCGTTATTGCCGGTAAAGGTGCTGATGCTTTCCAAATTGTCGAAGGGAAACGCGCCGACTATCCCGGTGATATTGAAGTCGCTAAAAAATATTTGTAAAGACTGAATTAAAAAGGTTCAATGACATGTCATTGAACCTTTTTGAGTTATCTAAATATTACATATTAAAGCGATACTACCTATAACGTCGCAATTGAGGTGGGGTATAAGACTGAACAAAGGCCTCAATTTCTGAAAAATCATCCGTAAAGAGAAATTTTGCAGCCGTTTCAGCCTCTAAAAAATCATGAGCAACCATGGTATCTAACATGGCCTTCATGGCATCGTAATAGCCGTTGAGGTTAAAGAAAACACAGGGTTTGTCCAACTTACCTACACGAGCAGCCGCAATGGCTTCTGAGATTTCTTCAAGTGTGCCAAGGCCTCCTGGAAGGGCAATAAAGAGCTCACCTTGCTCTAGCATAGCAGTTTTGCGTTCTGCCATCGTTTCTACTATAGTCATTGAGGTCAACCCCTCATAAGCAATTTCCCTATCTTTGAGAAACTGTGGCATGATACCATGAGCCTGGCCTCCATATTCCAAAACCGTATCACCTAGAACTCCCATAAGTCCCATCTTACTGCCACCATAAACTAGGGTATGACCATTTTTAGCAATCCATCTCCCCAAGGCAATCGTTGCTTCTTTAAAGCTAGGATTGTCACCCATATTAGCTCCCAAATAGACTGTTACTTTCATCGAAGTCCTCCTTTTACTCTATTATAACGCAAAATTCCTGCCATAACTGACAGGAATTTTTGCTTAGTCTTTACGCTCCAAATTACGAAGCATCTCATCAATTTTATTACCGTATTCGATAGACTCATCCTTGATAAAGGTCAAATCTGGAATCTTATACATAGTCAGATTTTTACCAAGTTCTCGCTTGATGGTACCAGTCGCTTTTTCAAGACCAGTTTGCGCTTTTTGGTTGTCTGATGCTAAAGTAGAGTGAATGGTATAGAAAACCTTAGCCGCCGACAAATCACCAAGCATTTGAACATCTGTGATGGTTACATCTTGAACACGTGGATCACGAACCTTCTTTTGAAGAATTTCGTTGACTTCACGTTTGATTTCCATCCCAACACGATCTACACGAAATGAATTTCCCATAGTCTTATCCTTTCTTTTTTATAATGTAACAAAAGCCAGGCCAGTTGACCCAGCTTTGTCCCCTAAATAAGCTTCCTTAGAAATCTGACGTGATTAACGTTTGATTTCTTCCATGATGTAAGCTTCGATAACGTCATCAACTTTAATATCATTATAATTTTCAATCATCAAACCACCCTCTTGAGCGTTTCCGACTTCTTTAACGTCATCTTTATAGTGTTTCAAGCTTGCCAATTTACCATCAAAAATAACGACGCCATCACGAATGACACGGGCACTTGAATCACGAGTGATTTTACCATTAGTAACCATGAATCCACCGATTGTTCCGACTTTAGAAACTTTGAAGGTTTCACGGATAACTGCTTCACCAATGATTTTTTCTTCAAATTCAGGATCAAGCATCCCTTTCATGGCATCTTCGATTTCTTCAATAACCTTATAGATGATGCTATGAAGACGAATTTCAACTTCATCAGTTTCCGCTTGTTGACGCGCCTGTGGTGTAGGACGAACGTTAAATCCGATAACAACAGCATCTGAAGCTTCAGCAAGCGTAATATCAGATTCGTTAATAGCACCAACTGCTGAGTGAACAACATTTACACGAACACCCTCAACATCAATCTTAAGGAGGGATGCTGCCAAGGCTTCAACAGAACCTTGTACGTCAGCCTTGATGATAACATTAACAGTCTTCAACTCACCAGCTTTAAGGGTATCAAAGAGGTTATCAAGACTAACACGATGTGTTTGTTGACGTTGTTTCATAAGGGCACGTTTGGCACGTTCTTCACCGGCTGCACGAGCTGCTTTTTCGTCTTCATAAACGGCAAAATGGTCACCCGCCATAGGCGCTTCGTTCAAACCAGTAATTGAAACTGGTGTTGATGGTGCTGCAGTCTTAATACGACGACCAAGGTCATTGGTCATAGCACGGACACGACCGAAGGTATTACCAACAACGATTGGGTCTTGAACATGCAAGGTACCTTGTTGAACAAGGAGGGTTGCAACCGCACCTTTACCTTTATCCAAACGCGCTTCAATAACGGTACCGATGGCACGAACTGTTGGGTCAGCTTTAAGTTCTTCCACTTCAGCCACAAGAAGAACTGTTTCAAGCAACTCTTCAATATTTTGACCAAACTTCGCTGAAATTTCAACGAATTCGCTATCGCCACCCCATGCTGTTGAGATAACGCCATGCTCTGCCAATTCACCGATTACACGCTCTGGGTTAGCACCTGGTTTATCAATCTTGTTGATAGCTACGATGATTGGAACATTAGCCGCTTTTGAGTGGTTGATAGCTTCAATAGTCTGAGGCATTACACCGTCATCAGCTGCTACGACCAAGATAGTAAT
>ERZ773233.1303-NODE-1303-length-14622-cov-3.925448_pt1 | contig 14622 bp, 12 predicted proteins | sample MGYA00580991_ERZ773233 | MGnify/ENA primary metagenome ERZ773233 (study PRJEB29015, sample SAMEA2738178) | human oral metagenome | biome: human oral; feature: human-associated habitat; material: saliva | place: China | collected 2161 ...
ATTCAAGAGTTTTAGACCCTTGCTGTGGAAGCGGTGCATTTTTAGTTAGAGCGTTAGTAACTGCTAGAAATTCTTGTTCTAGTTTACCAAACAAAGATGAAATTGTAGAAAAAATACACAAAGAACAAATTTACGGCATTGAAGAGAGTGAAAAACCGTTTGGGCTTTCTACTACAAATATGTTGATTCACGGCGATGGTAATACTAATATTATCAAAGCAAATTGTTTTTATAAAGAATCTTGGATACAAGAAGTAAAACCAAGCGTAATTTTAATGAACCCGCCGTATAACGCACAACAAATACTGTTTCCTACGAAAATTATAGGCAGATTAGAAACTCTAGCCACTAAAAAAGGTGAGAAAAAGATTGAAATTTTAAAAACATATTCAACTGGAGCGTGGAATAAAAAGAACGGCAAACCCGTCAAAGAAGACCCTACGAAAGGTCTTTGTTTTGTGGAATATATGTCGGATTGTTTGCACAAAGCAAATATTACAAATGCTAAATTAGCCGTATTACTCCCACTCCAATGTGCTATTGCTAATAGCGGAATAATACTAAGGGCAAAAGAAAATATCTTAAAATATAATACGCTAGAAGCCGTTTTTACGCTACCGCCTGAAATGTTCTATCCCGGAGCGAGCGCTAATGCTTGTTGTATGTTATTTACTATGGGAATTTCGCATTTTGATACCGATGGAGAACCAAAGAAAAAACATTTTTCGGCTATTATAAAAACGATGGATTTACAAAAAAGAAAAATCTAGGTCGTATAGAGGTTTTAGATACAAAAGGTCAATCAATCTGGGAAACTCACGTTTTGCCTAAATGGCTATCACTATTTAAAAATGGCGATGCGGAAGCTGGGTTATCTGCTAAGAAGTATGTAAAAACAGATGATGAGTGGCTATGTGAAGCCTATATGAAAACAGATTATAGCAAGATTCGCGAAGAGGATTTTCAAAAGACTATTAATGATTATGCTAGTTATCTTGTTAAAAATGGTAATTTTCCAAAATTGTTACCTAAAAATAGTCAGACACAAAATTTAAATATTACGAAATGGAAAGATTTTAAAGTGGGTGAATTATTTAAAATTAAGCGTGGTGGTAGAATAGTGCGTAACGAGGATTATTTTGACGAGCAAAATGATGAATATAAATATCCAGTTATTACAACAACTACAATGAATAATGGCGTAGATGGTTTTTACAATGACAAAAACTGTGACGGTAATTGTATAATTTCGGCAGGAGAGGCAAGTGGTATGTTTTCTACATATCAAGAGGATTCGTTTTGGGCTTTAGATACTGTGCGGATTTATACGCCTATCGGATTTAGTATGAATAGATATATCGGTATGTTTTTAGCTACATTACTAACATATAATATGTATCGTTTTTCTTATGGAAGAAAGGCAAAGCCTGGCAATATGGAGTCGCTAGACATTAAATTGCCTATTGCTGAAAATGGTAAACCCGATTGGAAATTTATGGAAAATTACATAAAGGCGTTACCTTATGGAGATAAGATTTAATAAACATATAAGACTTTTATCATTATCTTTATTATTAAAAAATATGACCATCTTTTGAATGTTTTTATAAAAAATAGCATTTTTATTGATTTGTGCATTTGCTACATAATACCGGAATTTCCGGTTAAATTTGCTATTTTAGTAGCCTCTATATCTTGCGCAAAATACTTTAAAATTTCTCTAAATTTCTTCTCTGAAATTCGGGAACGATAGATATACTTATTTTTCATTGACAAAATCATAGTTCTTGTACTTGCACTCTCTTTGAGAAAAACTCCTTTGAAAGTTTTTAACTTATCTTGAGCCTAAATAAAAATATTAAAGTATCAATTTAATGCTTCTTGGCTAAAATTTGATAAATTTAAATATGAAGGACGGGCGATGAGTATAAATTTAGACAGACTTAAGGCACTTTTTAGCGAAATAAACGCCATAAATGACGCAGGCTTTGGCGCCGGGATGAGCCGCCTAGCCTACACGCGCGAGGATAAGGCCGCCAGAGAGCTATTTGTCGCACGCTGTAAGGAAGCGGGACTAAAAGTGCGCATAGACGCCATCGGAAATATCTTTGCTAGGCGCGAGGGTGCAGAGCCCGAACTACCAGCAGTAGCATTTGGATCGCATCTAGACACCGTGATAAACGGCGGCGAATTTGACGGGATTCTCGGCGTCCTGGGCGGGCTAGAGCTGATTAGAGCACTAAACGACGAGGGCGTGCAGACGCGAAGGTCGCTCGAGCTGATCGTCTTTGAGTGCGAGGAATCAAGCAGATTTAACATCGCGACGCTTGGCAGCAAGGTAATGTGCGGCAAGCTTGGTTTTGAAAAACTTAAAGAGGTGCGCGACTTTCAGGGGCGAGCTATCAGCGAGATTTTTGCGGAGTTTGGCATCGATCTAGCTAGCATCGAAAAGGCTAAAAATTTGACGCCGAATTACGAGAGTTTTTTCGAGCTGCACATCGAGCAGGGACCGCTACTGGATAACGAAAATATCCAAATCGGCGTAGTAAGCGCCATCGCCGCGCCGCACAGATTTAGCGTGCACGTGCAGGGCCAGGCTCAGCACTCCGGCACGACCGCGATGAAGTACCGTCACGACGCGCTTTGCGCGGCGGCGCAGATAGTGCTGGCTGTCGAGCATGTTGCGCGCGAAAATGCGGTAAACGGCGTAGTAGCGACCGCAGGCAACTGCACGGTAAAACCGGGCGTCATGAACGTTGTACCTGGCGAAACTACGCTGCTAATCGACCTGCGCGGCATTGACCTAGCCACGCGCGAGGCGGCATACGAGCAGATCCTGGCCGAAATCTCGCGCATCGAGGCTCAACGCGGCGTCAAATGCGAGATCAAGCAGCTAGCCTTCGACGAGCCGTGCGCGCTAGATGGCCGCCTCATCAAGCTAACCGCCAAAAAAGCCGAAGAGCTCGGGCTTAGCTTTGAAATCATGCCAAGCGGCGCTGGGCACGACGCGATGCACATGAGCGCACTTTGTCCGACTGCGATGATTTTCATCCCATCTAAAGACGGTATCAGCCACAATCCGGCAGAATTTTCCAGCTGGAGCGATATCGCTAACGGGGTAAATTTGCTAAAAAGCGTGGTTTTAGAAGCGGCGGAAAGGGTTTAAGTTTAGCCCAAATTTGATGCTGCAAAAGTTATCGGTAGCGCAAATTTGAGTCATAAATTTGACGTAGCGTAAAACGGCGATAAAAAACGAATTTTACGGCACATGTCTGTTGCCGTAAAATTTACTACGCCGCTCAAGCCTTCCTTATATACTCGTTTGGATCGTATTCTTTGCCTTCGTCGTGATCTTTTAGAAGTTTAACCACGACCGGGCTAAGCGCGATGATGGCAATCAGGTTTGGAAGCACCATGAGGCCGTTAAACATATCGGCCAGCTCCCAGACGAAATTTATCTTTAGCAAGCTACCAGCGAACACAAATCCAACGACTAATATCTGTAAAATTCGCACGAATTTGGCTCCAAAAAGGTAACGCACGTTGATCTCGGCGAAGTAGTACCAGCCCAAAATCGTCGTAAAAGCAAAGAAAAACAAGCAAATCGCCACGAATCCGTAGCCGCCAGCGTGCCCCAAAACATGCGTCGAAAACGCCTCTTGCACGAGCGAGATGCCAGTTAGCACGGCTTTGCCGTTTTCAAAATGTATCACGTCGGCGCTAAGCACGACGAAAACGGTGATGTTTAGCACGATAAATGTATCGACAAATACGCTCATGATGCCTAGTACCGCCTGATCTACCGGGTGTTTGACGTTGGCCGCGGCGTGCGCGTGAGGAGTCGAGCCCATGCCCGCTTCGTTTGAAAACAGTCCGCGCGCGATACCGTATCTCATCGCCGTAGCGATCGTGGCTCCGGTGGCGCCGCCCCAAGCTGCGGACGGATTAAACGCGGCCTCGAATATAAGCGCTATGACGCCGGGAATTTTATCGAGATTAAAGCAGATGATAACAAGCCCGACCACGACGTAGAGGATCGCCATGATAGGTACAATCTTTTCGGCGACTCTGGCGATGGCTTTGACCCCGCCGATAAATATCATAGCGCAAATCGCAGCCAAAAATAGTCCGCTCGCCCACTGCGGTATGCCAAACGCGCCCTTAAATCCGTCCGAGATCGAGTTGGCCTGCACCATATTTCCCATAAATCCGAGTGCTAATATGATCGCTAGCGCAAAAAACGCCGCCAAAACCTTGGCGTAGCGGCTCTTTAGCCCGCGACTGATATAAAACGCCGGCCCGCCGATCATATGGCCGCTGTCGTCTTTGGTGCGGTAAATTTGCGCGAGGCAGATCTCTGCAAAATTCGTCGCCATGCCCAAAAACGCAGCGCACCACATCCAAAATATCGCTCCCGGCCCGCCCATGATGAGCGCGGTTGTGGCGCCCACGAGGTTGCCCGTGCCTACTTGTGCCGCGACGGCCGTAGCGACCGCCTGAAACGAACTCATGCCCGATTTTCCTGCCGCTTCGCCGTGCAAAGAGAAGTTACCGAAAAGCCTATTAAGCCCCATTTTAAACTTAAAAATCTGCACGAAACGAAGCCTAATCGTAAAGTAAAGCCCCGTACCGCAAAGTAGCGCGATGAGGAAATACGGCCCCCAAAGGAATGAATTTATAGAGCTTACGAGGTCGGTGAGCATGGATTTGCCTTTATTTTTTAAAATTTTTCAAGTATATTTAAAAAAATATAAAACTAAAATAAATAATAAAAATTTTTTAGCCTATTTTAAAAATATAGGTAAAATTTGAGTTGAATTTGACAGGGTGGGCGGTTTTAAAGGATATTCTTGATTTGGACGGCGGGTTTTGTTTTAGTTGGACCTTCTCGCTGCTTTGCAAATTTAACGGCGGTTTTTACGAGATTTTGCCGAGAAATTTAACAAGTCCGTAAAAACCCAAAAACTAAAAACGTAGCAAATTTGACCGCAATACTTCCTCTAAAATTTAATAAGCCGGTATGGCAAATTTGAGTCGGCGCAAATTTAACGCAAGTCTTCCAAATTTAACCCTTAGATTTTATTTTAACCAGCCACTCGTCCAGCGTCTTTTCAAAGCCGATGCCGTTGCTTTCGTAAAATTTAAGCGGCTTTTCGAGGTATTTTTGCTCTACCCAGCCGCCGAAGCTATGCGGATACAGATAGTCCTTGGCCTCGGGCGCAGTGTTGATGAGATATGGCGGGATGGCTAGCGGCGGCTCGTTTTTGACGTAGGCTAACGCGGCGTTTATGGCCTTGTAGCTAGAGTTTGACTTTGGCGAGTGAGCCAGATACATCGCGCATTGAGCCAGGATTATCCGCGCTTCGGGAAAGCCGATCTTGCTAACGGCGGCAAGCGCGTTAGCGGCTAAATTTAGCGCGTTAGGGTTTGCGTTACCGATATCCTCGCTAGCAAATATCACCATCCTTCGCGCGATAAAATCAGCGCTCTCGCCCGCGTCGATAAGCCGTGCCAGATAGTATACGACGGCGTTTTCGTCGCTACCGCGCAGGCTTTTTATAAAGGCGCTCGCCAGTCCGTAGTGCACGTCATCCTCGCTAACTCCTTCGCTAACGGCGTTAGCTCTTAGCGTTTTTAAATTCTCTAACGTTATTTCCTCATCCAGACTCACGGCAAACTCGAGCAAATTTAGCAGTCCGCGCGCGTCTCCACCGCTACTTTTTATGAGATAAGTTTTAGCTTCGTCCGAGATGTCAAATTTGACTTCGCCTCTCACGCGCTCAAGCAGCTTTTCAAAATCTTCGCTCGCAAGCGGCTTAAACTCAAATAACATCGAACGGCTGCGGATGCCCGAGCTTAGCGTGAAATATGGATTTTCCGTGCTGGCTCCGATGATGGCGGCGCGGTAGTTTTCCATCGGGATTAACAGGGCTTCTTGCTGCGTTTTGCTGAGGCGGTGGATCTCGTCGATGAAAAATAGCGGCTTAGAAAGCGCGTTTTCGTGGTTTTTTAGGATTTTGCGAAACTCCTCGATCTTGAGATTTCCGCCGTCAAATTCGTAAAAATCATACTCCATCGAGCGTGCAACGACGCGAGCAAAGCTAGTCTTGCCGCAGCCTGCAGGCCCGTAAAATATGCTGTGCGGGATTTTTTTATTTTCGATAAATTTTTTAAAAACTCCCACCAGCTCGCGCTGTCCGCAGATCTCGTCTAAACTCGTCGGACGAAATTTCAAGGCGAAATTTTGCAAATTTGCTCCTTTTAAATTTTAAGACATTATAGTCAAATTTAAATTAAGAAGCGGATTTACAGGAGCGGACGGGTCAAATTTGAGCGGGTAAAAAAGCAAAATTTAAACCAAAGCGGACCCTCAAAAACGGCAAATTTAACAGCAAAAGCGAACCAAATTTAAGCCAAATTTAGTCCGCTTGCCGCGTTAAGCTAAAACGTCTTTTCAAAATCTACGTAGAAGTTCCTGCCTTTGCCCACTCTGGTCGTATCTTTAAATCCGTTTGCGAAAATGTACTCTTTGTTAAAGATATTGTTTACGCCAAAGCTGATTTTTAGCCCTTTGTTTAGCAGATGGCTGTCGAAATTTTTCGGCTCCCATCTACCTTTAAAATTTACGATAGTAAAGGTTTCATCTACGTATTCGTATTTTTGACCGCGCACGACGTAGTATTTCTCGTCGTTGTTAGGCCTAAACCAATGCGTCATGTCGCCGCCCAAACTAAGCCCCCACGGCTCGTATCTATACATCGCGCCCAAAGTTAGCTTATCAGCATAGACGGTGAGTATCTTTTTGGTCGCTTTGTCGTAAATTTTCGTATGGTCGTATCCGAGCGAGAATGTAAGGTTATTTATCGCGTATTTGGACTCGATCTCGACGCCTCGGCGCTTTGCATTATCGACGTTTTCGTACATGCCGTAGCGTCTGCCCGGCGCTTCGGCGTCAAACGGCGGATTACCTTTATCCGGTCTTGCTTTTAAATTTATCATATCTTTTATGTTGCCGTCGTAGTAGGTAGCCTTAAAATACAGCTCGTCATCGCCCAAAAGCCCCTGCTTGTCGATAGAAAAGCCTACTTCGTACTCTTTTGCGATTTCAGGTTTTAGGTCGGGGTTTGGTATGTACCAGTAGTGCGGATTTAACGGACCGGCCGATGACGTCTCGTTTGGAGTAGGTCCTCTAAAGGTCTCCGCATAACCCGCGAGTAAATTTATGCCGTCAAAAACCTCGTACGCAAGGCCCAGTTTTGGAGAAAACCTAGACTCCGAGTATGAATTATGATCGCCACTCTTGACTCCGCGTTTAAATTTATCGAATCTACCGCCCAGAGTAAACTCAAACCTGCCTACGCTAAATACATTCTGCGCGTAGATGCCGAGATCTTTGTAAAAATTCGGAAATGAGCCAAAGTCGCTAAGCGCGCCGTTGTACCAAAATATCGCGTCCTCTTTTCTATGCTCGTAGTCGATACCGGTAACTAGCCTATGCTCTAGCATGCCGGTTTCAAAGAGGCTTTCGTTTTTGAGCCTAACGCCCCATCTGTCGTCTTTGTTTTTGTAGTCGATATAGACTGGATTGCCTCTGCTAAAGCCAGTTCTGATCCTATGATTTAGAGCTTTGGCGTTGTAATACTGAGTGGAGAAATTTATCCATCTATTATTAAGCGGAGTGTACTTATATATCACGCTATAGTCTCGCTGTTTTAGCCGTCCAGAGGTGGGCAGCTCCGCATCCTCGCTCCAGAAAAGCGACTGCCAAGGCAAAGAGGAGAATTTTTCGTGGTAGTTAAATACGCTAGCCTCCAGGGCATGCTCGTCGGTTATCGCCCACTCGGTTTTGGCAAAGACAGTGTTTACCTGCTCGTCATTTTCTGCGTATTTCACGCCCGAGCGCTTGCCGTCTCTAGCCATCTTTATCTTGCCAAAGTCTGCGTGCTTGCCGTATAGTAAAAGGCCAAAATTTTCCGTAGGTTTAGCTGCGACGGCGGCTCGATTTGAGTTCATGCGGTTGCTCTCCTGACGATGGCCGATCGTGACGCCGTAGTCGCTGCCGGGGTTTATAAAGTCGCTCACGTCTTTTGTTCTCATACTAACGATACCGCCGACCGCGCCGCTGCCGTGCAGCACGGAGCTAGCGCCCTTTACGACCTCGACGCGTTTTAGCAAGTCATTATCCACGCGAAAGGTTGAAATTTGATTAGAAAAAAGCGAAGGCGAGCGCTTGATACCGTCTTGTTCGATGATGACGCGTGCTTCACTTTGGTAGCCAAAACCGCGGATGTTGTAGTACTGACCGACTTGTCTGCCGTGGTCGTTGCCGAGCATCACACCCGGCACCGAGCCGATAGCGTCGATGACGGACGGCGATTTAACTAGGTCGTTTTGATTTAGGATGCTGACTTGGCCGGCGTATTTAGCGACGTCGGTTTCGCTCCTGTTTGCCGTGACGGAAACCATATCTAGCTTTACAGATCCGGTTGCATTGCTATCGGCTCGCTTAAATTTGCCGTCCGATCCTCCCGTCTGCGCGAGAGCCGAGGCTGCACTCAGTAAAACTGCAGCCGCGATAATGCTAAATTTACCCATGACATCCCCTTTGTATTAAGAAATTGATAATAGGTATAATTTTATCTATTTTTCATTTAAATTAAGTTTTATTTTTAACTAATTTTTTAAATTTAAGTGTTAAAAAAAGGAATAAAGTGGTATAATTACCCCCTATTTTATCCAAGGAGAACATATGAAAAAGTCATTGTTAGTAGTTGCCGCTTTGGGCGTTATGGGCGTATCTGCCGCAGCAGCAGAGCTTTCGCCTACTTGCGAGGAGTATTTTAAACTAGTAGACGAGTTCGTAGAGAAGGCAAAGGACAACCCTCAAATGGCAGCTATGAAACCTACCTATGAGAGCCAAAAAGCTCAGTTTGCTCAGCTACCGAAAGACTCTCAAGAGGCCGCTTGCAAACCAGCTCTTGAACAAATGAAACAAGTTATAGCTACGCTACCTAAATAATTTTTATCCCTCCTTTTGGAGGGATTTTTTGTTTTTTCAAATTCTTTGTTGCTATCCAAATTTTAGTAGATTAATCAAATTTGACGTTGCGAGAACGTCTAAAACTTAAATTTAATCCCGAATAATCTTCGCCTTTGCCGTTATGCTCGCGATCTTTAACTCGTAGATATTCATCGCCTTTAGCCCGTGCGACGCCGCGACGTCAAAGGTTTGCATATACTTTGGCGTGTATTTTTCGCTAAGCAGCCGTAGCGCGCGCAGTCTCGCCGTCTCATCCGTCACGACGTAAGCTTTGGTTACGGCGACGGCGGATTTGTATTCGGTCGTAAAAACTTTCGCGCCAAGCGCCTTGCCGTCGTCCTTGATCGCGTCTAACTGCTCATCGGTTAGAATCGGCACTTGTGCATAGCTCACGCAAACCAGCGTCACGCTCTTGCCGTCTTTTAGCAGCTTTGCCTTAGAGCCTGCGGGAGCGCCGTGCAAAAATACGCTCTCACCCTCGCGCACGACCGAGATCGGCACGCTAAAGATCTCGCCCGCCTCATCAATGCAAGAGATCGTGCCGTATTCGCACGCATCGATGATCGCAAGCCCCTCTCGCGCAGTTAGTTCTCTATCTTTTCGTCTCATTTTCCGCCTTTAAATTTTTGAAAATTATAAAATTTAAACCCTAAAAAAGTGTATAATTTCGCAAATTTAAAGGACGGCGATGAGAAAAATATTAATATTTTGCGCTCTAGGCGCGCTGGCTTTAGGCGCTCAAAACGCGTGCGAGGAGTACGTGAATCAAAGCAAAATTTACCTAAACGAGCTTTATAAAATAAAATCCAAGCAGCTAAAAGACGATCCGCAGGCGTTTAGGCTGTTTGAGCTCAAATTTAGCGAGCTGCAAAAAGCTCAGGAGGGCCAAGCGGCGCTAATCATACAAAGCGGCGATGAGAAATTTTGCGAGCGCGAATCGGCAAAGATAAAATCCATGCTAGATGAAATGAGAGCAGAAAAGGCGCAAAAGTAGGCCTGTTTTATAGAAAATTTGAGCCGCTTTTACCGAGTAAAGCCAAAAGCTCTACAATCAAATTTGAAACCCGCCAAACCTAATCTGGCAAGCTTTTGAATGCAAATTTGACGTAGCCTAGCGCAATTAAAACCGCATGCTTACCAAATTTTGCAAACTCGCTTTAGCCTAATCACAAAAGCTCGTTTTGTCGCAGCCGACATCAAACCATCCTAAACCGCATTGTTTAGATCCCAATCTATCGGCGCTTTACCGTGCTCGGCGAGATATAAATTCGCCTTTGAAAAGTGCCTGCAACCAAAAAACGCGCCGCGCGCTAACGGACTTGGATGAGCCGCCGTTAGTATAAGGTGTTTGTTAGCGTCTATGAGAGGGATTTTGGCCTTAGCTGGGTTGCCCCAGAGCATGAAAACGACGTTCTGGGCGCGTTCGCTAAGCTTCCTGATCGCAGCGTCCGTAAACTCCTGCCAGCCGAAATTCGAGTGCGAGTTAGCCTGTCCAGCGCTAACGCTTAGCGTCGCATTTAGCAGTAGCACGCCCTGCTTCGCCCAGTAGCTCAGATCGCCAGAGTTTGGCTCCGTTACGCCCAAATCGTCGCGGATTTCTTTGTAGATGTTGGCGAGGCTCGGCGGGATTTTGACGCCGTGCGGCACGGAAAAGCTTAGCCCCATTGCCTGCCCCGCGCCGTGGTATGGGTCTTGCCCCAGAATCACGACTTTGACGGCGTTAAACGGCGTGAGATTAAAGGCGTTAAATATCAGCGCGTTTGGCGGATAGACCTCGCCGGCGGCCTTTGCGCGCAAGAAATTTTCCTTCACGCGGGCGAAATTCTCGCTCAAAAATTCATCTTTTAGCGCCTCTTTCCAGCCTGCTTCGATTTGGATTTTATCGATCTGCATGATTTTTCCTTTGTAAATTTGCTCTTTTTCTTTACGATCATTTTAAGGCAAATTTACGAAATGATAGCCAAAAATATTTAAATTTAAGCGACTCAAGATGTGGTCAAATTTGGACGCGTTTATCTTGTTAAATTTCCAAAAAAGAGCAGGGCGGTTTTAAAATTTGCTGTATAATTTAAACTAAATTTTAAATAAAGGAACAACGATGTCCGAGCAAATTTTTGAGAAGCTAAAAGAGCTGCTAAGCGCGCAAAATGCAGACTTTCGCGCAGTGTCTCACGCGAGCGCCAAAACGTCGGCCGAGGTCGCAGTGGCGCGCGGTACGGAGCTAGGACAGGGGGCGAAGGCACTAGTTTGCGTCGTAAAAGGCAGCGGCGCCAAACGATATGTTTTGGCTGTGCTGCCGGCGGATTACAAGGCTGATTTGCAGCTCATCGCACAGGCACTGGGCAGCACTAGAGCAAGCCTGGCCAGCCCCGATGAGGTCATGCGGCTCACCGACTGCGTCTTTGGCAGCGTTCCGCCGTTTAGCTTTCATGAGGAGCTAGAGCTTATCGCCGATCCGAGCCTATTTACGCGCTACGCCGAGCTTGCCTTTAATGCGGGTTTGCTAGATCATTCTATCATTTTAAACACGAAAGACTACGAGCGTATCGCGCGGCCGAGATTGGTCAAATTTGCGATGACGGAGTGAGAAATTTAGTCTAAAAAGGATAAAATTTGATCGAAAAAATACAGCAAACAACGATAACTAAAGATGATTTTTTGGGTATAAACTTGGACGAAATACTCAAAGACGCAAAATATTTTGACGATTACAGTTTTAAATTTGCGGACTTGTGCGAGGAAAATTTTAGAAACGGAAATTTAAAAGCAAGCAAGGTATTTTATTTATTAAGAAATACTTGCTCTATGGCCTTAAAACCCGGAAGTCTAAATGAGCCGTACGAGGCCGGGTGTATCGCGGGCGATTGCAGATTGGCGATATTGGATGATTTTACTGAGCAGGATTTGGAATTTTTCGAGAGTATTTTAGATGAAGTGACTGATTGCAGACTAAAATCAAGGATCGCCGATATTTTATGGATTTTAAAAAATCCCAAAAATACTAAATTTTTAGAGATCGCCGTAAATGAGTACTCGAAAATATCTCTAGAGCCAAAGTCGCTAAATCAATTTAAGATAGATGCGTTTGAGAGGGCTATCAGACTATCGCGACTATCCAAAATCACAAAAAATCAATACGCCGAAATACTAAATAAAATTTTAGAATGCTTTAATAAAGCGGAACCGATCGATCAATACTACTGCTTAAGGATGTCGTATTTATTGGATATCGTGGAGCTAAGCAGAAAACTGCAACCAAGCGTAGCTGAAAAATTAGAAAAACTCGCCGATACATTTGCGAAAGAAAAAGATTTTGTGGCAGCAACCAGATATTATCAAGAGTCGCAAAAATGGTATAAGAAGCTCAAGAATAGCCCCAAAATAGCCGAAATCGCACTCAAAATAGCTAATATCTTAATAGAAAAAGCAAAAGGAAATGGCGCTATATCGTCAAAAATAGATCTAGAGCAAGCGCTAAAAGAGCTTAGAAGCGTTCCCAAAAAAGATAGAAATGGGCTAGGAATCGATCGAAAAATAGACGAGATACGCGAGCTGATAGAGCAAAATAATCAAGATATTGGAAGTGAAATGAGCTTAATTGCTACCGATAAGATTAATATTTTACGCTATCAAAATAATGCAAAGCTAGCAGTAAAAGGCAAGCAACTATCTGAAGCGATATTATGCCTAGCTAATATCACAGCAAATCCACTATATGAAGATATCAAAAAGTCATCCGAGAATCTTTTAAAGAAGTCTCTGTTTTCAAATTTTATTACTCAAATTTACGTAGATGCCGATGGAAGAAAACTACAACAAATAATGACAAAAGATGATCGATTAAAACATGAAATGTACCAGCAATACCATATACACGTCAAGTTGGCGGTAGACGGCAGTATACTGCCCGCATTTTGGCAAATTTTAGAGGAACATAGAGTGCCTATGCGCTTCATTTATGATATTTGCAGAAACTCTAGCGTAGTTCCGGCTGGCAGGGCAGATATCTGGGCGCAAGGTTTATATTACGGTTTTGATAGAGACTTTTTGGTTTCAAGTCATTTGCTGATACCTCAAATAGAGCATTTGGCGAGAATTTTATTGCGACAAGAAAAAATCCCTACGACTACTATCGATGAATACGGCGTAGAATCGGAAAAAAGCATAAACCCGCTTTTACAAGAACCAAAAATATATGAATTGCTCGGGAGAGATTTGACGGAAGAGTTAAAATTTTTACTAACGGAGCCGATGGGGCTAAACTACAGAAATAAAATATGTCACGGACTGGTCAGCGAATCCCCAAACTATGCCGATATTTATATTTGGTGGCTTTGCCTTAGGCTAACGGTTAATAACTGCGTTTTATTTAAAGACACTTACTAGATTTATTACTTTAACTGCAAATAATACACGCAATAAAATCAAGAAGTTATTCAAAATTACAAAAATATAGCCAAAAACTAGGAATACTAATATAGTAAGAGCCAAGACAGTAATTAGATAATGGCCGGGAGATAGGGATTCGAACCCCAGGAGGCTTTCACACCTCAACGGTTTTCAAGACCGCCGCTTTCGACCGCTCAGCCATCTCCCGTAAAAATATTTTGGCTAATTATAGCCAAATTTATTCGGTTTTTTCCTTAACGTAGGAAGCGCCTTTGTTGACTTTTTCCTTTGACCATTCAACGGCATTATTAGTGTCTTCTTTGGCTCCGCGCCAAGTATTTGAACAGCCAACCATAAACAAAGTAGCAGATAATAGCACTAGTAAATAACGCATTTTCTCTCCTTATAATTTTTGGAGGCGACACCCGGATTCGAACCGGGGATCAAAGCTTTGCAGGCTCATGCCTTACCACTTGGCTATGTCGCCTAAAAGTCAATGGTGCCCGAAACCGGACTTGAACCGGTACGGTAAAAAATACCGAGGGATTTTAAGTCCCTTGCGTCTACCATTCCGCCACCCGGGCAAAAATTCCCTAAATTTAAAACCGATGGAGCGGGAAACGAGATTCGAACTCGCGACCCCAACCTTGGCAAGGTTGTGCTCTACCCCTGAGCTATTCCCGCACCGTTTAAGAAGTCGCAATTTTAGCAAAAACGTTTTCATTTGTCAAGAAAATTTCAAAATTTTTACGATTTCGCCCGCTTTTAGCTCGCCGAGGCTTTCGCTTGTTACCAAAACGGCGTTACTTTTGATGAGCGGAGTTATCATGCCAGAGCCGAATTTATTATTATCCGTCACGCTAAATTTGCCCACCAAAAAGCTACCCAGCACGATATTTTGGCGTCCAGATTTTATTTTTACGTCTTGATTTAGGGCAGCGTCAAATTTTTCTAGTCGCGCGCCCTTTAAAAAAGGAACGACTAGTAGAAAGCACATCAAAAACGCCGCCATCGGATTTCCAGGCAGGATAAATACGATTTTTTTATCTTTTATAAAAGCTTTGCTCGGTCGTCCGGGGCGGATATTTACGCCGTCGAAAAGCTCGCTAAAGCCTAAATTTTCAGCGATTGGAGTTAGTATGTCTTGTTTTAAAAATGAAAGTGGAATTTGATAGATACTTGCGCTGTCTAAG
>ERZ773233.1307-NODE-1307-length-14601-cov-19.902722_pt1 | contig 14601 bp, 9 predicted proteins | sample MGYA00580991_ERZ773233 | MGnify/ENA primary metagenome ERZ773233 (study PRJEB29015, sample SAMEA2738178) | human oral metagenome | biome: human oral; feature: human-associated habitat; material: saliva | place: China | collected 2161 ...
ACTCATGGTTTTACTCCAATTCAAAATCTTGTAATGCTTCTACATTGTAGTTAGCGTCGTCTTTACGGTTTGCTACAACGCGCAATACTTCACGAGCTGTATCAAGACTTGTTAAGCATGGTGTACCCATTTCTACAGCGAGACGGCGCAATTGGAAACCTTCACGTTCAGGACGTTTACCAGCTGTCAATGTATTAAGTACGAGATCCACTTTATCTTGGCGAATGTGGTCAGCACAGTTGTCTTCGCCTTCATGGATTTTATTAACGACCTTGCAATTAACACCATGTTCGATGAAGTATTTGCCTGTACCACCAGTCGCTTCGATGTGATAGCCAAGGTCGATGAAACCTTTTGCAAGTTCACAAGCTTCTGCTTTATCGCGATCTGCTACGGTCATAAGGATTGTACCATCTTCTGGAATACGCATGTTGGCACCATTAATAGCTTTAAACAATGCTTCAGAATAGGTACGACCAATACCCATAACTTCACCAGTAGATTTCATTTCAGGTCCAAGAGCGATTTCTACAAGACCCATTTTAGAGAAGGAGAATACTGGTGCTTTTACAGCCACATATGGTTTATTAGGTACAAGTCCTAAAGGTAAGCCCAAATCTTTTAAACTTTCACCAAGAGCAATTCGAGTTGCACATTCTACCATATTAATACCTGTAACCTTAGAAATAAATGGTACAGTGCGGCTAGAACGAGGGTTAACTTCAATTACATTAAGTTCGCCATCAGCCACGATGTATTGAATATTAAGAACACCCTTAACATTAAGGCCAATTGCGATACGACGTGTATAGTCTACGATTTGATCGATAATTTCTTGGCTCAAATGTTGTGCTGGATAAACCGCCATGGAGTCACCAGAGTGAACACCGGCGCGTTCGATTTGTTCCATGATGCCAGGGATACATACGTCGGTACCGTCAGAAATAGCATCAACCTCTACTTCCATACCAACCATGTAACGGTCGATAAGAACCGGATGTTCTTTGGATGCTACTACGGCTTCCTTCATGTATACATCGAGTTCTTTATCGTTGTATACGATTTCCATAGCACGACCACCCAATACATAAGAAGGACGAACGATCAATGGATATTTTAAGTTCTTAGCTGCTTCTTGTGCTTCTTCATCAGAAGTTACAAGAGCACCTACTGGACGAGGAATACCAAGTTTTGCCAATAATTCATCAAAACGTTCACGGTCTTCCGCCATGTCGATGCTATCTACGGATGTACCGAGAATTTTTACACCGCGTTTAGCCAATGGGCCCGCCAAGTTAATAGCTGTTTGACCACCAAATTGAGCAATAACGCCAGCTGGTTGTTCTTTATCGATGATTTCCATAACATCGTCCACTGTTAATGGTTCGAAGTACAGGGAATCAGAAATATCAAAATCCGTAGATACAGTTTCCGGATTGTTGTTAATCATAATGGATTGATAACCCGCTTTGCGAAGTGCCCAAGAGGAATGCACAGAGCAGTAGTCAAACTCTACACCTTGACCGATACGAATTGGACCGGAACCAAGTACTACAACGGATTTTTCACCTAGTGGTTTAACTTCGTCTTCTTGTGCATAAGCACTATAGTAGTATGGTGTTTTAGATTCGAATTCTGCAGCACATGTATCTACATATTTATAGGTTGGAAGAATATTCCATTCTTTGCGTTTCGCCTTTACGTCTTCTGCCGTTGTATTCGCATAACGCGCAATAACCGTATCAGGGAAGGAATAACGTTTAGCTAGACGCAATACATCTTGAGTCAAACCATGTTCAGTTAACGTTTTTTCTACATTGACGATATTCTTGATTTTTTCAATGAAGAATGTATCGATTTTAGTAATGTAGTGGATTTTTTCTACACTAATCCCCTTGCGAAGTGCTTCAGCCACAACGTAGATACGTTCATCATCTACTAAATGTAAACGTTCAATCAATTGTTCCATGGACTCATGAGCAATTTTCTTAAGCTCAATATGATCTAAACCAATTTCCAAGGAGCGGATAGCTTTCAATAAAGAACCTTCCAAGGTACGGTCAATAGCCATAACTTCGCCTGTAGCCTTCATTTGAGTGCCCAATGTGCGGTCTGCCAAATTGAATTTTTCAAATGGCCAACGAGGGAATTTAGTTACCACATAGTCAAGTGTTGGTTCGAAGCACGCTTTTGTTTCACCTGTTACAGCATTGGTAATTTGATCCAATGTCATGCCTACTGCAATTTTTGCAGCTACCTTCGCGATTGGATAACCAGTTGCTTTAGATGCCAATGCAGAGGAACGGGATACACGAGGGTTTACTTCGATAACGATATATTCGTTACTATCTGGATTCAAAGCGTATTGTACGTTACAACCACCTTCGATTTTCAAATAGCGAATGATGTCAACAGATGCGGTACGAAGCATTTGGTATTGAATATCGTTCAATGTTTGGCTTGGTGCCACAACGATGGAGTCACCTGTATGTACACCTACAGGGTCGATATTTTCCATGTTACATACGATGATACAGTTATCTGCACTATCGCGCATTACTTCGTATTCGATTTCTTTCCAACCTGCAACGGAACGTTCCGCCAAGATTTGGTGAATTGGTGAAAGTTTCAAACCACGGCGTGTGATTTCATACATTTCATCTTCGTTATGCGCAATACCGCCACCAGTACCGCCCAATGTATAAGCAGGGCGGATGATGATAGGATAGCCGATGCGATTTGCAAAGGCTACAGCTTCTTCAAGGTCATTGAAGATGTCGGATTCAGGAACTGGTTGATTGATTTCCTTCATCGCTTCCTTGAATAGTTCGCGGTCTTCTGCATGTTTAATAGCTTCTAATGTCGTACCAAGCAACTTAACGCCATACTCTTCGAGTACGCCTGCTTCGGATAATTGAACGGCCATATTTAGACCTACTTGGCCACCCAATGTTGCCAATAAGCCCCAAGGGCGTTCTTTTTTAATAACTTCTGTTACGAACTCAAGGCTAATAGGTTCTACATATACACGGTCTGCAATATCTGTATCTGTCATGATTGTTGCAGGGTTAGAATTAACCAATACTACCTTATAGCCTTCTTCACGAAGGGAACGGCACGCTTGTGTACCAGCATAGTCGAATTCTGCTGCTTGGCCGATAATAATTGGACCAGAACCAATTACGAGTACTTTTTTTGCTTCTGTGGTCATATTATTTTCCCTTTCTCATCATATCTTCAAATTCATCAAACAAATATAGGTTATCAGTAGGTCCAGGGGACGCTTCTGGATGGTATTGTACGGAGAAGATTGGTAATTCCTTGTGGCGCATACCTTCTACAGTACCATCGTTCACACTGCGATGTGTGATTTCAATATAATCAGGCAAAGAAGAATCATCTACGGCAAAGCCATGATTTTGAGATGTAATATATACACGGCCTGTACGAAGATCTTGTACAGGGTGGTTAGAACCACGGTGACCAAATTTAAGTTTGAATGTAGTGCCGCCGTATGCTTGTGCCAATACTTGGTGACCCATGCAGATACCAAAGATTGGTTTCTTACCAAACATTTTCTTCACTTCTTCTACTGCATAACCTAGATCTTGAGGATCTCCAGGGCCATTGGACAAGAAAATGCCATCAGGATTAACAGCGAGTACATCTTCTGCTTTAGAATCTGCTGGGAATACAGTTAAACGGCAACCAGCAACCTCTAAGGAGCGAAGAATATTTTCTTTTACACCATAATCCATTACAGCCACATGGAATTCTGCATTTTTATCGCCACGCATGCCTTGCCATTTTGTAGTGACGCGCATAACTTGGTCTGTAGGCAAATCTTGTTTAAATAATTTTTGAATATCTTCCATCGGATAATCAGCACGCACAAGTACGCCTTTCATAACACCATGGTTACGAATAGTACGAGTAATAGCACGCGTATCTACATCATAGAGACAAGGAATGCCATGCAAACGTAAATATTCGCTGAACAAACCTTCATTTTGCCAATTGGATGGGAAATCACATAGTTCACCTACGATAAAGCCTTTACAGTATGGTTTAGGACCTTGTGTAATAGCATTTAATGTACCATAGTTACCAACGAGTGGATATGTTAATGTAATAATTTGATCCGCATAGGATGGGTCAGTCAAAATTTCTTGATATCCAGTCATGCCTGTATTAAACACAACCTCGCCCACTGTAGGAGCGCCGCCTAATAGGGAACCTTCAAATACGGAACCATCTTCCAGAACTAATTTGCCTTTCATTATAGGACCACGCCCTCCTTCATAACGATGTTACCGTCTACAACGGTAAGTTTTGCTTTACCAGTAACAATCATGCCATCAAATGGGCTGACTTTACCTTTTGTATAGAATTTATTTCTATCTACAGTCCATTGTTCTGTAGTAGAGAATACTGTAATATCCGCTGGTTTACCAACTTCTAACACACCTGCATCTAGATGCATCAACTCAGCTGGACGTGTACTCATGTAGTACACCACTTGGTCGATGCTAAGTTTATCTGGACCATAGGCATTAGTAATAACGCCAGCCAAGGATGTTTCAAGCCCGCTAAAACCATTTGGAGCGCAGCAGAATTCGTGGTCTTTTTCTTCGAATGCATGTGGTGCATGGTCAGTGATGATTGCATCAATAGTGCCGTCTTTTAAACCTTCTAGCAATGCTTGACGATGATCTTCAGAACGAATTGGCGGTGCCATTTTGAAAGCCGGATTATATTCGCGCAAATATTCATCAGTAAAGGATAGATGTTGGCTTGTTACCTCACAAGTTACATTAACCCCTTTAGCCTTTGCACGGCGTACCATATCCACCGTATTTTTACTACTTACGTGAGCGATATGGATATGACCACCTGTCATTTCCGCTAGTAAAATATCGCGAGCTACCGCCAAATCTTCAGCTACTGCAGGACGCCCGATAACGCCCATTTCATAAGATACGAAACCTTCATGCATATGACCATTTTTAGTCAAGCTAATATCTTCTGCATGGTCGATAACCATTTTATTGAACATGGATGAATATTCCAACGCACGACGCATGAAAGCAGCACTTTCTACATAGTGTCCATCATCAGAATACGCTACAACACCAGCCTCAGCCATATCACCTAATTCAGCAAGTTCTTTACCTTCAAGGTTCTTAGATACAGCACCGATGAATTCTACTTTTACGACACCAGTAAGTTCAGCTTGTTTTTTCAAACCTCGTACAAGAGCCGCATTATCTACTACTGGTGTTGTATTCGCCATGGTCACGACGCGTGTAAAACCACCAGCAGCTGCCGCTTGTGTACCAGAATGGAAATCTTCTTTTGCTTCTTGGCCTGGTTCGCGCAAATGTGTATGAATATCGATAAGACCCGGTGCTACAATAAGTCCTGTGGCATCATATACTTCAGCACCATCTGCACTTAAATTTTGACCGATGGCTGCAATTTTACCATCTTTCACGAGAACGTCTGCTACTTCATGTTGTTGTTTTGCCGGATTGACTACCGTACCATTTTTAATAAGCAAGCTCACTACCGTCACCTCCATGAATTGTTAAGTACAACACAGCCATACGAACGGATACACCATTGCGTACTTGTTCTTGAATTACGGATTGATCCCAGTAGGCTACATCTGGGGAAATTTCAAGGCCACGGTTCATTGGGCCTGGATGCATAACCATAACATCATCTTTTGCTAGGCTTAATACATCTTTATTGATACCAAAGATACGCGCATATTCTCGATTTGTTGGATATAGAGCGGAGTGAATGCGTTCTAATTGAATACGAAGTACATTGACAACGTCTGCATCTTTTACAGCTTCACGCACATCGTGATGAATAGTAACACCCATTTTTTCAAGCTCAGGATAGAGCATAGTACGAGGACCTGCTAAGTGAACGTCGGCCCCCATTTTAGTAAGACCGTAAACATCGGAGCGAGCTACACGGCTATGCATAATATCGCCTACGATAACGACTTTTTTACCTTCTAATGAACCTTTGCGTTCAATGATGGAGAACATGTCGAGCAATGCTTGTGTTGGATGTTCATGGGCACCATCGCCAGCATTGATAATGATAGGATCAACGGCTTTTGTTGCATAGAGAGGAGCCCCTTCTGCACTACTGCGCATTACGATGGCATCCGTCCCCATATAGGACAATGTTAATAATGTATCGCGGAAGCTTTCACCCTTCCCCATAGAGGAACCACTTGGTGTAATATTGATTACATCTGCCCCTAAATATTTACCTGCTAGTTCAAAAGAACTACGCGTACGTGTACTAGGTTCCATGAATAGATTGATAATCGCCTTACCTTTCAAATAAGGGATTTTTTTGTCATCAGACAAAACAACCTTCTTCATCTTTTTCGCTACATCTAGAATCAATTTAATCTCTTCAGGTGTAGCATGTTGTAACCCTAACAAATGTTTGCCATGCAAGCTCACTTGTCCCATGATTGCCTCCTAACCGTATAACAAAAAAGACCTCTTGCCCCAGGGCAAAAGGTCGAATAGTTTGCACAAAGAAGCCCTTGAGGGCGCTTCAACTATATGTCCTTTTTTAGCCTCTCTGGACCAATTTAAAAGGGATTTTGTAATGCTACAGTATCTCGTACTGTATATTGCACTTATCTCTATTCATTGTACTGAAATTACCTGTGAAAGTCAATGTAATTCCCATGAAGAAACACAAATCGGATGCCTTAACAGGCATCCGATTTAATATGTAAATCCACCGATTCGTTTACTGTTGTTTTCTTGTCAACTGATCAATAGATACCGCATTTTGTGTAGTATCTTCATCTTGATCGGCAGATGTATTAACATCATCTAACTCAGCAAAGCTACGACGTTTACCACCTTGTGCTGCAATACGCGCTGCTTCACGTTCTTCTGCCAATTTTTGACGTGCAATTTCTGCGTTTCGCTTAGCGATAATTTGTCGTTGTGCAGCTAAGCGGATTTCTTCAGCCCGTTGAGCTGCTTTTTTCTGAGCTTCCCGTTGAATATCAGCACGACGGCGTGCCTCTTTGGCTTGTTCTTGAGCAATTTCGTATTCACGGTACCGTTTTTCTGCCAATTGGCGAGCTTCTTCGGCTTTTCTAGCCGCTTCTGCTTGTTCCTTCGCAATCCGTTCACGCTCTGCTTTACGTGCCGCTTCTGCAGCGCGGTTTTCTTCACGGATGCGAGCTTCCTCAGCTTGACGAGCGGCTTCCGCAATACGTTCTGCTTCCGCAATTCTTGCAACTTCAGCCTTACGAGCCTCTTCGGCACGGCGTGCTTCTTCGGCTTTACGTGCTTCTTCGGCCCGTTTTGCTTCCTCTGCAATACGACGTTCTTCGGCTTTACGCGCTTCTTCTTGAGCTTTTGCAATAGCTGCTAAGCGCTCTTCTTCAGCTTTACGTGCCGCTTCCACTTTACGCGCTTCTTCACGTTGACGTGCTTCCTCAGCTTTACGGGCAGCTTCTTGAGCTCTCTCAATCGCTACTAAGCGCTCTTCTTCAGCTTTACGGGCAGCTTCTTGACGAGCTATTTCGGCCTTGCGCAATGCTTCCTGACGCGCCGCTTCTGCTTTTCTAGCCGCTTCTTGGCGTTCTGCTTCGTTTTTAGCCGCTTGTTCTGCCGCTTTGCGTTCTGCCTCTATGCGTGCAGCCTCAGCTCGTTGTTCAGCCAAAATGCGTTCTTCTTCAGCCTTACGCTGCGCTTCTAAACGTTGTGCTTCTAATTTTGCTGCATATTCACGAGCTTTTTGCTCGGCTGCTTCTCGAGCAGCTTGCTCACGTTCCGCTTTTTCACGAGCTGCTTGTTCGGCTGCGATGCGTGCTACCTCTGCTTTTTGAGCATCAGCCTTGGCTTTTTGTTCGGCTGCAATACGAGCCGCTTCAGCCTTAGCCGCATCATCTTTCGCCTTTTGCTCTGCTGCAATGCGTGCTGCTTCCGCTTTTTGGGCATCAGCCTTAGCTTTTTGTTCAGCCAATTGTCGATCAGCTTCCGCCTTAGCACGTGCTCGTTCAGCAGCTGCATCGGCTTTTGCCTTGAGTTTAGCTTGTTCCTCTGCATCTCGTTTATCTAATTCAGCCTGTCTATCTTGAGCCGCTTTATGAGCAGCAGCTGCCTTTTCAGCCGCTAATTTAGCTGCCTCTGCTAATTGATGAGCTTGTTCTTCTTTTTGAGTCTTCGCTGCTACATATTTTTCTTCAATAGCCACCTTCTTAGCTGCTTCGGCTGCTTCTTTTTGTGCCTCTGCTTCTAATGCACGCTGACCAGCTTCATTAGTGGCTAATACGCGAGCATATTGAGGGTTGGCTAACGCTTCTGGAATCAGTAAAAAACGAACTGGTAAATTCGAAGCACCAGCCGGCATGAACTCGATGGTCAACGTATCACCACCGTAATAGTTCCCCATGTATCGAGAATCTAATACAGTATTATGACCTAATGCCATCAGTCCGTCGTCACCACCGATGTGATAGGTCATGCTTTCACTAGGAGCCTTCTGCCAACGACGTTGTGCTTTCACAGTAAAAGAACCCGAATAACCGCCGCCTAATGGATTGAAATAGAGGCGGAAAGGGTCCTCGCCACTTGTAGGAATTTTAACGGTATAAGAAATACCATAGTTCCCTGCGTCCTTTACATAGGCCTTATTATCGAGCTCATCCACGCCCTCTACAAAACGGTCTTCTCTATCATTACCCAGTTCCACATAGGCGCCACCTAACGTGGTGTTATATTCTTTTGTTACTGCCATTTCGCGCTCAGCACCGGTGAAAGTACCACGCAACCGTACATGGTCTATAGGCAAATTATTCACCCAATACGAGGACTCAATAGAGTTCAGATTCATAGGAATCATCATAACCCGTGCAAATACAGGAGCACTCGTTTGCAAGTCTACGATGCCTGTAAATAGAGCATCTTTAGGTATTGGGGAATGTTCTAAATCGGTAAATACGAGTTGACGACTTTTGGGAGGCATCACAAAGGAATACAATGGTTTATCCGTCAATGGTTGCTCTAATTCCTTTCGTGATAAATCGCGGCCCGCCGCAAAATAATCTGATGTGGCGATGGATTTTAGTTCACGGAACACGGCAATGCCATTTGGTTCATTACCTGTATTCTCCAAGATAATGGCAATCTTATGAGGTTCAGCCATTTCATTTACATGGTAAAAGTAGATACGCCCTTTCCCATTAATGCTACCAGCACTTAAAACGCCGCCTACGGGACCTACATATTCAGGACTATCGGATAATATCAATGTATCCTTCTGCGCTTGTAATTCCGCTGGTAATGGAGTAAACGAAAAATATCCTATGGAGTTCAAATCAATATCGCTTGCTGCATGACCTGTTAATGCTCCCATAACTGCTAACATCGTCGCTAGCTTATATGTTTTCTTAAATAACATAATATTAAACCTCTTCCAGCCCCATAGGATCATATGTAAGGGCTAATGCTTCTAACTTTTTCAAACGATGTCCAATACCTGATTTAGATAAGGTACCATTCATCATTTCTTCTAATTCTTTTAAACTTGCTTCCGGATTATTCCAGCGCAATCTAGCTACAATTTTCAATTTATCCGGCAATGCATCAATACCTATATGCTCATCCAATATACGGATGGCTTTCACTTGACGTACCGCTGCATCTACGGTTTTTTGTAAGTTTGCAGTCTCACAATTTACCTGTCGATTGATCTGATTGCGAACGGTCTTCATGATGCGTACATTTTCAAATTCCATCAATGCCGATTGAGCACCCATGACCTGTAAACAATTTGTTACCGCATCGCCTTCTTTAAGATATACCACATATTCTTCTTTACGCTCTGTCAGACCTGCATGAATGTGAAATAATTTCAATACATATACAATTTCTCGTGCAAAAGCTTCGTTGCCCGTCATAAACTCAAGATGATAATCACTTTGTGGTTTATTAACGGATCCGCCCCCTAAAAAAGCGCCGCGCAAGAAGGCGCGTCGCGCCTCCATTGAGTGTAACCACTTCCGTGGCAACTGTTCGGTGACAGGCCACAACGCCAAATCTTCTAAGGCTTGACGCCCCTCTTGAGATGGATCCACCGTTAATGTATACATATTCTTTTTCCGCAAATTTAAACCTTGGCGCACCATAACATGAGTCGGCAATTCGTATTGTTTTTTAAGTATGCCTAGCAAACGTCTAGCCACCGCATTATTAGCAGTGGCTAGTCGTATACCGATAGCACCCTTCATACCAAGCAATAAGGAACCACCCATGCGCAATAAGCAGGATGCTTCAATTTTCATGGCCACATCGGTATCCGTTTCAGGCTCATAGGCACATAATTCATTTTTTACATCTTCTGCAAAAGACATAGGTTTTCCTTTCTAATGATCAGCACGGCGTAAATAATATTCTAATACCCGTGGTTCCATATCTGATTTCATAGCATATATGATATCCATAAGGACCTTACCTAAACGTTCTGGGTCATGAATAGCAGGTTTTTCTTGACTAATGAGCGTTGCTCTAACTGTGCGAATCCCCATGTCTTGTAAGCGTTTAGAATCGATGGCCACAGGTTCTGAACCAACTGCGCTATACTGTTCTACCATTTGAATGGGCAAAGGTCCATCATTGGCGAGAACCGTATCGATGATGCCTACCCCACTATGGTCGATGATAGCTTGTATGTGATCAGCCAATGTGTAGCCTGACGTTTCACCTGGTTGTGTCATTACATTGGCAATGTAAATTTTATTGGCCTTACTAGCACGCACATGGTCCGCGATTTTATCGGTCAATAAATTAGGAATGATACTCGTATAGAGACTACCAGGCCCTAATATGACAACATCCGCTTCATCAATGGCGCGCAATGCAGCGCCTTCTGGTTTTGGATGTTCAGGACTACTAAATACGCGTTTAATCTTCTTTCCTGCGTGTGGAATATTACTTTCACCATCCACAATTGTGCCATCAATGAGTTCAGCACTGAGTTGAATAAATTCTGTAGACGACGGAATAACACGACCGCGGACACGCAATAATTTACTAGCCGCTTCGAGGGCCTCCTCTATATCGCCATCATAAACCTGTGCCAACGCCGTAATAAAGAGATTCCCAAAGCTATGACCAGAGAGCTCATTGTCCCCTTCAAAACGATAGCGGAAAAGATTTTCCATAACCCCTTCTTGTTCTGCAAGAGCTATAAGACAGTTGCGTAAATCGCCAGGTGCAATCATTTTAAAATCTTCTCGCAAGCGACCAGAAGAACCGCCATCATCGGCAACCGTAACGATAGCCGATAAATTAGATGTGTGAGCTTTCAAACCACGCAATAAATTGGATAAGCCCGTACCACCACCAATAACGACGATTTTAGGGCCTTTATCAAGTCGGATATTTTGAAAGATAATATCTGATACCTTGCTAGATGGATCTGGTAAAACAGCACGGATAATGGTTTTAATAACCTTGCTCGTACCAACTAAAATTAAAATAGCCGATATACCAATAAGAACTGCGCCCACTAAAATCAATACATTGTAATTATAATATCCCGTTAAGGAATAGGAATAGGCAAGAACAATATCCTCTATATACGATAACCATTGATAGTTAAACAATAGTGAAATGCCTATGATTAATAAGCCTACCCCCAAGCTATAGAGAGCAAGCCAACGTTTTATATTAAGGCCCGGAATTAACCACCGGAACCAACGTTTTCGTAACATATAATCCCCTTTTAATCCCCTAGATCTGCTTGATGTGGATTAAAATCTTCTTCCACATTATTCTTCATCATATCCCGATGTTCCACCGTGACACGATAACCTTTTTCTAATAAATGAGCATACAAAGCCTCTGCCATGGCAACAGAGCGGTGCATACCGCCTGTACAGCCAACGGCTACAATAAATTGAGCTTTGCCTTCCTTCTCATAATTAGGCACAAGGAAATCCATGGTATTAAAATAGTGTGTTTTAAATTCATCCGTTACGTCAAAGGAGTGAATATAGTCGTTAACAACCTGTACACGTCCCGTTTTATGACGGTATTCTGGAATATAGAACGGATTTGGCAAGAAACGAACATCCCAAATCATATCTGCATCCAATGGCAAGCCGTATTTAAAACCAAAGCTCACAACAGTTACCGACATGCCGTGTTTATCCGCCACTTGAGTAAAGCGTTTTTTCAAGTATTCCTTTAAGGATGCGGTTTTCATATCCGTTGTATCGATAATATAATCCGCTTTATGGCGCACAGAATCAAGAATTTGACGTTCTTTTCTTAGGCCTGTTGTAATGCGACCGCTTGGTGCGAGTGGATGACTACGGCGAGATTCTTTATATCGACGAATCAACGTTTCATCGCTAGCATCCATGAACACGATTTCATAATCTACCTTCATCTCTTTCAAGGTCTCTAACGAAGCAGATAAAGCTTCAAAGAATTCACCGCCCCGAATATCCACGACGAGGGCCACGCGATTAGTGCGGATCCCACCTTGACGACAAATCTCACTCAGTTTCGGAATTAATACAGGCGGAATATTGTCTACGCAAAGATAGCCCATATCTTCTAACGCCTGTAGTACCTGTGTTTTTCCAGCACCAGACATGCCAGTTACGATTAATAAACGAAATGCTTCCATACCTTACTCCATTATAATAAATGTTCTTCAATCCAATGAGCTACGCCATCATCATTATGATGTCCACATACTTCATGGGCCACCGATTTTACATGATCTACAGCATTTTCAACGGCCACTGAGTACCCCGTTTTAGATAACATAGAAATATCATTCTCTGCATTACCAAAGGAAACGATATTCTCTAGACCAATTCCATATTGCTGTGCTAACTGCTTCAACGCATCTCCCTTAGATGCATGCGGTGCAATGATTTCTAAAAAATCTTTCTGACTCCGCACTAACGTAGCAGTATCTCCTACAATGGGCATCAACGTATCAATGATAGAATCTATGTTTTCAACAGTATCAATGGCGATTAATTTATTGGGCTCTCGTGAAAGTTCATACAATTCATCGCCTAAAAATTCAGCTTTAGCCCCCGTTTGACGTTCATATAGATCAGATTGCCAATCCTGATGATGACACAAGAGATGATCATCTACATAGGATTGAATATGCCATCCATATTGACTAGCCAACTTCCAAATATGCTGTACCGTGTCTAGTGGCACCGTCCGTTCAAATAGCTTACGACCTGATTCTAACTCTTGGATAAGACCTCCTGAAAACAAAATCATCGGTACATTACCAAGCTGCAATGACATGCCAACAGGCTTTGCTGTTTGGTACATGCGTCCCGTTGCAATAGTGATACGAATGCCTTTCTCTTGCAATTGATGCAATACATCCTTAGTATACTCTGACACCGTATTATCACTACGCAGCAATGTTTCATCACAATCGATAGCCACCATCTGAATATGTGAAAAAGAAGGATTCATCAGCAGACCTCCTTATATAATTACTGTATTTATCTATTATACCATTTATAAGGGGTACAAAAAAAGAGACTCCCGAAGGAGTCCCTTTTATATTTGTAACTATCAAATTAGAATTTGTAGTTAAGGTCTGCACGGTAGAAGTCACCTTTGTCAGTACCGTTTTGAGTTTTCCAGTCGAAACCGTAGTAAGCGGACAAGCCAACATTGTTTTGCAATGCATAGTCAACAGTTGCCATCCAACCTTTGGAGTCTGCACCATAAATATGGTTCCAAGTGGAGGAGAAGATAGGAGCATATTCTTTTTGATCGAAGTATTGAGCTTTTACGTCCCAAGTACCTTGTTTAGCTTGATTGTAATTACCGTAACCAACGCCTGCAACCCATGCTTTGGATTTTGTAATGTTAGAAGCTTTTAACCATTCGCCACCAACCCAAACTTTATCGAAGTTAAGGTCTGTGTTGAAACCATAGATGTTTTTAATGTTTTTACCGTTAAGTTGAAGATCTTCACCATTTACATGAGTGTAGAAACCGCCAACATTAGCATGTTTACCAACTTTACCGCTCAAGTTAGCTACAACAAGTTCAGGGTTTTTATCTTGAGTTAAAGTTTTGAAAGCATCGCCTTTAATTGCATAGCCATAAGCAGCTTGGAAGTTAACTTTGTCGTTACCAGCGTTGAATTGAGCACCATCGAAAGCGTCATCGTATGCTAAACCAGCACCCAACATTTGGCCGAAACGACCAGCTTTAACGGATACGCGTTCGCCAAATTTATGGTTTACATAAGCACGATCAACTGTTACGTTGTTTTCCTTGGAAGTTGCGTCACCAAGTTCAAAACGACCAGTAGTCATACGAACTACTGCATCAGTGCGATCGTTTACTTTTGCGTTGAATTGTACACGTGCACGAGCATCAAATTTGGATTTACCAGTGTTAGTATCACCAGATTTATGTTTGTTATCTGTGTAACGAAGAGTTGCATCGCCAGTTACTTTTACGTTACCAACGCGGTCTTCCAAACGAGCTACACGAACGCCCAAGTTGTTCAATTCGTTGGAGAATTCATCAGCCAAAC